>Ga0163159_1000743_pt1 | contig 36550 bp, 31 predicted proteins | sample BioMet9_FD_108702 | JGI IMG/M metagenome (GOLD analysis project Ga0163159, IMG submission 108702) | Microbial communities from bioreactor (seeded with sewage sludge) at Lawrence Berkeley National Lab, California, USA - Biofuel... | ecosystem: Engineered > Bioreactor > Anaerobic > Unclassified ... | reverse complement strand
GATCCGGCACCGGCACGGTATCCATATGACCGTCAAAAAGAACCCGCGGACCTTTCTTTTTGCCTTTGATTTTTAAAATGCAGTTTCCGTATCTGTCGATATGGATATCATCAAAGCCATTCTGCTTTGCGTAATTCTTCATAATCCCGACAACACCCTGCTCCTCGCCGCTGTAGCTTCTCGTTCTAATCAGGCTCTGACAAAGCTGTATCGTCTCCTGTTTTCTGTTTTCCTCCGCCATATCGTTTCCTTTCCCTGCCGTGAACATCTTCAACGTTCCTGACAGCAGTATCCTTTTATCTCTCTCTGTAATGCTTTCCCGGAACGCAGCTTACATACCTTCCGTGACCGGAATGAATCAGATCGCCGTTCCGGACCGTGATTTCTCCGTTGATCAGCACATCCCGGGCGCGACCCCGGACCTCCATACCCGCGTAAATCGAAGAATCACAGTCATGGTGATGATTCGTATCCGTAATCATTCCCTTATAGCCGGGATCCCAGATTACAATGTCCGCGGCGGCTCCGTCTTTCAGAATGCCACGTTCCGGAATGCCGAAAACAGCGGCAGCATTTGTGCTTAAAAGCTCCGTCATTCTTTCAAGTGTAATTTTTCCGCTGCAGACACCGTACGTATACAGAAGCTGTCCGCGGTGCTGCAGACCGGCGCAGCCATTCGGGATATTCCGGAAATCATCCTTGTACGGTATCCGGTCCGCCATCGGAATCGAACAGTGGTCCGTCCCTACCGTGTCGATTTCTCCGTCTGAGACAGCCTGCCAGAGCGCTTCGCTGTCCTTCTTTGTCCGAAGCGGAGGGCTCATGACATATTTCAGGCCTTCCGGTCCCGTGTAGCGCTGATCCGTCAGCAGAAGATACTGCGGACACGTTTCCACATAGACCTCCTGACCGCGTTCCCGCGCGTGGCGGATTTCCTCCAGCCCTTCTTCTGTTGATAAGTGTACAATATATGCAGGCGCTTCCGCAAGCTCTGCTATTCTGAGAAATCGCGCGACTGCCTCGGCTTCGACCGGCGCCGGCCTGGAACGGGGATGGCCTGCGGCGGAAGTGCAGCCGGATTGATACAATTCTTCCGTGATCACGCGTATCAGATCATCGTTTTCACAGTGAATACCCAGAATGCCGCCATGCTTCCGGATACCCTTCATTGCCCCGTAGATCTCGCCGTCCGAAACCTTCAGTTCATCGTAAATCATATACATCTTATACGAAGCAATGCCGGCCTCATCCATCCGGTCAAGTTCTTCCTCCTGCCGCGCGTTCCAGCCCGACAGAGACATATGAAAGCCGTAATTCACCGTGCTGTTTTCGGCATATTCCATCCACTGCCGGTATCCGTCCATCATGGACTGACCGCGGTACTGATTCGCGAACTCCAGCACACAGGTGCAGCCGCCCAGAGCTGCCGCTTCCGTATCTACCCGGAACCGGTTCGGAGACATTTCCAGATGTGTATGCGGATCGATAAAGCCGGGCATCACAAAACAGCCCTCCGCGTCTATGATATCATCCGCGCCTTTTTCTTCGTTTCCGATATAGACAATACGATCACCGGAACAAAGCAGGTTTGCTTTTTCCCGGTGGTCAGGCCATACCAGTGTTCCATTCTTAATCAGCGTCTTCATAATGCCTTTCTCTATTCCTTATATTTATCCGGAAAGCTTCTCCGGTACAGCGACGCGGCACATTCCTGCACACGGCTGAAGGCTTCTTCTATATCAATTGTGCGGACCTTACGGTTGTCCATAAGGACTTTTCCGTCCACGACGGTAGTGACAACATCAGCGGCACGTGCCGAATATACAAGCTGTTCCACAATATTGCTCGGTTTTTCATAATAAATCGGCCACATATGCGGCTCCTGAAAACTCACGGCAATCACATCGGCGCATTTTCCCTTCTCAAGCGAGCCGATTCTGTCATCCATCTTCAGAACCTTCGCGCTGCCGCGCGTCGCCATTTTCAGCATAGTCCTGCACGGGCATACCGTCGGATCCTTCCTGGCTGTTTTCTGCATGTAGCTGCCGATCCGCATCTCATTAAACATATCGAGACCGTTGTTGGAAAGATTTGAATCGGTTCCCATGCCCACGGTGCATCCGGCCGCCAGCATATCCGGAATTCGCGCGATTCCGTCGGCCAGCTTCAGATTGCTGACCGGATTATAGACAAGCCCGGCTGTCTCCTTCTTTTCCGCCAGCAGAGCAATGTCGTCATCCGTCAGATAAATCGTATGCGCCAGAATGCACGGCACATCCAGCACACCCGCGTCCTGCATCATTTTTACCGGACTTTTGTGATACTGCTCTTTAACGATCTTCATTTCATCTTCGGTTTCGCACAGATGCGTATGAACGCCGACACCCAGCTTCCCGGCAAGCTCTGCCGCGCGCGCGTAGCTTTCTTCTCCCACGGTATACGGCGCATGAGGGCCAAACCATACGTGAATGCGGCCGTTTTCAATGCCGTTGTATTTCTTGATCAGATCGACGGTTTTGTCGATGCTTTCCAGCTTATCCGATGTCGCGTCAAAAAACTGCGGCGTGAAGATCGCGCGCATGCCGCTCCGGCGCGCCGTCTCAATCGCCCGGTCAGCATACCGGAAGATATCCACAAAGGTAGTGACGCCGCCGCGGATCAGTTCGAGCTGTGTCATCAGCGATGCCGCGGAAATGTCATCCGGTGTGTAATTGGCTTCGACCGGATAGCACACCTCGTTGAGCCACCGCATCAGCGGAAGATCTTCATGAAGGCCGCGTGTGAGGGTTTCATGCGTATGCGCGTTGATCAGGCCGGGAAGAATTACGGAATTCTCATGATAGATCGATTCTTTCGCTGTGTACTCCTTTTCGAGCTCATCACGGCTCCCGACACACAGGATCTTTCCATCACGGACCGCTATGGCTCCGTTCCGGATACACGTATCCTCGTCATTCATTGTCAGCAGATAACTGCCGCTTAAAAGCAAATCACATTCCGTCATTTTCTTTTCCTCTTGTCAGCAGATTTACGCGTCTTCCATGGAAAAGCCGTTTTCCGAAAGAACCTTCGCGTACCATTTTCCACTTTCTTTTACAATACGCTTCTGGGAAGCGAAGTCAACATATACGAGCCCGAAACGTTTTGAAAAGCCCAGCGCCCATTCCACATTGTCCGTAAAGCAGAAGGCATAATACGCGGTCACGCGGACCCCGTCTTCGATCGACCGGCGCAGGACAGTGAGATGACGCTTCATATAATCGATGCGGTCATAGTCCATAACGCGCTCGCCGACATCGACAATGTCTGTCTGGCACGTTCCGTTTTCCGTAATCCAGAATTCGATATCCCCGTAATCCCTTTTGACGCGGTTCAGGATATTGCCCAGTGCTTCCGGTACAATCTCCCAGCCGATATCATTCAGCGGTTTCCCCGTTTTGACAGACACGAAATCAAGCGGCCACTTCGACGGGTCCTCGACATAAAAATGCGGGGAATAATAATTGATGCCAAGGAAATCCTGCTTTTCCGACATGATTTTAAGATCCTCCGGACGGATCTCCGGCAGAATCACACCCTTGCTTTTATAATACTCCAGCATATCGGATGGAAAGCTTCCCTTATAAAGAGGATCGAGAAACCATCGGTTCCGGTAGCCGTCTGCCCGCAGCGCCGCGCTGATATCTTCCGGGGATTCCGTCGCGCCTCTGCAGTCTGACAGGTTCAGCGCAATGCCGATCCTGGCATCCGGAAGCAGCTCATGGCAGGCCTTTACGGCCCGTCCGTGCGAAAGCAGCATATGATAGCTTACAAGAAGCGCCGTGCTGAAATCACGCAGCCCCGGCGCGTATGTCCCTGAATAATTTCCGATAAAAGCACCGCAGAACGGTTCATCGAACGTGATCCACTTCTTCACTTCGCCGCCGTATTCCGCAAAAAGAAAGCGGGCGTACTGCTCATAGCAGTCCGATACGCTCCGGTTTGCCCATCCGCCGATATCCTGCAGCTTCTGAGGAAGATCCCACATATAGATCGTGACTGCCGGCTCTATGCCGTATTTCCGCAGCTCGGCAAACACATTGTGATAAAACGCGACGCCCTTGTCGTTGATTCTGCCTGCGCCGTCCGGGAAGATCCGCGTCCAGGCAGCCGACATCCGGAAATGCCGGATGCCCATTTCTGCCATAAGCGCAATATCCTCTTTATAACGGTGATAAAAATCCGTTGTGACATCGCCGTTTTCATTTTTCACTGAATTGCCGGGGATGTGGGTAAACCGGTCCCAGATCGATTCGCCCTTTCCATCGGTATTCCAGGCACCCTCCGACTGGTACGCGCCGTTTCCGATACCCCATACAAAATGATCCGGAAATACTACGTTCATCATTTCAGCTCCTCCAGTATGGCCGTGTTTTCCCCCATGGAGCATTCAGCAGCTTCGACGTATCCTCATTCGAGGCATTGGCCACGAGCTCCTTCGCGCATCGTACCGCGTCCGCCATTACTGCTTTTTCATCCATCGTCGTGACCTTGTAATCTTCCATAACTACCTTACCGTCGATAATCGAAGTGCACACGTCATTTCCGTTCGCGCTGTAGACCAGCTTCGGTACGTAGCGGTTGACCGGAAGCAGGTGCGGCTTATTCATATCGACAAGGATAATGTCGGCTTTCTTTCCCGCTTCCAGAGAGCCGATCTCCTTCTCCATGTTCAGCACACGGGCACCATTGATCGTTGCCATTTCAACCGTCTGCTCGGCCGTCAGGAAATCCGCGGACAGATTCTTCTGCTTCTGCATATAAGAAGCGGTCCGCATCACCTCAAACATATCATACGTATAGCTCGCGGCACCGTCTGTTCCAAGACCGACGGCAATGTTTCTCGACAGCATATCGCTTACCGGCGCGACGCCGTACGCGAGCTGGGCGTTTGCGACCGGACAGTGAACAATCTTCGTGTCCGTGTCCGCAATGGTCTTTTCTTCCTCCGGTGTCAGCCAGACAGCGTGTACGTAAACCGAATCGGGTCCGGTAAAGCCTTCCTTTGCCAGGTATTCCACATCACGCATCCGGTATTCCTTGTAGCTGTTGGCAATAATCTCACTCCAGCCGGCAACATGGAAATTATTCTGCAGGCCATTCCCGCGACAGTAATCCTGTGCCATCCGGAGCAGCTCCGGCGACGCGTCCTGCGTCGAGCCGACGCCGAGGGCTACCGTAGTGCGCCTCTTCTGATGCCATTCAGACGTGAATTTCTTTGCGTCCGCAAGAAGGTCTTCCTTCGTATGCACCATCGTCATGCTGTCGTCATCGATGGCCTCCCCGCCAAAAGAATTGTCGAGCAGTCCGTATACAATACAGGCACGCATGCCGCTTTCGTCAAGCGCCGCTGCCAGATTCCGGATATTCTCAAAGTACGTATGCATGTACCAGTGATCGCAGATCGTCGTCGTGCCGCTTTTAATCATCTCAAGCGCGGCCACTTCGGCACTCACATACGCGTGCTCCGGTGTCATGCGGCTGACGATCGGAAAAAGAAAGCGCCAGTTCCACGGTTCAAAGTGCATATCATATCCGATTCCTTCGATGAGTGACTGATAAATATGCGTATGCGTATTAATCAGGCCCGGCATGACAGCGCAGCCTGACGCATCAATCTCTTTATCTGCCTTTATGCCGGAGCAGTCGCCGATCCTGACAATCCTGCCCTTATCTGCAGCGATATCACCATGAAGGATATCCCTGTTTCCATTAAGTGTAATAATTGTACCGTTTTTAATTAATAAATCCATTTTTCTTCCTTCTCTTTATATAGGATTTACGGCCGCTCTGCCACATGAATGGCATCTTTTCTGCAGACAGACTGACAGACACCGCAGCCGCTGCAGTACCGGTAATCCACCGTGGATTTTTTATCTTTAAGCGAAAGCGCGCCGGCATAGCAGGATTTAACGCAGAGACCGCAGCCGATGCATTTCTCCTTGTCCACCTTTGCCCTGAAGTCTGTATGCGTTACAGGATGAAGCTTCGGCTGAATACAGCCCCGGATTTCGTCCCAGGAATGGATCCCGTTCTCAGACATCCAGTCCCGCAGGCCGCTGTCTATCTTGTCAAATACATCAAGCCCCTTCAGTATCGGCGTACCTACCATACCGACACAGGAAGCGCCGGCCATAATCAGCTTGATTACATCTTCGGCACACGTTACACCGCCGACACCAAGCACCGGCACGGTAACATTCGCGGCAATTTCCGCGATATAAGCCAGTGTAAGCGGAAAGATCGGCGCGGAAGACAGATAGCCGTATGCGCCGTCATTTCCTAAGATGGGACTCCGTCTGCTGATATCAATGTCCATAGCCGGTCCGACGGCATCCATAGCCGCAATCATGCTGACACCGGCGTCCTCCAGCCTTTTGCATAAGTCCCCGATATTATTTACAAAAGGCGGCAGCTTCACCATAATCGGCACATTAACCTTGCTTTTGGCATACCGGACCGTTTCGACAAGATTCTCCGGATTGTAATCCGAGAAACAGACAAAGCTGGCACCGTGCTCCTGAAGAATGCCTGCCTGCTCTGCCGCTTTTGCCGGCGGCGTGGTATTTGTCCCGATGTTCGTCAGAAGCGGCTGGTGAATATCCAGCTTGTCAAGCTCTTTAAGCCATGCTTCGTACCCTATGCTGTTCCAGTCGGCATTGATCAGTCCGCCTCCGGCCGATATCATATACGGATTCGCGGAAAAAGCCTCTTCCTCGCGGATGCTTTTTGTACAGATTCCGCCGATTTTATGCGCCGCTGCCCGGTTAATGAGTCTGGCGTCGCCGCTTAAGGGGCCTTCCGACAAAACCAGCGGATTGTCAAACGTTACCCCTGCAATTGTTACAGATAAATCCATTTTCTGATCCATTCTCCATCCCCCGTTTATTTACAGGCAGATTTCTTCTGTCATATTGCAGAATGCTTCCGCCACCTTACAGACCTTGTCGATTTCTACCTCCTCATGTGCCGTATGGGACATGCTGCCGTCCCCGGAACCGTATACAAGAGTCGGAATACCAAGATCGTTGACAAGAAAATCCATGTCGTTATACCCGTTGCAGTACCGTTTTTCCACAGCAGGATCACCCATTTTCATGACTGCCCGGTTCAGAATATTATACAGCTCACAGTCCGCACTCATGCACGTCGGATTAAGCCCGCGCTCCATGATAGCCGGCCAGTGCCAGTCAGGCCTGGCGATTTTCGCGGATGCCTGAAGATCCGGTACCTTCTTCTTGGCCGCTTCGATCACGTCATTGACCTGCTGAAGCGCCAGCTTTGAATTTTCACCCGGTACGGTTCTGCGGTCCATCCAGATGACTGCTTCTCCCGGAACATTGTTGTAAGCGGTTCCGGCATTCATCTCGCTTACGCACAGTGTGCCGCGGTAAACACCCAGCTCCTTCAGATCTACCTCCGCGAATTTCATTCCAAATAAGCCTTCCAGAATCGGAAGCGATTTTTCAATCGCGTTGACACCGACCCAGGGATTGCTCGCGTGTGCCGTGCGCCCTTTCACGGTTATCATGATCGGCGTCGTGCCCTTGCAGCCGAATTCACAGTGTCCGTTTGTCGGCTCCGTCACCATTCCCCATTCCGCCTTTACGCCCGTCTGGGCAAGCGCGTAGCTGCCTCTGTGCTCCGATTCCTCATCGATTACACACGCGATACAGAGCGGTTTTTTCAGGACTTTCCCGGAACGCTTCATCGCGATGGCCGCGCAGAGCGCGGCTACAAGACCACTTTTCTGGTCGACAATACCGCGGCCGCACATCCTGGTGTGATCGACAATCGCGGTATTAAAAGGATCCGGCATGTCCAGAACAGGAACCGTATCATAATGTCCGTGGATCAGAAAGCCATTTTTCTTTTCCAGAAAGCTCTCCGCGCCAAGCGTAATCATCACGTTGAAGCGGTCATCAGCGCTTGTTTTTACAATTTCCGTTTTTAATCCGTTTTCGGATGCAATTTTTTCGAGCAGTCTCCCGCAGTCTCCCTCATTGCCAAATACACTGCTGCAGGATACAACCTGCGACAGAATATTACACAGTTCCTGATTATCCAGATATTTACCCCTGCCGATATGTTCCCCGCAGAATTTTGCCTGATATTCTTCCATTTTTCTTCTCCTTTTACTGCAGCCATTCTCTGTCGTTATGATCAGGGAGTCGGCCAGTCATTCCGTTTCCAGAAATCGACGGCCTGCTCCTGACATTTCGCACGCACCTCGTCTTCGTCCATCAGCAGGTATGTCCCGCCTTCCACCACTTTATTGCCGTCGATGAAGACAGTGTCAACATGCGAGCTGTCAGCGACTGTAACGACATAATTCATGATATTCTTCTTAAATACCGGAACCGGGCTGTCGTTCTTCAGCAGAACGATGTCGGCTTTCTTGCCGGCCTCAAGTGTTCCGATTTCTTTCTCCAGATGAAGCGATTTCGCCCCGTTGATCGTTGCCATCTTAAACACGTAGTCATCCGGCAGAATCGAAAGATTCTCATACCGTATACGGTGAATCATCTCACACGCGCGCATGTTTTCAAACATGGACTGGGTCTGTCCATCCGTACCGATCGAGACATTCACGCCCGCGTCGATGAACGGCACCATATTCGGCCAGAAGCCAAAGCTGGCATTCGAGATCGGCTGATGGGAAATATTGCAGCCGTGCTCCTTCATAATCGCCGGATCCTGGCGTATATCCATATAGCTGCAGTGGAAGAAGAGGCAGTTCGGTCCGAGAATACCTAAATCCTCCAGCCACTTCAGACATCTTTTTCCGTATTTCCGGGTAGAATCAAAGCTGTGCCAGCGGTCATCCGCCAGATGCATCTGCAGGATAACGCCGAGTCTTGAAGCTTCCGCCGCGCATCGCTGAATCAGATCGCCGGAGCAGGTATATGTAGTGTGTACACCGACCACGCCGCTGATACGGCTGTCCGGGTGCTTTCTGCGTTTCTCCACAAAATCCACATTTTCCTTTAACCCGAGCGCTGCGTTTTCCTCACTGATGCGGCCTGTTGTTTCAAAGCTCATCACTCCGCGGATACCGGACTCTTCCGCAGCCCTGCCTGCTTCAAAAAGCGCACCCGGAAGCGCGTAGGAACCCTCGCAGGTATCCGAAGTCGTCGTGTAGCCGTGCTTTATGTTTTCAATGCAGTTTATCAGCGTGCCTGCGTAGACATCCTTTAAATTGACCTTGTCCTCCAGCATCTTGAACCAGAAACGGTCCATCCACGATACAAAGGAAAAATCGACATTGTCATAGCCGTCATACGGCAGACTCCGTACCACGGCACTGTACAGATGGCTGTGTGTGGAAATGAAACCCGGAATCGCAATTTTCCCCTTTGCATCAATAATTTCCGCGTTTTCCTTTTTCTGATCTGTCAGCTTATCCATCGTATCAATCTCTGCTATTCTGTTTCCGTCAATACGAATAAAACCATTGCTGATCAGTCCATCATTTCCCTCCGGTACAACGATCATCGCGTTCACAATGATTTTCATTTCCATCCCTCCTTGTATGTATTTATGTTTTAGAATATATTATGCAGCATACCTGTTTCGATTCTGCCGCTTGACTACCCGCAGTGCAGCGCGTTTCTCAGCTGCCCGGCCGCGTATTCGGCCATGCCGGTACGATTATCTATAGATGAAGCACCTAAATGAGGCGTTAAGACGACATTCTGAAGTGATTTCAGCTTTTCTGTTACATCCGGTTCATTTTCAAAAACATCAAGTGCCGCTCCCGCTATCACATGATTTTCAAGCGCCACGGCCAGCGCTTCTTCATCGATCAGCTTACCGCGGCCGGTGTTGATAAGATAGGCGGACGGCTTCATGACAGAAAGCTCTTTTCTGCCGATGATGTGAACCGTATCCGTTTCCAGCTTACAGTGAAGACTCACAAAATCCGATTCCTTCAGCAGACTTTCCGTGTCGGTATATTCCGCATGCAGTTCTTCCTTCGCCCATGGCTTAGGTCCGTGCTTTGACGAATACAGGATACGCATGCCAAAGCCCGACGCCCTTCGCGCGACACGCCTTCCGATCATCCCGAGTCCGACGATGCCCAGCGTCTTTCCATAAATGTCGCCGCCGAGAAGAACATCCGGCCCCCACATGTGGTACTTGCCGGAACGCACATACTGATCGGCTTCCGGAATCCTTCTGGCCGCGGCCATAAGAAGCGCAAAGGTCAGATCCGCTGTGTTCTCATAAATCTCTCCCGGTGTCGTTAAAACCGTAATATCTCTGGACCTCGCATACTCCATATCGATATTGTATGTGCTCTCCGCGAACAGACACAGCACCTTAAGCTTCGGCGCGGCATCGATCATTTCACGGTCAAAAACATCATCCAGATTGATAACGGCGGCATCCGCGCAGGCCAGATGCCGTTTGAATTCTTCTCCCGGCACCGGATATCCGGTCCGGTTGACATCCAGCTCGATATCATCGTTCCAGCCGGTCAAAAGCGGTTCCGGAAATACTGCCGGCATATATATTCTCATAAAGTTCCTTTCTCATGACTCCGGACAGCCGCGATCCGCGGCGATCATAGCGCCTGTCATGAAACCAGACTCATCCGACGCAAGAAAAACCGCGGCATTCGCGATTCCCGCAAGCTCCGCGGCACCACGGCAGCCGTCTGTCCTGTCATTTCCCGGACAGATATAATTCGCGCGGATATGGTATGGCGCGTAGTCAATCGCGATACTCCGTGTCAGCGAAGGAACAGCACCTTTTGACGCACGATAGGCAGCCATGCCGGAAACATTCCCGGATCCGCTGCCAGCAGCGATATTGATAACCGTACCACGCTTTGCCGTCATCATCTGCGGCAGCACAAAGCGGCACATCAGGTAGACTCCTTTTATATTTACTGAAAAAACCTTTTCCCATTCTTCCTTTGACACGTTATGAAGCAGATCCGAAGACCGGATTTCCGCGGCATTTAAAAGAATATCTGCCGGGCCGGACAGACCGGCCGCAGCCTTCACCGCTGATTCCACATCCGCCTGCTTTGCAACATCCGCGTATACCGCGGCAGCACGTCCGCTTATTTTCTTTGCTTCCTCCAGCGTTTCATCGAGTTGCTTCCTATCCGAATCAAGCAGCACGACCGACGCGCCTTCTTCCAGAAAACGCAGCGCGCACGCTTTTCCGATGCCGGAGGCACCGCCCGTAACAACCGCCGTTTTATGATCCAATCGTTTCGCCATTTTCAACGCTTCCCTGTTTTTATTACTGTGCCATGTATCCGCCGTCCACCACCAGAACGCTGCCTGTCATGCCCGTTGTTTCGTCCGATGCCAGATACACTGCTGCCATGGCAATATCCTGTTCTTCTCCGAACCTGTGCAGCGGATTATTCGTACGCATATTTTCGGCGTATGCTTCCGGATCCGGCTGGGCGGCGATAACCTTCTTCGTCATATCCGTCATAATAACACCTGGGATCAGATAGTTTGCCCTTATATTGTATGACGCGTAGTCCGCCGCGATGCTTTCCGTAAGACCGATGACCGCGCCCTTGGACGCGCTGTAGGCGGCAAGTCCCTTCAGCGCGATCGCGCCGCCCGATGAGGAAGTATTGATAATGACACCCTTTCTCTGAGCCATCATGACGGGAAGAACACTTCTGCACATCAGAAACATGCTCTCCGCGTTTACGGCAAAAACCCTGTCCCAGTCTTTTTCCTCCGTTTCCGTGACGGAGGCAGACAGATTAATCCCCAGATTATTGAAGAGCACATTCACCGTTCCAAAGCATTCCACGGCTTTTTCCACAGCACGCCGGCAGTCAGCCTCCTGTGTAAGATCCGCCTGCATGCCGGTAAATCCTGCCCGGATTTTCCGGCCTTCCGCGACGGTGCGCTCCAGCGCCTTCTCATCGATATCCGCGATCAGGACCTCGGCGCCCTGCCGCAGAAACGCAAGGGCCGCTGCCCTTCCCATACCGGAAGCGCCGCCCGTAATAATTGCTTTCTTGCCACATAACCGCATATTATTCCCCCTGCCGTGCTTTTATCGCTTCGGCAATCGTTCTGCAGTCGACCGGCAATTTATGAATACGAACGCCGACTGCGTTATAAACGGCATTCAGAATCGCCGGCGCCGTCGGATTCAGCGGAAGCTCACCCATGCCCTTCGCGCCGTACGGTCCGTACGGATGAATCTCTTCAACAGGAATCGCATGTATTTCATACGGTACATCTGTCGCCTTCGGCACATGAAGACTTTCCAAATCCTTTGTAATGGTTATGCCGTCTTTCTGTATATATCTTTCCTGCAGCGCCATGCCGATTCCCATCGCGACGCCGCCCTCAATCTGGCCTTCCAGCAGAGCCGGATTGACAACGCGCCCGGCGTCATTCGCCGCGTATACACGGAGCACCTTGACCTCTCCCGTTAATTCATCAACCTCGACAACCGCTGCCTGTACGGCAAAGCAATAGGAAAAATGCAGCCTGTATTCTTCAATTTTATTGTCGAAATTGTCCGAGCATTCATGATAAGGGTGTGTAGCGGGCGCTTCATAAAAGAATTTTTCATACAGACCGATGCCTTTTTCCCTGGCGCCCTTTGCCAGCTCCGCAAAATTCATGTGGAACGCGCTTTGCTCTCCGATTCCATGAATTCCATCATCGTCAAGCTCAAGAAGCCCGTCCGAAATACCCGATATCTCAGACGCTGCTTTCAGCAGCTTCACCCGGAAGGCAGAAGCAACTCCCTTACAGGCATTTCCGGATATAAATGTCTGACGTGAAGCCGTCGTAATGCCGGAATCCATCGAATAATCCGAATCGACAAGTTTAATCTCAATCTTATCGGCCGTTACACCTAATGCTTCCGCGGCAATCTGCACCACGACCGTATCATGGCCCTGTCCGCATTCCACACCGCCGGCAATCAGTATAATCTGCCCGTCATCGCCCAGCTTCATCTGTGCCCACGCGTTGTCCGGGCAGCCTGAGCCAAGGCCGACGTTCTTCATGCTGGAGGCAACACCCCAGCCTACCTTTTTATGCGGTCCGGACGGCAGCGGCAGCTTGTCCTGCTTCAGTCTCTTTTCAACCGCGTCCAGACAGTCCAGATAGCCGCAGGAATAATCTATGACACTTCCCGTAATCGTCTGCATTCCGACACGAAGACCGTTCTTTCTCCGGATCGCAAAGGGATCCATATGCAGTTCCCCGGCAAGCTGGTCGACAAGACACTCCAGCGGAACCGCCGGCTGTGTGCTGCCAAAGCCCCGCATGGACGCCGCGGTTGTATTATTCGTGTATATGGCGTAGGATTCTGCCTGCGCATTCGGGAAAAAGTAGCAGCCGGCTCCGAATACGCACGCGCGGAAAAGTACAAATGCCCCGGACGATGCGTACGCGCCCGTATCTCCCAGCGTACAGAACTGAATTGCCTGGAATGTTCCGTCCTTTTTCGCCCCGATTTTATATTTCAGCCGCATCGCGTGACGTTTCGAGGTAAAAAAGTTTACCTCTTCTCTTGTAAACACAATTCGCACAGGCCGTTTTGTAAGATACGTTCCAAGCGCCGCCTGCAGATGAACGGAGGGCTCCTCACGCCCGCCGAACGCACCGCCGTTCGGGCGGATGACTACGCGGACATCCTCTTCCTTCATATTCAGTGTAAGCGCGATATCCTTCCGCAGTCCGAACGGATTCTGCGTACTGCCGTATACAACCAGCTTCCCGTTCTCATCATATTCACTTAAGGCCGCGTCCGGCTCCATATACGCGTGATCGATGCTCTGTGTCTCATAAACACCCTCAACAATCACATCCGAAGTCGCGAAGCCTCGTTCCACGTTTCCCTTATGAGTATAATCATGCGAACAGATATTGCCGTCCTCATATTCCGGAAAAACCTTGACCGCGTCCGGCTTCATTGCTTCTTCCATGTCTGTCACAACCGGAAGAACTTCATAGTCCACCTTGACCTTTTCAGCCGCGGCAATGGCTTCCTCCTCGGTCTCTGCATATACTACCGCAACCGGGTCGCCGACATACCGTACAACATCCTCCGCGATTACCGGCTGCTGTGGAAAATATCCCTGACCAAACAGCTTGCGGCCAGGGATATCCTTCGCCAGCGCGATCGCCGCGACACCCGGCATTTTCTCCGCTTCCGACAGATCAATATTCCGAATTTTCGCGTGCGGATATTTCGGCCATACAAATTTGCCCTCCAACGCGTTTTTCAGTCTGAAGTCATCCGTGAAAACAGGACGCCCGGTCACCTTCGCGTAACCGTCCGTTCGAATCCAGCGTGTTCCCAGCCTGCCTTTCACCTCATTCAGGTCAATCACTGTCTCGCCGCGCAGCATTTTCGCGGCCAGCAGCACCGCGTCGACAATCTTCTTATAGCCGGTGCAGCGGCAGATATGATCTCCCAGAGCTGTTTCTATTTCCCGAATATCCGGGGAAGCATTTTTATCCAGAAAGCATTTGATTTCCATGATCATGCCTGGCGTGCAGAATCCACATTGAAATGCACTCACTTTTAAAAAGGCCAGCTGCACCGGATGCAGCCTGCCGTCTTTTTCCAGACCCTCGATGGTCTCAACCTCGGCACCGTCCAGGGTATTCATCCGGCACTCACAGCTGCAGACCGGCTCGTGGTTTACGATAACCGTGCAGGCACCGCACTGCCCTGTCTTACAGCCATTTTTCGTTCCTGTCAGGCCCAGATCATTCCGAAGGAAATCCAGCAGACATTCATTTCCATCAGATGCCGTTACAAGCTTTCCATTAACTTTCAATCTGATGTTTTCCATATTCATGCCCTCATTTCAAAGAAATTTATTTATAAACGTCACGAAGAAGTACGGCCGTTTTTCTCGCGTTCTCTGGTTTGCTTGTTCCATACATAATGCCCTGCACATGACATTCTTCCTTCAGCCATTCGGCAGCCTTCCGCATATCGGTTTTCAGACCGCCGCAGGCAAACGCCATAAAGGACACGACCGGTTTTGACGCATGGAGAACGGCTTCCATTCCTTCCTTATGTGTAAGGAACGACCATTCCATGTTGACCGGCGCAAAATACGCTTCTACCGGAAGCTTCATCCGATCGGCCTTCGGCAGTACCACAGATGCATACTGACATAAAAGCAGCGGCTTGAATCCTCTTCCGGACGCGATATCGGTCATCCTGACAATGATGTCCTCCCTGCCAAGAGAGAACAGCCAGTCCGCGTCCGTGCCGCCTACAAACATATACGTACTTTCCTTTAAGCCGTCAAGCCTTTTATTATACGCGTCTTCATCCAGTTCTATTCGTGCGAGCTCCGCCTCTGTAAAAGGCTTTGCATCTTTGTCATATCCAAATACCATACAGTTCGACTGACTTAAATCGTCCCGGATAAGTGATGCTTTTTCTTTACCAAGAAAAGCGGTATCCTCAGTAAGTGTTTTTAATACCCTTCCTCTTAAATACTGCAGATCTGTTCCATCCAGACGGCAGCCCTGCAGCCAGGTCGGATTTCCTATCCCGGTGACAGGCTCCGGAACCTGGTCCCGCAGCTGTTCAAACATCTGCTGAACCGGTTCAAAAGAAAAATCAAAGGTTCTTATGCCGGCACTATAAGCAGAACGCATCACCGAGATACAATACCCGGGGTCTGTCAGCTTCCAGAAGCATTTCAAATCATACAGCGCGCGAAACACGTCTGAAAACGCGTCCCCGCCCAATACCAGCATATCCTGTGTTCTCATTGAATTGACCTCATATTCTGGCAAATCAGTTTTTTATTGATTCTGACGGATTCCAGCGGATGAACCCGTCAGAATACACAGTAACAGATTATTGGAGCTTCATTATCAGACTATTGATGAATTCTCAGGAAGCCAGCTATTTTGCTGGCTTTCCGGCATCCGCGGCCTGGTCATCCTCCTCGTCGTTCTTCCAGTAGAGTCCTCTTTTCTTGACTCTCTTAATAAGAGCATTGACTACGATAGGAGTAACAACAACGTTGAACGGAACGTCACTTGCTGCAACTGCGATGAACATCGGCAGAAATACATTGATGCCCATGATCTGCTGCCATCCTGCGATGCAGACCGCGCAGAGGATTGCCGAAACACCTGACCAGAGAGAAATCATCGGCCACTTTTTAACATTGCGTACTAAAAGTGCCGGAATGCAGCCCATCAGGAAATTGCCGACAAATCCGCCGACACCGCCGATTCCAAACCATCCGGACAGGACATCGGAAATGAATGTATTTCCTATTGCAGCAGCTAAGCCGCCGACCCACGGGCCAAAAAGAATGCCCCATGCACATGCAATAAACGAAGCGGGACGGAAGGTAACGGTTCCAATTGCAATGCTCATCGTTGCAAAGCAGCCAACACCATAAAGAACGGCACCTACGATAATTAATGCGATTGTCATAACACTACTTCTTTTTTTTGTAAGCATTTATTTCATCCCTTTCCTCATATACTTTATAAAATACGATCTGGATTTATATCCGCTGCTGCCAGACCGTATTCAGGCAACTAGTACAGGCGGAGGTCAAAACCTCCCAGATGAACACTCTTTCCCCAGCATGCAAATACAACCAGGAAAATGACAATTGCTATGAAAATAACATCCTGATATCCAAAATGGAAATGATCATAATACGTGCGCTTCTTTGTATATCCAAATCCTCTCAGCTGCATAGCCGACGCTATGTTCTGAGCCTTTCCGAGAGAAGAATCCATGAGCGGGATAAAAAGCGGGATAAAATTCTTCATCTTCTGGTTAAATCCGCCCTTATCCAGCTGAAATGCCCTTGTCAAAAAAGCTTCTTTGATGATAGAATAGCTGCTCATAAACTCCGGCAGAAACTTAAAGGATGTGGTAAACATAAAAGGCCCCGTGAAACCAACTCCGAATTTCTGAAGGAATCTCCCGAGGGAGGAAGAAATATCGACAACCTCGGTAATCATGATCCAGAACATGCAGCCTGTGATCGCGACCGCTACACGCAGCGCCTGCGCCAGCCCGTAATAAAAGCCCTCGCCTGTTATATGAAAGGAACCGATCGCAAGCAGAATATGCGTACCGCTCCGGTAGAACAGCGGCCACATGATGATAATAAAGCTCAGCATGATTGGATACATCTTTTTCATAGTTCCATAGAAAATGTCCTGCAGATGCGCCGGTATGGCTAAAATCCATAAAAACGCCAGCACTGCAAGCGAGACAAACGGATTGATCGTAATAATCGGTATCGCGATCATGCAGATACAGAAAATTGCTTTTGTCAGAGGATGCATCCGATGCAGTATGGAATCCCTCTTCGCTGCTTCCATCATCGCAAGAACCGTCATTTCAATCCCTCCTTTCCACAGTACTCATCAATCCGGTCTGCCACATGGTCAATATCATAATCGTCTACCTTTATTTCAGGGAAGAGCGACATGATCTGAAAAATCTGAGGAGGTTTTATGTACGCGGATTTCAGTTTCTCGGTCTCACAGAACACCTCTTTCATCGGGCCGTCCAGAATCTTTTCACCGAGACGCAGCACCACCACCCTCTTCGCGTAAAGCGCTACCAGATTCATATTGTGCGTTGTCATAATAATCGTATGACCGGCTTCATTCAGCTGCTTCACGAGCTCAAGCACCCGGATGCATTCATGCCAGTCAAGTCCCGTTGTAGGCTCGTCGATAATCAGAATGGAAGGATTCATCGACAGAATCGACGCGACCGCGAGACACTGCTGCTGCCCGCGTCCAAGCATAAACGGCATTTCTTCCCGGTAATTTTCAAGCTCGACATCTTTTAACGCTTTATCCGTAAGTTCTTTTATCTTTTCCTCGCTGAAACCAAGGTTTTTCGGTCCAAACTCCACTTCCTGCTGCACGGAATCCGAAAAAATCTGATTCGCCGGATTCTGAAAAACATAGCCGATAAAATGCGCCATGTCGGATACCTTCTGTTTTTCGACCAGCTCGCCGCCGATGCTTACCGTGCCCTTCGTGGCTTTCAAAAGTCCGTTCATATGCTTGATCAGCGTCGTCTTCCCCGAACCGTTCTGTCCGATCAGCGCAACAAACTCGCCCTTCTTCACCCTCAGCGTGACATCCTTCAGCGCGACCTGGCCCATCGGCTGGTATACGTGCCATAAGTTCTGAATATCTATGATATACTCCGCGTTTTCGTCAAAAGCCATCTCTCATCCCTCATTTTCCTGACTGCTTTTCGATTTCAGCAATTGCGCCAACATTTCTTCTGCTTCTTCCAGTTTAATCGGAATGTGATCAAAGCTGTATCCTCGCTTCTTCAGCGCGACAAACAGCTGTGTGACCTGCGGCGGATATACATGAAGCTTTTGAATAATCTCCTCATTTGTAAGAATATCCTCCGTTTTACCCTCCGCAAGCTTCTTTCCTTCATCCAGCACTATAATCCGGTCGGCGAAGCGTGCGATTTCCTCCATATTGTGTTCAATGAAGATAATCGTCTTCCCCAGACTGTTTAACTCGTGGGCCACCGTCATGATCTCTTCCGCCCCGAGCGGGTCGATTTCAGAAACGGCTTCATCGAAAATCAGCACATCCGGATTCATCGCCAGCGCTGTCGCCAGGACAACACGCTGCCGCTGGCCGCCCGACAGATAGAATGGATGACGGTCTCTGTATTCCTCCAGATGGACCAGCTTCAGAACCTTTTCCAGTCTGTCGTGAATTTCCTCTACAGGAACTGCCATATTTTCCAGCGGGAAAATGATTTCCTTCTCTACCTTCGTCATCAGGATCTGGCCTTCCGCGTCCTGATGCACATACCCTACCACACTTGTCAGCTGCTCCAGCGGATACTCGCTCATCGGTTTTCCCTTGATGAATATTTCTCCCTCCGGCTTGCCGTCAAAAATGCTCGGTGTCAGCCCGACAATACCGCGGCAGATTGTCGTTTTCCCTGCTCCGGTAGGACCTATGATGGATAAGAATTCTCCCTTATAAACTGAAAAACTCACATCGTCAAGCGCCTTTGTCTTCGCACCCCGGTATGTGAATCCATAATTTTTCAATTCGATCTGAGTTTCCATCGCTTAATCTCCATTTTCTTGGAATTGAACATTATGTAGTTTTTATATCAAACAATTGTAACAATTTCTGTTTCTATATGTATATGATACGTAAAATAATCCCTTGTTTCAATCAATATCTTGCCATATAATATAATAAAATGATTAACCGGAACAGGAGGTCAGTTTACTATGCAGCATATCCGGATCAACCTCGATGAGAGCCGCCAGGAAACCACCATGCACGGATCCTACGCGTTTCCTCTGGCTATCTATCACTGCAATCTGAAGGATTACTTCAACCAGTGTTCTCCCTGGCACTGGCATAAGGCGATCGAATTTAATCTGGTGCTGAAGGGAAGCTGCGACCTTCTGATCCGGGATAAGTCCCTCACGATCGAAAGCGGCAACGGCGCCTTCATTAATACAAATGTCCTGCATTCCCAGCATCCGCATGATGACAGCGGCTGTGAGTTTCTCTTCATCATCCTGGATCCGCAGCTGCTTTCCATCAATGATTCTTACTATCTGCAGCATAAATATGTCCAGCCTATACTGCAGAATGAGGGCATTACCGCAATCCCGCTTTCCCGCGGCAGCGAATGGCAGAAGCTGATTCTCGACAAAATACTGGAATGCGACCGCGCCTACCAGAAGCAGGATTATGGCTTTGAATACAGTATCTGCAGCAGCATCAGCCAGATCTGGTACTCTATGATACTCGCGCTGCAGAATCCGGCCGCCATACAGCCGAATACCTACTTTGACGATGACCGTCTGAAAAACATGCTGTTTTTCATCAACAACATGTATATGGAGCCGATCACCCTCGAGGATATCGCGAAGTCCGGCAATTTAAGCGTCCGGATGTGCAACCGCTGCTTCAAGGATCAGCTGCGCACGACACCGATCGCCTATCTGATCAGCTACCGGATCCACATCGCGTCTAAGCTCCTTGTCAGTACCAGACGATCCATAACCGAAATCAGTTCCTCTGTCGGCTTCAACAACGCCAGCCATTTCAGCCAGGTTTTTCAAAAGCTGACCGGGAAGACTCCGCTGGCCTATCGTGAAGATACTCAGTCCTGCATCAGCAATGACTGAGGAAGGATCTGCTCCGTTTCGATTTCCGTGATCATGTCCACTCTTTTCTGATGAACACCGCCCAGAAATGCGCCCTTCAGGAATTCACCCACAATCATTTTCGCAAGCTCGGGTCCGACAACCCGCGTGCCCATTGCCAGCATATTCGCGTCGTTATGCTGACGCGCCATGAGCGCTGAATATGGCTCTGAGCAGCACACACAGCGAATTCCATGCAGTTTATTGGCCGCCAGTGAAACACCTACGCCCGTACCGCAGAACAGCAGTCCCAGATCGCATTCGCCCGACTGGACAGCCTTTGCCGCCTTAAACGCGTAAACCGGGTAATCACAGTTTTCCGTACTGTACGTACCGTAATCCTTATAAGGAATTTGATTCTTCTCCAGATATTCGATTACTGCCTTTTTTAACGTAAATCCTACAAAATCACAGCCAAGTGCCAGCAATGGTATGCCTCCTTCTTCATGCTGAAAATGATCTGCCGGTCACTGGATATACCCAACGTGCTGACAAATTTCTTCAACTGCTCCGTCTTTTTTCATCATGATTGCTTTTTTATTGTTTTCAAATAAATTCCTGCCTTTTGAATCGATCGAAATCACCAGCGGGCCGAATTCTTTTACTTTCATAACCCAGAGAGCTTCCGGCATTCCAAGGTCTTTCCAGAACACTGCTTCCACCCGTTCCACACACTTTGCGGCCAGAACGGCACAGCCGCCCGGAATCACCGCGTGAACCGCTGTGCTTTCCATGCAGCCTTCCGCGGTCTTTTCTCCCATTCCGCCTTTTCCGATAATCAGTTTAACGCCTGTCTTTTCGAGAAACTCCTTCTCCAGCTTTTCCATCCGCATACTCGTGGTCGGACCGACTGAAATCACTTCGTACTGCCCGGATCCTGCTTCCTTCATGATCGGTCCTGCATGGAAAATCGCCTTCCGATCCAGGCTTAACGGCAGTTCCATATGCAGATCCAGCAGCCGGTGATGAACCGCGTCCCGCGCCGTAACCAGATCACCTGTCAGATAGACAATATCTCCAATATTCAGCTCCCGGATCGCTTCATCAGACAGCGGCGTTGTCAGAATTTTTTTATTCATAGCCGTGCTCCTTTATGGGATAAAAGCTCATAATTCATATCCTTGTCAATTCTTATCAATGCCCTTCTGTGTGCCCAGCACCCGGTAGAAAGACCGACGGCCAGTGTGGACGGATGTCTGCCTGCCTGCTCGATATTTACGCCCATCACCGAATACTTTCCCGTTATTCCGCCCGGGCCGAAATTCAGATCGTTCAGTCCTTTTTCGATTCTGCTTTCCAGGTCCGCCGCCGCCGCGTTTTCATTGCACGACCGGACAGGCCGAAGCAGCGCGATTTTGGAAAGCCTGGCAGCCACTTCGACAGAGCCGCCGATTCCGATTCCTACAAGCAGCGGAGGACATGCATTTATGCCATAGCTGCAAAGTCTGTCAAATACGTATTTAACAACGCCTTCATACCCGTCCAGCGGCATCAGGACTGTCGCGCATCCGGGAAGACTGCAGCCACCGCCTGCCATATACATATAAATCTGAATTTCCGGAGAGTCGGGTACAATTTCCCAGTCAATCCAGGGAATTCGCACACCGGTGTTGTCACCTGTGTTTTTTTCATCAAAGATATTGACGCAGTTATGCCGGAGCGGTGCTTCTTTCGTGGATATCCTGGCCGCTTCCCGCAGGCATTTTTCCACACTCCCCAGCAGGGGAAACGCGGAACCGGCTCTAACAAAATACTGGATAACGCCGGTATCCTGACATAGCGGTCTGTCATACTGCTCCGCCATTTCCAGATCCTTGAACATCGCGTCGTAGAAAATCGACGCTTTTTCGGAGGTTTCCTCTTTACGCAGCTCCTTCAGCCTGATTAAAACGTCGTCCGGGAGATGCTTGGAACCAAAGCTTGTAAAATCCGCTATGATTCTGGTAAATTGCTTTTCTTGTTCTGTAAACGCCATGTTCATGCCTTTCTAAATATCGCTTATGTTCTTAGTTCAACGTTTTCCTTTATCGTATATCTCACCGACAGCCCGTGGTGCATGATTGTTTTTAGAAAAGAATACAAGCAGAACGAGTGTCAGCGCATATGGTAAAATCATAATTAAATCAGAGTAGCTGCTTGGCAGACCCGCCCATAGTATTAATTGATATCCAAATGCTTTTGCAAACCCGAAAACAATGCAGGCAAAAAAGGTCGGCATGATTTTCCAATTTCCAAAAATCATTGTAGCCAGTGCTAAATAGCCATAGCCCAAATAAATACCAGAAGAAAATTTGGCTGAGATAGAGTATGCAAACGATATGCCTGCCAAACCCGATAAGGCCCCGGAAAACATAACAGCCATTGTTCGAATTTTTGCTACATTGATACCTGCTGCATCGACTGCCTGTGGATTATCACCGCAGGCACGCAGATGAATTCCAAAAGTCGTTTTATAAAAAATATATCCCAGTATAATTGCCAGAAAAATGATAATGATTTCAAATGGATATAAATCCGTAAAGATCTTCCCTACAACTGGTATATCGGCCAGACCAGGTATTGTCCATTTCGGTGCTACACCCAAGTCAAATTTATCTGATTCAGCACCAAAAACATTCCGGTTAATAACTTTTGTCAAGAAAGAAGTAAGCGCAGCCGCCAGGATATTCATTACAACACCACTGATCACCTGATTTGCCAAAACCTTCACACAAAGCAATGCATGCAACAATGAATATATCATTCCTCCAACCATTGCCATGAGAAGTGCCAGATAAAACAGATGCTGCATATCGCAATTCGTATTATGCGCCACAATCGAAACGGACAAGGCCCCCACAAAAGCTCCAAAGCCCTGAAACCCTTCAAGGCATAAATTCATTACTCCACTTCGCTCACTATATATACCGCCTATAGCCATAATAAACAGAGGCAGTGAAAAAGCTAATCCATCAACAATGATTTGTTCCATCTTCGCACTTTCCCTCCTCCTGTTTTATCATCATAAGTCCAATCCTTCTTTTTATAATCGGCCCGCAGGCACTAAATAGTATAACCAGGCCTGAAATAACAGAAGCAATTTCAGAATCAAGCCCGGACGATGAACTCATATATGTACTGCCCTTTCCGATTATCGATATTAATAGTGAAGAGAAAAAGACACCAACCGGATTGGAATTGCCAAGTACTGCCACAGCGATGGCATTAAATCCCATATCCGGCAGCGCTTTGGGCTGAATAGATGTCAGATATCCAAGATAATACGTTACACCTGCCATTCCAGCTAAAGCACCTGAAAGCGTAAATGCTGAAATTATATTATTTTTAACATTGATTCCTGCATACAAGGAAGCTTTTTTATTTAAACCGATTGCTTTTATTTCATATCCTGACACAGTCTTGTCAAGAATATATTTTATTAAAAATATTACCAGTACAGCAACTATAATAGCCAGAGGAATATCAAACTTAAGCCCCCATATTCTAACACTGTGAATAGTTAAACTGGCACTTTCATTAATTACTTTACTCTGCCGTGTAAGCGGATCAATATATTTAGTAATGATAAAAAAGCTTATAATGTACTCAGCAATATAATTCAGCATAACAGTAGATACAACTTCATTGATATTAAACTTATACTTTAGAAACCCAACAAAACCACCAATTCCCATACCAACAGCAACACCAATAACCAGAACCAGCGGCTTTGCTATTCCAGCAGCAATATTCGTATATCCAATCGTAATTGTTGCAATAAAGCCTGAAGTCAGCATCATCCCGGAAACACCGATATTAAACATGCCTGCTTTCAAGGCAACTGCAACCGACAAGGAAGCAAAAATAAGCGGAGTCCAAAAATCAACAAATTCGAGGAAATCAGTAAAGATACTTTTTCCGCCTGCGTACTTGACTTTTGGTAAAAAGCCACTTCCCTGCAGCATATTTACAAACGCCGTCAATGGGTTTTTACCAAGCAGCATTATAATGACCGATGCTACAATAAAACTCATAAGAACTGTAATAACAGGAATTAGAATGACCTGATACTTTTCAATCCAGGCAATGAAATTAGAATGCTTTTTTTTCTCATTCATTTGTCCTTGCCCCCATCATCAGCTCACCGACTTCTTTATAGTTTAATGATTCCGCATCTGCAATTTTCTGAATTTTTCCGTTATATATAACAGCAATCGTATCAGCCAGCTGCATTACTTCATCAAGTTCCAAAGAAATAAGCAGAATGGCTTTTCCTTTTTCTCTTTCCTTCAGTATCTGCTTATGAATATTTTCGATTGCCCCAACATCCAGTCCACGTGTTGGCTGCACAAAAATAATCAAATCTGAATTCTGAGCAATTTCCCTGGCAATAATAACCTTCTGCTGATTTCCTCCGCTCATGGAGCGTACCATAGTTTCACAGCCGCTTCCGCTCCTGATGTCATATTCATCGCTCAGCTCCTGCCCGTATTTTTCAATTTTTTCATAATCGATTACACCTTTATGAGCAATTGGAGGACGATAATAATTTTTCATTGCAAGATTGTCTTTTAAATCAAAATCCAGTATCAACCCATAATTCTGACGGTCTTCGGGTATATAAGAAATACCCATCCCACATCTTTGACGTATGGAAGCGTTAATAATACTCTTACCGTTAAGCAGCATTTCGCCATTTTGTATTGGCACCAGCCCTGCAACCGCATCTGCTATCTCAACCTGCCCATTTCCGGACACACCTGCAATTGCAAAAATTTCACCACGTCTGATCTGGAAAGATACGTCTTTCACTACCTCCAGACCGCTTTCATTCTGTACTGTCAAATCTTTGATATCCAGTATTACGTCCTGAAAAGCATGGCTGCTCTTTTCAATTTGAAAAGACACATCTCTTCCTACCATTTTACTTGCCATATATTTAATAGACGTATCAGCCACATCAAGTACGTCGATTAGTTTTCCTTTTCTTAAAATCGCACAGCGATCTGCCACTTTTTTTATTTCATCAAGCTTATGGGATATTAATATAATCGTTTTTCCCCTTGCTTTTAGATTTCTGATAATCTCCAGTAAAAAATCTATTTCCTGCGGTGTCAGGACCGCTGTTGGTTCATCAAAAATTAGAATCTCAGCTTCTCTGTATAGCATTTTCAGTATCTCTACTCTTTGCTGAGTAGATACATTGACATTCTCGATTAGATCCGTTGGTGAAACCGCCAGGCCGTATTGATGGGATAATGCGGCAATTTTCTCATTTGCTTTTTTTAAATCCACGCATGAAAAGAATCCAATATTCTTTTTTAACGGTTCACTGCCAAGAATAATATTTTCTGCTATTGTAAAGTTCGACACCAGCTTGAAGTGCTGATGCACCATTCCAATATTCAAGCTGGCCGCATACCGAGGAGAAACAATGGTTTCCTTCCTGCCGCGTATGTAAATTTCACCTTCATCCGGTTCATACATACCAAACAGCATGCTCATTAAGGTTGACTTCCCGGCTCCATTTTCACCCAGTATTGCATAAATTTCGCCCTTTTTTATGCTGATGCTTACATCATCATTTGCAACAATTCCAGGAAATCGCTTCGTAATATGCTTCATTTCAACTACATATTCCGACATATTATTCCTCCAATAATACAGGGAAGTAAACAACCCTTCCCTGTATTCATAATAGAATTATATATTAATAATACTATTCTTAAAGTCCCGGATAATTATCCGGTGTCGTATTTGTAGTACTCGCTGCCGGCACAATGGAACCATCTTTTACTTTACTGAAAGCTTCATCGATCTTTTTGATCTCATCATCTGTTAGCTGGCAGCGTCCGCTCTCACTTACATATCCTGTAGAATCCGTATCTGCTCCCAAAACAGCATTTTCGCCTTTAAATGTTCCGCTTTTTATATTATTCAACTGCTTTTCAACGTTTTTATCCATGATCTTCAAAGCAGACGTCAGGATAACGTTTTCTGAACCATTAACACCATCATCGTACTGATCAACATCGCTGCCAATGCAATACACACCCTTTGCCTCTTTTGCCGCAGTAAATACACCGGCGCTGGCTCCTCCAGAGAATGTGAACAGTACATCACAGCCGGCATCAATTAATGCATTTGCAACCACTTTTCCTGTATCAGCATCTGAAAAGCTTCCAATATAGTTTCCGCCTACCGCGTTTCCTTTAATGTCTGTTCCTGCATAGGATGAAAGCTGAACACATTCAACGTTCGTTCCGTAGTGCTTATTGGCATAATTCACGCCTGACATAAAGCCGTACTGGTAATTCACATTGGATGGATATGCGATTCCGCCAATGGATGCTACCTTACCTGTTTTGGAAGCTAATGCCGCTGCAATGCCAACGGGGAAACCACATTCCTGCTCTTTAAATGTCATTGAATATACATTACTCAAGCTTACAGAATTTCCACTTTCATCTGTTGGCGGCTGATCTACCAGAATAAAGTTTACATCCGGGTTGTCTTTTGCAATTGTACCGATCCCGGCGAATTCTGTTCCATCACAAATTATAGTGTCATAATCGGCTACAATATCAGATACTACTTTTACACATGCCGTTGCATCCCCTGTTGATTCTTGCACCGGCGTTACCGTTGAGTCTGAATTATCCTTGATAAATGAAAGAATCCCATCATAGACATTTTCGTTAAAGGAACCATCATTTACTCCAGTCGGACTTGTAACAATTGCTATTTTTTGTCCCCCTGATTTTGCGCTGCCAGAAGATGAAGCAGACGAAGTCCCTGCGGTACTTTGGGATGATGATGAGCCTGACTGGCTTCCGCATCCGGCCAGCATACCTAAAACCATTGCAGATGTAACCAGTATTGCTAAAAATCTTTTCATGAAACATACCTCCCTTTAAACTTAGTTTTTTTATATACGATTAATAAGCAAACGCTGATCACTGAATTATCCTAAAAGCATTTGCTTATCAATAGTACCAGCAGAAATTTTATCTGATATTTTATTATATTTATGCTTGTATTCACTCTATTTTATTAAATAATATCTATATACTTGTTTATTTTAATTATAAAGAAATAAAATTCAAAATTCAATCACAATACTGCCATAAAATATAATAATATCTTCTTCCGCAATAACAAAAAAACTTCTCCTTGCAGCTTATATCTGCACAGAAAAGCCTTTTTGTCTATTATCTAAATAATCATTTATTATTTATCCGGCGTATAAATACTGATATACATCATCTGATAGCCTTCATAGTTTATCGAAAGGTGATATCCGTCCGCGTTATCCGCGTAAAAATACGTATCCCCCTTATGGTAATCGACGTTAAAGCCACTTTCCTTACAGTCATTCACATATGTATTATAATCCTCAAGCGATGTCTTTCCGACGTAGATGTTGAATCCACTCGACGATTCCCATTCGTCTGCCCCTACGCCCGACTTCGGCTCGGGCAGCAGCGCGCCGGGCCCGCTTGTCGGCCATACAACGGTATTCATCGCCTTGGGCGCATCCAGGTTGATTGACAGTTCGCTTTCACTGCTGAAATAATTCAATGAAACCTTGTATCCATCTTTATTGTATGACTCAAAGCTTGTCGTGTTTGTTGTACTGTCAACCGTAAAGCCGTTCTTCTTGCATTCCGATACATAGGAATCGTACTGGGTCTTCGAAAGCGAATAGACATGCATATAAAAGGTTGTTCCGGAATCCGAAATAATTTCGCCCTTGCTCGACTGGGGCTGCGGAAGCACCGTACTGATGCCGCCCGTCGGCCATGTATAATCCGTATGCTGCACGCCGACATTTTTACTTGAGGCCAGTGACACCGGTATAATCAGCACAAACGCTGCCGCCGCCAGGACAACATGAAGATTCTGGCGTTTTTCTTTTATCGTCTGCATGCCCATGAGCCATGCCACGGCAAACAAGGCTGTCTGAAATCCTGCCAGCAGTCCTGCCAGTATCTTACCGGTTCCGAGATACTCGAAACACACGATCAGGCAGAGAACAAAGAATACCGCGATGGCTTTGCTGAGTCTGCTCTTCTTAAAAGCCTGCAGTCTGTCCTGCGCTTCCTCATGCTCCTGGCTTTCCTCCTGCTGCTTCATTTTAGCCAGCTCAATGTTTTCATACGTTTTATTTTTAATCCGTTCAATCGCGACATCGTCGCTTTCCTCGATCAGCTCCTGTGAGCCGCAGTAAGGACACGTCAGGATCGGACTGCCTTCATGGGCGGTCAGCGTGGCGCCGCACGCTTTGCAGCGCAGCAGAATCGTTCTGTCCTCCGCTGATTCCCGTTTCACTACCTTTGCCCCGCAGTTCCTGCAGAATTTTGCGTCATCCGGCAATTCAAAGCCACAATTTGAGCAATGCATATTTTCTCTCCTGTAAAAGTATAAAATCGAACCCTTACTAATATTATCACTATTTTTCACTTTTAAAAACTATTCGTTATAAATTATTCCGGATAAATAAAAACACAATTACACTGCCCCGAAATCGTGGTTGTGGTATGATAGGGACAAAATATACAGGCGGTATCCGCCTGAAAAGTGAGGAATCCATCGATGCTTTCTTTTTTAGACCAGGATCAGTTAAGCAATGACCTTCAGGAAGAGCTCCGGTCATACCGCTGCAGCCATCCGGTTCCGGAGCCGCTCCTTCCGCGCGTTCCGCAGCCGCATTACTGCTACTACGGTCCCGAGGTGTGGGAGGCGGCAGTGCTGGCGCTGCTCAGCGGGGAAAACCTGCTGCTGACAGGCAGCAAGGCCACCGGCAAGAACGTGCTGGCGGAAAATCTGGCGGCTGTCTTCGGCCGGCCGTCCTGGGACGTGTCGTTTCACGTCAACATGGATGCTTCCACCCTGATCGGCATGGACACGTTTGAAGGCGGGCAGGTGACATTCCGGCCAGGTCCCGTCTACCGCTGCGCCCGGTACGGGGGCTTCGGCATTCTCGATGAAATCAACATGGCCAAAAACGAGGCGCTGGCCGTGCTCCATGCCGCGCTGGACTTCCGCCGGGCGATCGACGTGCCCGGCTACGAACGGATTCCTGAGGATGACGCAACCCGTTTTATCGCCACCATGAACTACGGCTACGCGGGCACCCGTGAGCTGAATGCAGCCCTGACCTCCCGGTTCGCGGTGATCCGCATGCCTTCCATATCGCCGGAAAATCTGAGAAAGCTGCTGCAGAAGGAATTTCCGTCGCTCAGTGCAAAATACGCAGAACAGTTTTCCCTGCTGTTTCTGGATCTGCAGAAAAAATGCGAAAGTGCCGAGATCTCCGAGCAGGCGCTGGACCTCCGCGGACTTCTGGACGCGCTTCGTCTGATGAAGATGGGACTGGAGGCCAACCGCGCTCTGGATATGGGTATCACCAACAAGGTTTTCGACAATTACGAGCGCGGGCTGATCCGCGACGTGATCGCCGTGCGCATTCCGGCGAAGCTGGAGCCGGCCGCACTTTTCCCGGCGCTATGACAGGGGCGGAATACAGCACCCGGCAGCGGCGTGCCATGAATGTAATCTGGACGACGGCGGAGCAGTATGGCTTTACACCACGCTTCGTGGCGTTTGACGCGGAGGGTGCTCCTGATTTTTACATGAACTGTATCATCGGCCTCGTTTACAAATGGTACGGAGCCGACATGATAAAGCAGCTGTTCGACGCATGGACAGGAGACACGCAGCAGTCCACCCTGGACGGCATCGCCTGGCTCGCTCTGGAAAACGCCGCCTACGAAAAGGAAGCGCCGCTTCGTCCGACGCTGGCCGGTCTGCGGCGAAAAGCGGCGGAGACGTTTTTTGAAGGCGAATACAGGCGCTCCCGTCAGCAGTGGATGCAGCAGGACCAGCTTCTCTACACGCAGCAGTCCGCCCGCTGGCGGACCGTGCTTGGGAAGAGCAGTCATCTGCTCACGCCGCGGGAAAAGCAGCTTTGCGACGCGCTGTGCTGTTCCGGCGAATGGGACGGCCAGGCGCTGGCGCTTAAGATCATGGAAATTCTGAAACAGTATCTGGCCTTTGACGGACACATCCGCCGGAAAGACCCGTTTCACATTCACTTTTCCGGGCGGTTTGCCGCGCTGCTTACGAAGCTGCTGCCCACACAGATGGTCCGCACGGAGGAGCTGTCGGTACAGCACTCCACCGAAACAGGGCAGCCGCCTGCTGCTGTTTTTTCCCGGATGATACGTGCTGCGGCAGATCAGAAGGAAGCGGCGGACCGGCGGTACATTGAATCCTGCTTCGGCCGTTCTCTGCTGGATGAACGGAGTCTGGCTCTGATGGAACAGTCGCTATGCACCGGTACGCACGCAGGATGCCATCTGTGGCTTGCTTCCGGTGCGGCGGCAGAAAATACGGATGACCGTGAAACAAAGCATCTGGCGCATCAGGCAGCCGCCCAGTTTGACAAAAACCGGGCGGACTTCATCGCCAGCCGCGATCTGTACCGGCGTGCCCAGACACGGCTGACAGACCAGATCCGCAACTGTCTGCTGCTGCAGCAGAAATCGGAGGATGCCGCAGCCCGCGCGGGAAAGCTGGACGTTTCACGTGTCTGGCGTAAACCACTGCTGAACGACGATCATGTATTTGTACGCAGCAGTGACCAGCCAAATCCAGGGTTTTCGGTAGACCTGCTGCTGGACGGCTCCGCTTCCCGACTGCGCGTCCAGGAGATCATTGCCGCGCAGGGCTACATTCTGGCGCAGAGTCTGCGCGCCTGCGATATTCCGGTACGAGTCATGAGCTTTTGTTCCCTGCGCGGCTATACTGTGCTGCGTCTTCTGAAAAATTACGGTGAAAAGCCGGACCGCCGCAGTCTCTTCCGCTACTTTGCGGCAGGCTGGAACCGGGACGGACTGGCGCTCCGCGCCATGGGCAGGCTGATGGACCAGTCCCCTTCAGAGAAGCATATGCTGATCCTGCTGACCGATGCCAGTCCGAACGACGGACACCGCATCGCGCCGGACGGACGGAATCCGTTAAGCCGCGATTACGGCGGGAAAACCGGTGCGGACGACACCGCCGCGGAGGTTCACGCCCTGCGGCAGAGCGGTGCGCGTGTATGTGCTGTATTCATGGGTGACAACGACAATGTTCCGGCGGCGAAGAAGATTTTTGGGCGGGATTTCGTACGGATCCGCCGGATGGACCAGCTGGCCGGCGCCGCAGGAAAGCTCATCGAATCCGAAATCCGCGAGCTGTCCCTTTAAGCCAGGAAAAGGCATATGCTGACATTTTTTCTGTCATCATATGCCTTTCCGTCATTTGTTAATAAAGTCTGCCGCAGCCCGTGCCATCATAACGGTTTACTCTGTCACGCGTATGCAAAAGCACCCTCACCGCGCCGTTCTGATATGGCCGTATCCAGTGTTTCCAGCATCCTGTTCCTGTCCTTCGGCAGACTGCCGCGCACGCGAAACGTCACGAAATCGTGGAATCCGTCGTACTGCAGCCCTTCTGTTTCAAGCTGTGCAAGCAGACGCCGCTCTTCTTTGATATTCTCCAGTTCATCCGCAGGCACAAATGACCCCGCCGCTATATCGTCGTACATTGCCGTACTTTTATCGATAAACAGTGAAAAATTAATAATCCGGCTGGGCTTCGTGCAGTTAAAAAAGGCGGCCAGCGCGTCCGCGTTTTCCTGACCCCGCCCGTGTCCCGCGATGCCGGTCATGATGTGCGCATCGTACAATATGCCGGCCCGGCTGAGACGCTTAACCGCCTCGGCTGCCTCTGCCATATCGTGTTCCTTTTCCACACGCTTCAGTACATCGTCGAGCCCGCATTCGATGCCGACACAAATATGACGCACCCCCGCGCGGTACAGCATCGAAAGCTCACCGTCTGTTTTCTTCAGAATGCTTGTCACCGTACCATCCATATCGACGGCCGCGCAGTCCGGAAAGTAATCGTGAATCAGCGACAGTATTTCAGAAAGCCGGGAGACCGGAAGGCCAAACGCGTTGCCGTCACCAAGAAAAACAGACGGCGGCATTCCGCCCAGGTTTTTTACACGTTTAAGCTCTGATTCGATTTCTTCAACCGGCAGCTCCCTGTATTTCAGATGCTTGAAAAGCGAGCAGAAATGGCACCGGTTATAGGAACAGCCCACGGAAACCGGGAGCATAAACGAGCCCCGCTCCATCGGCGGACGGCAGATCTGACCTTCATAATCCATGTGTTTATCTCCTGTCCTTCCGCTCTTTGTTTTCCCGAAGCCATTTGATCCACTCATCGAAGCCTTCCCCTGTTTTCGCGGAAAGGAAGAAAACAGCCGCATCGGGATTCAGCCGGTGGATCCGTTCGGTTACGGCATCGCGGTCGAAGCGGAAGAATTTTCCGGTATCGATTTTATTGATGAGCACACACTGGCATACCTGAAACATCAGCGGATACTTTAACGGCTTGTCGTCGCCCTCCGGAACGGACAGAATTTCAACGTTCACATCGGCTCCCGTGTCCTGCTCGGCGGGGCAGACCAGATTGCCTACATTCTCCAGAAACAGAATGTCGAGATCCTCCGTCTGGAACGAATCGATCGCCTGCTTTGTCATGGACGCGTCCATGGCGCACTCTCCGCCGGTATGGACCTGAATCGAGCGTACACCGGCCGATGCCATGCGTTCCGCGTCAATGGCCGAATCGATATCCGCCTCCATTACGCCGATCGCATACTGTCCGCGCAGCGCGTCTGCCGTGCGGAGCAGCGTCGTGGTCTTGCCGGAGCCCGGCGAGGACATGATATTGACCAGCAATGTGCCGTTCTTCTTATTGACTGCCCGGACCTCGTCCGCAACCCGGTTGTTCGCGTCGAAGATTCCGACATTTACATCTATGACTCTTATATCACCCATATCAATTCTCCCTGTATGCTGTAACGGCAGCCTTCAGCCACGCACACCACGCGTCCATGCCTTCGCCGGTCTCCGCGGAAACCGCGAATACGGGAATACCCGCTTTCCGCGCGTAGATCGCTTCGATGACGCTGTCCATGCGAAAGTCAAAAAGCTCCATCGCGTCTATCTTATTGATCAGCACGACATCCGCCTTTTCGAACATGAGCGGATATTTGAGCGGCTTGTCGTCCCCCTCCGGGACGGAAAGAATGACAGCATTCATCTGCGCGCCTGTGTCAAACTCGGCAGGACATACGAGATTCCCGACGTTTTCAAGGAACACCAGATCGAAGCCTGTTCCAAGCGCATCGAGTCCCTGCCGCGACATATCGGCGGACAAGTGGCACATGCCGCCGGTATGAAGCTGAACAGCATGAAAGCCGGCCGCCGACACTGTCTTCGCATCTACATCGCTGTCGATGTCCGCTTCCATCACGCCGATATGGAAATCTTCCTTCAGCCGGTCCGCCGTCGCCAGAAGCGTCGTCGTCTTGCCGGAGCCGGGAGAAGACATGACATTCACGTAATAAATGCCCTCTTTCTTCAGCTCCGCGCGAAGCTTATCCGCCTCGGCGTCATTGTTGGACAGGACCTTTTCCTTCAATTCCAGTACTTTTACATCCATCACATATACCCCATATCCTTCACGGTAAGCTCCTTACCGTGAAGGATTTCAAAATTTTCCAGACCGCACTCCGGACAGTGATCCTCCGTTTCCGTCGGATTGAATACGGTTCCGCAGTTCCTGCAGAACGCCTCCGCGGCGATTTCTTCCACATCCAGCTCCGAACCTTCCAGTGTCGTTCCTTTTACCAGATCCGTGTAGTACATCCGCACATATTCGGCCACAACACCGGTCAGCTCTCCGATCTGAACGGTAAGACGGCTCACATGCCCGATATCATGGTCCTTGGCAAAGCTGTCTGCCGTATGGACCATGTTTTCAACAATACTGAACTCATGCATCCTTGGACCTCCCGTTCGTTCTGCCGGAAAGACTGTTTGCCGCGATATTGAAGCCGCGCTTCACAACATTGCCCGCAAGTCTTCCATACCAGTTTACCATATTTCCGGCCGACTGTGTATCATCAACACGAACAAGATGGATCGCGTCGAACTCACATCGGCGTGTACATACACCGCATCCGATACAGCGGTCTTCGTCGACGACAGACTGGCCGCAGTGCAGACAGCGCAGCGCCTCTTTTTTGATTTGTTCCTCGGTCAGGCCCTGGCGCAGATCCTCAAACGTATGGACCGCTTTGGCATGATCCACCTCCGGCACGGACTGACGCTCAATATTCTGAATCCTGCTTAATTCGACCTTCACCTTATCCGTGTTGATGGAACGGTACTGCGCGTTCCGGCCGTCTGTCAGATGACGTCCCCGCAGAAGCCTGGAAATGGAGATCGCGCCTTCCTTGCCGGCTGCGATCGCGTCGATCGCGAACTTCGGTCCCGTTACAACATCGCCGCCTGCAAAAATATCGTTTTCCGACGTCTGCGCCGAAATCTCTCCGACCTTCACACGGCCGCCGCCCTGCAGCTCGACATGCAGGCCGTCCAGCAGGCTGCCCCATTCGATGGTCTGTCCGATGGCGAGCAGAATCGTATCTGCCTCTGCCGACTCCAGAATGGTTTCATCGTATTTCGGTGAAAAACGGCCGCTGTCGTCACGGACCGAAACACACTTCTTGAACCGGATGCCCGTCGCCTTGCCGTTTTCGTTTAAAATCTCCTGCGGTCCCAGACTGAAGTGGAAACGAATGCCCTCTTCCTGTGCTTCCATCTGCTCATCCTTCGCGGCCGGCATTTCATCGGCCGATTCCAGACAGTACATGTCTACCGACTCTGCTCCCTCGCGGAGCGCGGTACGTGCCACATCAACCGCAACGTTTCCGCCGCCTACCACCAGGACCCTGCCCTTTGTATTTGTTTCCTTTCCGCTGTTGGCCAGCGCAAGGTATGTAACGCCGTTCATGACATTCGACAGATCCTCATTTGCAAGACCGAGGGAAGCTCCCTTCTGCGCGCCGATCGCGAGATAAAATGCCTCATAGCCCTGCTCACGGAGACCGGCAATCGTAACGTCCTTCCCGACCTCCGTATTGCAGCGGATTTCAACACCCAGCTCCCGTAAAACCTCGATTTCCGAATCCAGAACTTCCTTTTCCAGACGGAAGGACGGAATACCCATCATCAGCATGCCGCCCGGCCGGCTGTCTTTTTCAAAAATCGTCACCTTGAAGCCATCGACCGCGAGGTAATACGCGCAGGACAAGCCGGCAGGACCGGAGCCGATCACCGCGGCCTTTTTATCATAATCCGCAAGCTTTTCAGGCACAAACCGTGTCGCTTTCTCACGCTCCTGATCCGCGATAAACATTTTGATCGCGTCGATCGCAAGAGACTGGTCCAATGTGCTGCGGGTACATTCCGTCTCGCACGGATGCGGACAGATACGGCCGCAGACAGCCGGAAGCGGGTTGTCCTTCTTGATCACCTCAAGTGCTTCCAGATACTTGCCTTCAGCAGCCTTCTGGACATATCCCTGCACACTGATATGGGCCGGACAGGAAACCTTGCACGGCGCGGTGCCGTACCGTGAAGACAGAACACGCTCATTGATGAAGTCATCGTGTACATCGCTCTTCTTTAAGACGGTCTCCTGCGCTTTCCGGTATTTGCAGTTCTGATTTACATTCTCTCCTGCCAGGCTTGTGCCCAGGATCACGGCATTGACCGGGCAGATCTTGACGCATTCCCCGCAGGCAACACAGTTGTCATTGTTGATCTGTGCCCGGAAATTCGAGTGGGACATTGGATTCGCATCAAGCCGGTTGATCTGACGCAGGCCGGCGCAGGAACAGCCGCAGCAGTTGCAGATAAACGTCGTGTAGTCCTTGCCCTCCACCTGGAACGCACAGTGCACCAGACCTGATTTCTCGGTGAAATCAAGGGTCTTGATCGCTTCCTCCTTCGTTACGTAATGACCTCTCCCGGTCCGTACGTAATAATCCGCCGTATCGTCAAACTGCATGCAGGTATCCTCGATCGGATGCTCGCAGCCCTTGCCCACCAGCTTCGCCGCCGTACGGCAGGCGCAGTCCGCGACGGAATAGCGGGTCGCCTTGTTGATGAACGTCATTACGTCCTCATACGAGTAGACCTTCTGCTGCGCGCTGATTTCCTGCATGACAGGTGTTACCTTCATCAGGCCGCCGCCCTGCACGCTGACATTGCGGAGCAGCACACCAAGCTCGTCCAGCGTCCTGCGGAACTGAAACGCGACAGCCGCGTTCTTCTTCGTTTCCGGATCTGTCATTACAAACTCATAAAAGCCGGGAATAAACGGTGTAATATTATAAAAGCACTTCCCGTTTTCCGTTATACGCTCGAAGCAGGCGCCCTTCTG
>Ga0163159_1000741_pt1 | contig 36623 bp, 24 predicted proteins | sample BioMet9_FD_108702 | JGI IMG/M metagenome (GOLD analysis project Ga0163159, IMG submission 108702) | Microbial communities from bioreactor (seeded with sewage sludge) at Lawrence Berkeley National Lab, California, USA - Biofuel... | ecosystem: Engineered > Bioreactor > Anaerobic > Unclassified ... | reverse complement strand
GGAGCCTGCGATTTCATCGCCGCGGACGGCAAAACCCGCAAAAATCCTCGGATTTTTGCGGGTTTCAGGGGCTTGCCGCAAAATGCCGTGCATTCTGCGGCAAGCCCGTTCAGATGCTTATTTCCCGGAATCGTAGTCGGAGGCGGTGTCGGTGCGGAGATTCGCGATGGCGTCGGTCATGGTCTGCTGCAGGTCGGGGAAGAGGCCGCTCTCGATGGCGTCGCGGATGGGCAGCACCTCGAATTCCGGGCTGGCGTCCGCACCGCTGTCCGCGAGGTAGACCGGCACATAGCTGACGTTCGAGATCGTCGTGTCGCCCGTCTCGCCGTTCTTGGTGAATTCCAGCGTCAGCACGCAGCTCTCGGCGGTGTGGGCCTGCTCCTTGCCGGAGAAGAAGTTGCCGAGGCTGTAAGCCACGAAGCAGGTCTTCTGCTCGCCGTCCACGGTGGTGACGGGCTCCTCCTGCATCGGTCCGACAATGTGCGAATGCGAGCCGAGGATGACGTCCACGCCGTTCTGGAACAGCAGGTCCTTGATCTTCGTCTGCGTGTCGGAGATCGCCGTTTCGTATTCCGCGCCCCAGTGGAGCATGGCGACGATCACGTCGGGGTCAAGCGCCTTGGCGGCCTGCACCGCGTTGAGGATGGCGCTCTCGTCGACCTTGGAATAGTCGGTGGCGTAGTCGGTATAGAGCAGATTCACGGCGTACTCCGACCCCGCGGGGACGGAGATGTTGTTGACGCCCTTGGTGAAGGCGATGAACGCGACCTTGATGCCGCCCACGTCCTCGAGCACCGCGCCGCCGTCCTTCGTCTTGTCGGCCTGGGTCGCGTAGGTGCCGACGTGCGCGAGGCCCGCGGCGTCGAGATACTGGAGCGTGCTCTGCAGGCCGGTCAGTCCGTTCTGAATGCTGTAGGTATTGGCCGTCTGCATGAGGTCGAAGCCGACGTTCTTGAGCGTCGCGGCCAGCGCCTCGGGCGCCTTGAAGCTCGGGAAGCCGGAATACGGCGCGCCGCAGAAGTTGAGCTCCAGATTGCCGACGGTGAAATCGGCCCCCGCGGTCTGCGCGGAGACGGCCTTGAAGTTGTCGTCGAAGTTATAGGTGCCGTCCGCCTGCTTGGCGTCGGCGATCTGATTGTCGTAGACCATGATGTCGCCCACGGCGGCAAGCGTCGCCACGGTATCGGGCGTGGTCTGCACGGCGGGCTCCGAGCTCGCCGGCTGCGAGGACGCGGGCGCCGCGGCCGTCTGTGCGGTCTTCTTCTTCCCGCAGCTGCGCGCGAGCAGCACGATGACCAGAACGACAATGACAAGCAGCACGCCGCCTACGATCCGCTGCTGCATCTTCCGCTTGCGCTTCTGCTCGAGCCTTTTCAGACGCCGCGCTTCCAGCGTCTGCTCATCGCGCTCATATTCCTGCTCATCCATCAGCGCTGACCTCCTTTTTTACCGATATGTATTGATATGATTATACAATACCGGCGCGGGATTCACAATGCTTTTTTAAAAACTGCCGAAAAAACGTCTCTCTTGGCGAAACGGCGAAAGTGTGGTATCATAGAGAGACTTTCAAGCCATGGAAGGAAGCACTGCATGAAACCGAAAACAACATCCAGGAAGCGGCCCTCGCTGCTCGTGATCTTTCTTTGTGTGCTGGCGGGCTTCGCTTTTCTCTGGGGGGTCACGGCGCTGCTCGCGCGGATCACCCATTACGGCGACACCGCGACCGTCTCCCGGCAGGAATCGTCGTCGTCGTCCGCGGCGGCGTCCGCCTCGTCCTCCTCCGGTCTGATCGCCGGCCTGCCGCTCAACGGCTACGACGCCGCCGCTTTTTCCGAGGACGGCGGCTTTGTCCGCTACACCGGCGCCGACGCCTCGGTGAAGACCGGCGTGGACGTGTCCTCGTTCCAGCTGAAGATCGACTGGCCGGCCGTCAAGGCAGCCGGCGTGGACTTTGCCATGATCCGGGTCGGCTACCGCGGCTATACCGAGGGCACCATTCAGGACGATCCGTATTTTGCGCAGAATATCCGCGGCGCGCTCGACGCGGGCCTGGAGGTGGGCGTGTACTTCTTCTCCCAGGCCATCACGCAGGACGAGGCAAAGGAGGAGGTGCAGTACGTGCTGGACAAGATCGCCGGCTACGCCGTGACCTGCCCCGTGATCTTCGACTGGGAAAACGTCGAGACTGCGGCGCGCAGCGACGGCATGGACTCCGTCCTGCTCACGGCCTGCGCGAAGACCTTCTGCGACACGGTCGCACAGGCCGGCTACACGCCCGGCGTCTACTTCAACCAGCAGTACGGCTACCAGGAATACGACCTGCCGTCGCTGACCGCCTATGATTTCTGGCTGGCCGAATACGCCGTGCCGCCCACCTTCGTCTATGAATTCCAGCTCTGGCAGTATACCAACACCGGCACCGTGGCCGGCATCGAGGGCAACGTGGACCTCAATCTGATGTTCACGAAGAAGAGCGGAGCGGCAAGCGGAACGTGAAACATGAGCGTCCCGCTTCGCAATGTGAATTTGCGGAGCGGCGGCTGAACGTATGAAAGGAGAAACAACGATGCGCCTGGATAAATTTTTAAAGGTCTCGCGGCTCATCAAGCGGCGGACGGTCGCCAACGAGGCGTGCGACGGCGCGCGCGTGACGGTCAACGGCCGGCCCGCCAAGGCCTCGTACGACGTGAAGGTCGGAGACAGGCTGGAGATCCAGTTCGGCGCGCGCACGCTCTCGGTCGAGGTGCTGCGCGTCGCCGAGACCGTCAAAAAGGACGACGCCGTCGGCATGTACAAAGAGATCTGACGGCGCCTGCCCTCTGCACGTTTCATAAAAACGGCTGCCGGTTTCGGCAGCCGTTTTCAGCTTGTCAAAAAGCCTCGCAGAGTTTGCGCCCGCAGGCGCAAATTAATGTAAATCCGCTTTTCCCGGCGGCTGGTACGTCGGGAAAAGCACTTTACAGCCCGCAAGTGTGGAATTTTCACGGCGTGAGCCGCGAAAATTATGCGCGCGGCGGGCTGCAGCCTTCTGTTAAAAAAGGCCATCGGCCTTTTTTAACAGTCAAAAAACGGCTGCCGGTTTCGGCAGCCGTTTTTGTCTGATTACTTGGAGATCTTATCCTTGAGCGCCTTGCCGGCCTTGAACACGGGGACGGTGGTGGCGGGGATTTCAATGGCTTCCTTGGTCTTGGGGTTGCGGCCCATGCGGGCAACGCGGGGCTTGGTCTCAAAGCCGCCGAAACCGACGAGCTGCACCTTGTCGCCGGCGCACAGCGCTTCGGTGACGGTATCGACCAGGGCGTTGACGGCCTTCTCGGCGTCCTTCTTGGAGCTGCCGCACTTCTTGGCGACTTCCGCAATGAGTTCAGTCTTGTTCATAATGAGTACCTCTTTCTTTTATTGATTGTTTCTTTTGATCCGGCTCGCCGGCGTCTTCCGAGGTCCGGCAGCGGCGGAGAAAGCGTTCGCATGCGCCGTGCAGCGCCTGCTCGGGGTCGAGTCCCAGATAAGCCGCGGCGCCCGCGGCGGAAAAGAGCAGATCGCCTAGCAGCTCCCCGGCGTTTTCGTCTCCGGGCGAGGCGGCTTGCAGGCTCGCGGCCTTTTCGTCTAGTGTGTCCAGGAAAGCCCTGCCGGATTCCGGCAGCAGCCCGGCTTTTTCGGCCTTTTTGACAAGCTTTTCGCCGCGCCACAGGGCCGGCAGGGATCTTGCCACCGCGTCGAGCGCGTCGGCGGGGCCGGTCTGGCCCTTTTCCTGCTGCTTGAGCTGCTCCCAGTCCTTCCCGGCGTCGCCGCCGAAGAGGAACGGATGGCGGAAGACGAGCTTTTTGCACTCGCCGTCGCACACATCGTCGAGCGTGAAGCGGCCGGCGTCGCGTTCGATGTCGGTATGAAACAGCACCTGCAGCAGCACGTCGCCGAGCTCCTCGCACATGAGCGCGGGGTCGTCCAGGTCGAAACCCTCGCAGGCCTCGTAGGCCTCCTCGAGGAAATTGCGCCGGATGGACTCGTGCGTCTGCGCGCCGTCCCACGGACAGCCGCCGGGCGCGCGCAGAAACGAAACAAGCCGCACCAGGTCTTCGAAGCCGTAGCGGTCTTTGCTAATAAAATCTATCATAATCTGTCCTCTTTCGCAAGGGCTAATTTCAAGTTTTTTCGCGAATTCTCAGGATTTTCGCGATTTTTTCACCCTTGGGAAGCAGCATGCAGTCCGCGTAGGTCACGCACTGGAGCGCGACGATCAAAATGAGGTAAATGACGACCGCGATCATGACGGCGAGCAGGCAGGCGATTTTCTGCGACGGAAGGAAGGACGAAAGCAGCCTGTAGACGAGATACGTCGCGCCGCCCATGATCGCCGCGGCCAAAAACGGACGGATGGTGTTGTAGAGGATGCGCGGCTTCGTGGTGACGCTTTTGCGCATGGCCAGGATGTCGAGAACGGTGATCGTGAGATAGCAGATGACCGTGCCGATCGACGCGCCCACGATGTTGAGACCCGGAATGCCGACGAGGATGTAGTTGACGACGACCTTGACGACGCCGCCGATGATCATGTTGATGACCGGCGTCGTCACGTCGCCGTGCGCCTGCATGATCGCGTTGAACAGAAGCACCGTGCTGTTGAAGATGACCGCGATGCCGAGATAGGTCATGATCGGGGCCGCCGTCGCGAGCTCGCCGGTCTCGAGCTTGCCGAAGTTGAGCAGGTTGTAGATGGGTCCGCCGAGGACGAACATGCCGGCCGCGCAGGGCATGGTGATGAGGCCCATCATGCGTATCGCGGATTCCTCGGTATGGCGCGCGAGCTTGCGGTTTTTCGCGGTGAGCGCCGCCGTGACGGAGGGAATGACCGAAATCGTGATCGGGGTGATGAGCGAGCACGGCAGGGCGAAGATGGTCTGGCAGTAGTTGTAGATGCCCTTGGCCGTGTTGGACTGGTGCTCGGCCCAGCCGAGCGCGTCTGTCAGCCGCCACATGTAGATCGTCGTGTCGAGCAGGTTGATGATCTGCAGGCCCGCCGCGCCGAGCGTGATCGGGATGGCGATGGCGAGCAGCTCCTGCATGGTGCTCTTGCCGGACTTGGCCGTGCCGCCCTGCATGGAGAGCACCTGGCTCGTCTTTTTGAACTGCCGCCGCAGATAGAGCATCGAGACGAGGCAGCCGATCGTGACGCCGAGGATGCCGCCCGCCGCGCCGTAGGAGCGGTCGCCGCCCGTCAGCTTCAGAAGCAGCCAGGCAGCGCCGAGGCCCAGCACGAAGCGGATGACGGCCTCGTAGATCTGGCTCATGGAGGTCGGCGTCATGTTGCTCTGGCCCTGGAAGAAGCCGCGGTAGGACGAGACGACGCAGATCATCAGCACGCACGGCGCCAGCGCCAGGATGGCCTGCCAGGAGCTGTCGTTTCTCGTGACAAAGTAGGAGAACTGGTGGCAGAACACCGCCATGACGAGCGTGCCGACGATGCCGATGGTCAGAAAGACGTAGAGCGAGGTCTTGTAGATCTTCCGGATCTGCGCGTAGTTGCCGAGCGTCTGCGACTCGGAGATCATGCGGCTCATGGCGACGGGCAGGCCCGTCGTGGAGATCATGAGCAGGACGTTGTACACGTCGTAGGCGGTGTTGAAATAGCTGAAGCCGTCGCTGCCGATGATCGCCTTGAGCGGAACCTTGAACAAAAAGCCCAGCACCTTGACGACGATGGTGGCGATGGTCAGGATCGCCGCGCCCTCGAGGAAGGTCTGCTTTTTGACGGATTTTTCTTCGTTCATTCAGGTTTTTTCTCCTTGGTATCCTCGCGGAAGACCGTGGGGATGGCGTAGTCGCGGAGCTCCCGCAAAACCGCCGCGAGGTCGATGGTCGGGAACTTGCCCGCCGCATAGAGGATCTTTCCGCGCACCATCGTCAGAGCCACGTCATGCCCGGAGGCCGCGTACACGAGGTTCGACAGAACGTTGTGGCACGGGATGAGATGCGGCTGGTTGAAGTCGAGCAGGATGAGGTCGGCGTCCATGCCGGGCACGATCTTGCCGCACTCGGCCTGCCGGCCCTGCGCCCGGGCGCCGCACACGGTCGCCATCATCAGGGCGGCCTCGGCGGGGACCGCGGTCGGATCGCCGGTCTTGCCCTTGGCCATGAGCGCGCAGGCCTTCATCTCCTCGAACAGGTCGAGGTTGTTGTTCGACGCGGCGGAGTCGGTGCCGAGCGCGACGTTCATGCCCGCCCTGACCATGCCCATCACGTCGGCGCAGCCGCTCGCGAGCTTCAGGTTGCTCACGGGGCAGTGGACGGCGGAGATGTGCCGCTTCGCCAGCAGCGCCATGTCCTCCGGCGTCACCCACACGCAGTGGGCCGCGATGCCGCCCGCGTCGAAGACGTGGTGGCAGTCGAGCACCTGCGCGGGCGTGAGGCCGTATTTTTCCACGCACTCGTCGTGCTCGCGCTTCGTCTCGGACAGGTGGACGTGCATGCGCAGGCCGTTGCTCAGCGCGTATTCGCCCAGCGCGTCCCAGAGCTGGCAGGTGGAGGTGTACTCCGCGTGGACGGAGCATTCGATCCGGATGCGGCCATTGTCGTAGTTGTGCCACTTCTCATGCGCCGCGACGAGCTCCTGACAGGCGGGGAAGGTCTCGAAGTCAAAATCGTCGCCGAGGAACATCGACGTGCCGCGCGAGAGGTTGGCCTTGATGCCGGATTCGGCCACGGCCTCGGCCATGGCGTCGGTAAAGTAGTACATGTCCGACACCGAGGTGACGCCGAAGCGCAGGCACTCCGCGATCGCCAGCTGCGTCGCGGCCTTCACCGAGCGCGCGTCGAGATGGTCCTCGCGCGGGAAGATGTAGTTGGTCAGCCAGTCCTGCAGGTTGAGGTCGTCCGCGTAGCCGCGCAGAATGTCCATCGGCAGGTGCGTGTGGCAGTTGATGAGTCCCGGCATGAGCACCATGCCGCCGGCGTCGATGATCTTCGCAGGCATTTCCTCGGGCGGCTTTTTGGAAAGCCAGGCGATCTTGCCGTCCGTCACGCCCACAAACGCGTCCGTCCAGACCGACATGCGGTCGTCCATCGTCACGACGGAGACATGGGAAAACAGTGTGTCCATTGATTACAAGACTCCTTTCAGGCAATCCCGCACCATTCCGGGCGCGGCATCGCGCTGTCAGATTTTTCGCCAGATGCGAACCGGGCGGCGGCGCCTCAATATTCGTCCGGCAGGTCCTCCGCGGGGGCGGGCGTTGTCAGCCCCTGCGGGATCTGGCGCAGCAGGTCAAATATCTCGTCCTTCTGCCGCAGAACGGTGTCGAGGCGCGCGAGATAGTCGCGGGGGTCCTTCGGGTTGTGAAAGCGGGCCAGCCGGCGGCCCGGCAGCATGATCTTGTTCATGCCGCCGCCCCCGAGGGACAGGATGCTGTGCAGCTCCTCCATCATGCAGATGTTGTACAGGCCCGCGGAGCCGTCCCGGCACCAGCCGACGTTTTCAAAGCTGCCGGACATGTACTTCTGCCGGTAGAGGTAATACGGCTCGTAGCCGCCGCGCCGCAGCGCCGTCTGCCCCTCCGCGAGCATCCGCGCGACGGCCTCGGCCCCCGGCAGGTCCGCGCGGCTGCGGAACAGCTCGGCGCCCTTTTTGAGGGCCAGCGTGTGCACGGTGACGTTGGAGGGCCGCAGAGCCAGCACCTGCCCGAGCGAATCCGCGAAGCCCTCGGGCGTGTCGCCCGGCAGGCCCGCGATGAGGTCCATGTTGACCTCGCCGAACCCCGCCCGGCACGCGGCCCCGAAGGCTGTGAGCGTCTGGGCGGCGGTGTGCTTTCTGCCGATGGCGCGCAGGACGCCGTCCTGCATGGTCTGGGGATTGATGGATATCCTCGTGCAGCCGCCTGATTTTATCACACGCAGCTTCTGCTCGTCAAGCGTATCGGGCCGGCCGCCCTCGACGGTGAACTCGAGGCAGCGCGAGAGATCGAGGTGCTCGCGGATCGCCGCGAGCAGCCGCTCCATCTGGCCGGACGAGAGCGTCGTGGGCGTGCCGCCGCCCATGTAGAGCGTGCGGACACGGTAGCCCGACGCGGCAAGCAGCCGGCCGGTATGGGCAAGCTCCTTGAGCAGTGCCTCCAGATACGGCTCCAGCAGCTCTCCGCAGCGCTCGATCGACTGGCTCACAAACGAGCAGTACGCGCAGCGCGTGGGGCAGAACGGGATGCCGATGTAGACGGACAGATCGTTTTTTTCCAGCAGGCCCATCGCCTGCACGGTGTGGCGCGAGGCGTCCGCGCAGAGCGCGGCCCGCTCGGGCGAGACGAAATACACGTTCCGCAGCAGCGCCGCCGCGTCCTTCTCCGTGCCGCCCGCCAGCAGGCACTCGGTCGAGAGCTTGCTCGGCCGCACGCCGGAGAGCGCGCCCCACGGGGGCGCGGACGGCAGCAGCTGCAGGGCGGCCAGATAATAGCTCTGCTGCAGGATGCGGCGGACATGGCGCACGTCGGCGGCCTCCGCGCGCACGCGGCGGAAGGCCGACGCGCTCTTTCCCCCGCGCGTGACGCGCGCCGAGGCCGTCACCCACGCGGCGCCCCGCGACAGGGAGGACACGGTGCCGTCGCCCGAAAAAGGAGCCGTCACAAATTCCGACGGCTCGTCGGGAAACAGCTGCATCTGCAGCTGCTCGACGGGATAGCGCTCCGTGTGGCCGCGCAGATACAGCTTCATCGGCCCATGGCCTCGCGCAGGTTGGGGTTGTGCGCCCGCTCGTCGTCCAGCGTGGACTGCTCCTCGTGTCCGGGCAGCACGAGCAGGTCGCCCTCGAGCGCGCCGAGCTTCGCCAGCGACGCGAGCATCTGCCCGTAGTCCCCGCCCGGCAGGTCGGTCCGGCCGCAGTCGCCCGCGAAGAGCGTATCGCCGGTGAACAGCGCGTCTCCCGCCAAAAGACAGACGGACCCCGGCGTGTGGCCGGGGGTGTGCAGCACGCGGAAGCGGAGCTCCCCCACCGAGAGCTCGTCGCCGTCCTCGTAAAAGCTGTCGTAGATCAGGTTGCCCCGGCTGATGCCGAGCAGCCGGTCGGCCTCCGCGTCGTCCGGGTGGACATAGACGGGCGCGGGCAGGGCCGCCTTCAGCGCGCGCAGGCCGCCCGTGTGGTCGAAGTGCGCGTGCGTGAGCAGGATCTTGTCGAGCGTCAGGCCCGCCTTTTTGATGACCTCCGCGACCCTCTCGCCGGACGCGCCGGGGTCGATGACAGCGCAGCGGTTCGTCTTTTCGTCCGCGGCCAGATAGCAGTTCGTCCGGATTGGCCCGAGCACCATGACGGAAATTTTCATAACGCCTCCATATGATGAAAAAAGTCGCTCCGCGAGCAATGGAAATCGCGAAGCGGCGCCGCAGGGCGGTCTTCTTCGCTCTTCCCTATTTCAAGTCTCTCGTGTCCACGAGGAGCGTCACGGGGCCATCGTTGACGGATTCCACCTGCATGTACGCCCCGAACTCCCCGTGCTGCGGGGGAAAGCCCAGGCGCGCGCACTCGGAGAGGAACTGCCCGTACAGCGGGATCGCCAGCTCCGGCCGGGCCGCGCCGAGAAAGCTCGGCCGCCGGCCGTGGCTCACGTCGCCGTAGAGCGTGAACTGGCTCACGACAAGCACGCCGCCGTCCACGTCGGAGAGCCCCAGATTCATTTTATCGTTTTCATCGCGGAAAATGCGCAGTCCGAGCACTTTTTCCGCGAGCTTGCGGCACAGCGCCGGCGTGTCGTCCGGCGAAACGCCGAGCAAAATGAGAAAGCCGCGTCCGATCCTTCCGCACTCCGCGCCGCCGATGGACACGGACGCGGACGAGACGCGCGTGACAACTGCTCTCATACCGGCTCCTTACTCCGTGCCCCTGTGCACCGCCGTGACGCCGGAGATGCCGTGCAGGCGGTTGGAGACGGTGGTCAGCTCGGAAAGGTTGTGCACCGGGAACGAGATCGTAATGATGGCCTTGCCGCCGCCCACGCTCCGCGCGTTCATCTCGCTCACGCGCATGCGCAGGCTCGTGAGGATTGTGGCCACGTCCAGCATCAGCCCGTCGCGGTCGTTGGCCTCGAGCTCGAGCGAGGTGGTGAACACGGCCTCGGGCGAGGCGGCCCAGGTGACCTTCACCCAGCGGCCGGACTGCGCGGGGCTCGCCGCGTTTTTGGCGTTCGGGCAGTCGCGCCGGTGGACGGACACGCCGTAGCCCTTGGTGATAAAGCCGACGATGTCGTCGCCGGGAACCGGCGTGCAGCAGCGGCTGAATTTAATCATGCAGGAGCCGATGTCCTCGACGATGACGCCGGAGGCGTTCTGCGAGGCCTCGGCCGTCCTGAGCCCGGCGGGCAGCTCCTTCGGCTGCGCGCGGCTGGCCTTCGTCAGCTCGTCGCGGATGCGGCCGACGGCCTTGAGGGCGGTCAGGCCGCCGTAGCCGATGGCGGCGTACATGTCGTCGAGCGAGTCGAAGCTGACCTTTTTGAGCACGACGGGCAGCAGCTCGTCGTTCGTGAGCACGTCGGGATCGACGCCCATGTGCCGCAGCTCGGATTCAAAGCTGGCCTTGCCCCTCTGGATGTTCTCGTCGCGCTTTTCGCGCTTGAACCACTGCTTGATCTTGATGCGCGCCTGGTTGGACTGGCAGATGTTGAGCCAGTCGCGGCTCGGGCCCTTGGCCGATTTGGAGGTCAGCACCTCGACGATGTCGCCGTTGTGCAGCGTCACGTCGTAGCCCGCGATGCGGTTGTTGACCTTCGCGCCGATCATGGAGTTGCCGACGGCGGAGTGGATGGCGTAGGCGAAGTCGATCGGCGTCGAGCCGGACGGCAGGGAGATGACCTTGCCCTTCGGCGTGAAGACGAACACCTCGTCGTCGAACATGTCCACCTTCAGCGAGTGGATATAGTCGTCGGCCTCCACGTCCTGCTGGTTTTCCAGGAGCCTGCGCACCCACTCGAATTCCTTTTCGGTGCCGTCGCCGACGTTCTGCTTGTATTTCCAGTGCGCCGCGACGCCGTATTCCGCCGTCTGGTGCATCTCCCAGGTGCGGATCTGCACCTCGAAGGGGATGCCCTGCGAGCCGATGACCGTCGTGTGCAGCGACTGGTACATGTTGGGCTTCGGCGTGGAGATATAGTCCTTGAAGCGGCCGGGGATGGGGTTGAACAGGTCGTGGATGTGGCCGAGCACGTTGTAGCAGTCGGCGATGTTGTCCACGATGACGCGGAAGGCGTACAGGTCGTACAGCTCCTCGATCGTCTTGTTCTGCGCGCGCATCTTGCGGTAGATGGAGTAGGTGTGCTTGACGCGCCCGTAGATCGACCCGTGGATGCCCACGGAGGCCAGCCGGTTCGTGATCTTGGACTGGATGGCGCTCATGAAATCGTTGGAGCTCGCCTCGTGCGCCTTCAGAAAGTCGATGATCTGCTGGTAGCCGTCGGGGTCGAGGTACTGCAGGGAGATGTCCTCGAGCTCCCACTTGATCTTCTGCATGCCGAGCCGGTGCGCCAGCGGGGCGTAGATCTCCATGGTCTCCATGGACTTGGAGATCTGCTTGGCGGGCGTCTGGTACTGGAGCGTGCGCGTATTGTGCAGGCGGTCGGCAATCTTGATGAGGATGACGCGGATGTCCTTGGACATGGCCATGAACATCTTGCGCAGATTCTCCATCTGCTGCTCTTCCATCGTGGAATACTGCACGCGCGTCAGCTTGGTGACGCCCTCGACGAGCTCGGCGACCGTCTGGCCGAACAGGCGGGAGATCTCCTCGTAGCTCGCGTCGGTGTCCTCGAGGCAGTCGTGCAGCAGCGCCGCCACGATCGCGTCGGTGTCGAGGCCGATTTCGGCCACGATCTCGGCCACGGCCAGCGGGTGGATGATATACGGCTCGCCCGACTTGCGCAGCTGTCCGGCGTGTTTCTTATCGGCGTATTCGTACGCCTTGCGCACCTCGTCCATGTCGGCGGAGGGACAGTACCGCTCGACCGACTGCATCATGGACTCGTAGTGCTCCTGTTTGTCTTCCATCAGTGTTCGCCTGCCTTCAGTTCCTTGAGATGAAGAAGAATGCCGCTCGTCGCGAGGTCGGCCTTGCGGCCGTCGGCGCTGAGCGTGATGCGGATGGACTTGGGCCGCAGCTCGAGCTTCACGAGCCCCTGCTCGCAGAATACGTCGAGGCACACGCGCGTGCGCAGGGCGCTGCATGGCAGCCCCGAGCAGCGCGCGATCTTCCGGCTCAGGCACCCCAGGTCCTCCAGCACGCAGTTGTTCTCCGCGTGCGCGACGAGGTAGCGCCAGACCGCGACGAACTCCTGCCGCGCGGGCAGCAGCTCCGAGGCCTCCTCGCTGGAGATCGGCCGGCCGTCGGCATGGCGGTGGTAGAGCTCGGCCTCGCGGGTGAGCGTATCGCGCACCGAGGAATCGGGGCGGATGTCCACCAGGTTGAGCTGCACGCTTCGCTGGCCGCGGAATTCGTTGATCTGCGGAGTAAACGCGATCTCCACGAGATCGCCCTTCGCCACGGCCGCGCGGCGCGCGTTCGTGGAGAAGAAGATTGCCTGAAAGCTCTGCTGGCCCTTGGACAGCCGCAGGCGCAGGTGCTTGCCGCCGCCGATGTCCGCCAGCTCCTCCACGCGCAGCCCGCGCAGATAGAGGACCGGCCGCGGGCAGCCCGCGCCGCAGGGCTCGAGCTCGCCGAGCGCCTCGATGTTGGGGATCGTCAGCAGCTTCGCGGGGATCTCGCAGTCCACCGGCAGCGCCGGGTGGCAGGCGTCCGTCCGGGAGAATGCGTCCGTCAGGCGGAACATCTCCTCGCGGAAACGGCTGATGCGCTCGCGGCGGATGGTGAAACCGGCCGCCAGCTCGTGCCCGCCGTAGCTCTCGAGCAGCGGCGAAAGCCGCTCCAGGGCGTCAAAGAGATTGAAGCCCCCGTAGGAGCGCGAGGACGCCTTGCCCTTCTCGCCGTCGAGGCAGATGAGGAAGGTCGGGCAGCTGTATTCCTCGGACAGGCGCGAGGCGACGATGCCGACGACGCCCTGGTGCCAGGTCTCGCCGGCCAGGACGATGGCCTTCGGCATCTTGCCCGGCGGCAGCATGCCGAGCGCCTGCTGGTAGATCTCGCCCTCGATCTCCTGCCGCTCGCGGTTGAGCTGGCAGAGCTTGGCCGCCAGCTCCTGCGCGCGCGCGGGGTCGTCGGTCAGAAACAGCTCCGTCGCCACGTCCACCTCGCCCATGCGCCCGGCGGCGTTGATGCGCGGCGCGAGCGTGTAGCCGATGGTGCCGGCGGTGACGGGCCGGACGTTTCCGGCGCACTCGGCCAGCAGCGCGGCCAGGCCCACGCGGCGCGGATTCTGCAGCGCGCACAGCCCGCGCGCGACCATGGTGCGGTTTTCCCCCGTGAGCGGCATCACGTCCGCGACGGTGCCGAGGCAGAGCAGATCGCAGTATTCCTCCAGCAGCGCCGCCTGGTCGCCCGAGATCGCGGCGGCCAGCTTGAACGCGACGCCCACGCCGGCCAGCTCGGCGCGCGGCTCGGGCTGGTCGCGCCGGTGCGGGTCGACGACGGCCTCCGCCTCCGGCAGCTCGTTTTTGCATTCGTGGTGGTCAGTGATGACGAGCGACACGCCGAGCTCGCGGCACAAAGCCGCCTCCTCGCTCGCCGTGATGCCGCAGTCCACCGTGACGATCAGGCCGACGTTCTCGGCCGCCAGCGCGCGGATGGCCGTCTCGTTGAGGCCGTAGCCCTCCTCCATCCGCGCGGGGATGTAGCTCGTCACGTGCGCGCCCAGAGAGCGCAGAAAGAGCGTCAGCAGGCAGGTGGCCGTGATGCCGTCCACGTCGTAGTCGCCGAACACGGCGATGTGCTCGCCCTTTTCCACGCCCGCGCGCACCCGCGCGGCGGCCTTGTCCATATCCAAAAGCGCAAAGGGCTCCGACAGCGGCTCCGACGCGGACAAAAACCGCCCGGCGCTTTCGGCGGAGGCATAGCCGCGGCTGCAGAGAACAGCCGCGGTGATCGGGGAGTAACCCGCTTCCCGCAGGCCGCGCGCGTCCGCCTCGTCATACGCGCCGACCTTCCAGATTCCGTACTTCACACGCAATACCCGTCCATATTAAATTATTTTGTGAGTATTATAGCATCCCGCGGCCCATATCACAATAAAAAAACGATGAATTGTCGGTTCACCCGCAAAAATTGGCGTTTTTTCTGCTAATAGATGGAAAAGACGCGCGCGCGGGCCGCAAGTTTTTCTTTCCTTTGCGCTCCCGGCGTGTTAAGATGTGCTCAAACCGATCCCGAAAGGAGGCCCGCGCGTGAAGAAAAAGAAGACCGGCGCCGCCGCGCGGCTCGTCTGCGCGCTTTTGCTGCTGGCGGGCTTCGGCTGGTACGAAAACGACACGCTGCAGATCACGCAGCAGACCGTCGCGAGCGCGCTGCTGCCCGAGAGTTTCCGGGGCTTCCGCGTGGCGGTGCTCGCCGACCTGCACGGCCGGGAGTTCGGCGCGTACAATTCCCAGCTGCTCTCCGCCGTCAAAAAGCAGCGGCCCGACCTCGTCGCCCTCTGCGGCGACCTGTGCGACCGGGGCGGCGACATTTCGCGGCTGGAGCCGCTTTTGAAGGGCCTGTGCGCGCTCGCGCCCGTGGTCTACGTCACGGGCAACCACGAGTGGGCCATGACGAGGGCCGAGCGGCAGGCGCTGTTCTCGCTGCTGGACGCGTGCGGCGTGACCCGCCTGCGCAACGACTGCCTCGTGCTCACGAAAAACGGGCAGTCGATCGTCGTGGCGGGCGTGGACGACCCGAACGGCCCCGCCGACCAGAAGACGCCCGAGGCGCTCGTCCGGGAGATCCGGGCGGCATACGGAAATCCGTACATCCTCGCGCTCTGCCACCGCAACGACCGGCTCGGGCAGTGGGCGCGGCTCGGCGTGCAGCTCGTGCTTTCGGGCCACGCGCACGGCGGCGTCGTGCGCCTGCCGTATCTGGGCGGCGTGTTCGGCACGCGCGGAGAGCTGTTTCCGGAATACAGCGGCGGCGTCTACACCGAGGCGGGCACGGCGCTCGTCGTCAGCCGCGGACTCGGCCAGACCCGCTGGCTCCCGTTCCGCCTTCTGAACCGTCCGGAGATCCCCGTCGTCACGCTGGTGACGGCGTAGCGCGCTATCGCCCCAAATCGTTTGCATCGGCCGAAATTCTGTGGTATACTTTTCCTGTGCGGCCGGACGGCGAGACCCTTCGCCGGACGCGCGACTTCCTGCCGGAAAGCCCGCAGGCCTTTCGACAGCCTCAGAGGAGGGCGCCCAGTGGCTCAGTTCACCAAAAAAGCGATCCGCGAATCCTTCAGCCGCCTGCTGGAGGAAAAACCGCTCGACAAGATCACCGTCAAGGACATCGTGGAAGACTGCGAGATCAACCGCGGCACCTTTTACTACTACTATACCGACATCTATGCGCTGGTCGAGGACATCTTCGAGGACGAGGTGCGCCGCATCGCGTCCGAGCACATCCGCTACGACTCGTGGCAGCAGGGCTTTCTGGACGCGACGCAGCTGGCCCGGCAGGACAAGCGGCAGCTCTACCACGCCTTCAACGCCATCAGCCGGGAAAAGCTGGAGGCGTATCTCTACCGCGTGTCCGAGCAGCTCATGCGCGAATTCGTCGACCAGCAGGCCGAGGGGCTCGACGTGCCGCAGGAGGACCGCGACTTCATCGCGAAGTTCTACGTCTGCGCCATCGTCGGCCTGACCGCCCAGTGGATCGACAGCGGCATGAAGGAGGACCCCGAGCGGTACATCGGAAAAATGGGCGAGCTGTTCGACGGAAATATTCGGCTGGCGCTGGAAAAAGCCGCGAAAAAATAGACCGGCCCCGACAAAGGGCCCGGACTGTTCAAAACAACGACATATCAAAAGCCGTGTGCAGAGTTTGCACACGGCTTTTTGTTTGCCGATACCAAACGGGGCCGCTCCGGGTTATACTTTCGATGTTCTCGAGAGACGTATGCGATTTTTTCCCGGAAGGAGCTGAACCCCATGGAATTTGTCCGAAAAGCCAAGTGGGCCTATGCGATTGCCGCCGCGATGCTCATTGTGATGGGCGTGTGCCTGCTGATCTGGCCGGAGAAGCCGGCGGATACGATCTGCGGCGTGCTCGGCATCGTGTTTGCGGTCTTCGGCGCGGTGAAGCTGATCTGTTACTTCAGCCCCGACCGCTACGGGCTCGCGTTCCAGTTTGACTTTGCGCTCGGCCTCGCCGCGCTGCTCGCCGGCATTGTGATGATGCTGCACGCCGAGCAGATCGTCCGGGTGGCGCCGATCCTGGTGGGCGTGTTCATCATGATCGACGGCGCGTTCAAGCTGCAGACCTCGCTGGACGCCAAACACTTCGGTCTGGAAAAATGGTGGTTCATCCTGATCCTCGCGCTTGTCACCTGCATGTGCGGACTTGTGCTGCTGCTCGACCCGTTCAGCAGCTCCCGTTCGCTCACCATGTGGCAGGGCGCGACGCTGATTGTGGACGGCGCGCAGAACCTGTGCATCGTCATCGACACCGTAAAGACGCACCTGCGCGGTGCGTTCCATAGCAAGGAGGAATGATGTTTTGCTGAAATTTGGCAGGGGCGTGGCCAAAAGCCGCTGGGTCATCCTGGTGCTGTCCCTCGCGCTGTTGCTGCCCTGCATTCTGGGCATGGCCAAGACCAGAATCAACTACGATATGCTGACTTATCTGCCCAGCGACATGGAAACCGTCAAGGGGCAGGACATCCTGATGGATGAATTCGGAAAAGGCGCCTTTTCGTTCGTCATCGCCGAGGGCATGGAAGACCGCGACGTGGCGAAGCTCAAAACCGAAATCGAAGCCGTCGATCACGTCGATACCGTTTTGTGGTACGACTCCTATATGGACCTGAGCGTCCCCAAGGAGATTCTGCCCGACAGCATCTACGAAAAATTCAACAGCGGCGACACCACGCTGCTGGCCGTGTTCTTCAACACCTCGACCTCCGCCGACGAGACGATGGATGCCGTGCGGCAGATCCGCAGTCTCACCGGCAAGCAGGCCTATGTCTCCGGCCTGTCCGCCCTCGTCACCGACCTCAAGGCCATCTGCGAAAAGGAAGAGCCGATCTACGTGACCATCGCCGTCTGCTGCGCGCTGGCCGCCATGATGCTGACGCTCGACAACTGGCTGGCGCCGCTCATCTTCCTTCTCTGCATCGGCATCACGGTCGTCTACAACATGGGCACCAACATCTTCCTCGGTGAAATCTCGTACATCACCAAGGCGCTGGCCGCCGTGCTCCAGCTGGCCGTCACGATGGACTACTCCATCTTCCTCTGGCACAGCTACGAGGAGCAGAAGACCCTGCATCCGGGCGACTCCAAGGAGGCCATGGCGCACGCCATCGCGGCGACGATCACAGCCGTCACCGGCAGCTCCATCACCACGATCGCCGGCTTCATCGCCCTGTGCTTCATGAGCTACACGATGGGCATGAATCTCGGCATCGTCATGGCCAAGGGCGTGCTGCTGGGCGTCATCGGCTCGGTCACGATTCTGCCGTCGTTCATCCTGATCTTCGACCGGCCGCTCACAAAGCTCGAGCACAAGAGCCTGCTTCCCAAGATGGGCGGGCTCGCCCGGTTCATCACGAAGCACTACCTTGTGTTCCTCATCGCGTTCGTCATCCTGCTGGTCCCCGCGATCTACGGCTACAACCACATGGAGACCTACTACGACTTCACGCACATCCTCTCCTCGGAGGATAAAAAGAACATCGACTCCGACGAGCTGCAGTTCCTCACCGCCAACGACAAGCTGACCGAGAACTACAACATCGCCACCACCGAAATGGTCCTGTGCGACGCGAACCTGCCCGCCAACAAGGCGCAGGAGATGCTCAACCGCATCGACCAGGTGGACGGCGTCATGTACGCGCTCGGCCTCAACTCGGTGCTCGGCCCGACGGTCCCGGAGGAGATGGCCCCGCAGGACGTCATCAGCCAGCTCAAATCCGACAACCATCAGCTCATCCTCATCAACTCCAGCTACAAGGTCTCGACCGACGAGGTGAACAACCAGTGCGACGAGATCACCGCCATCATCAAGGAGTACGATCCCTCCGCCATGCTGATCGGCGAGGCGCCCTGCACAAAGGACCTCATCAGCGTGACCGACAAGGATTTTGAGATCGTGGACACGATCTCCATCGTGCTGGTGTTCGTCATCATCCTGCTCGTGCTCAAATCGATCTCGCTGCCGATCATTCTGGTGGCCGTCATCGAGCTGGCCATCTTCATCAACCTCGGCATCCCGTACTACACGAACGTGTCCCTGCCCTTCATCGCGCCGATCTGCATCAGCACGATCCAGCTGGGCGCGACCGTGGACTACGCCATTCTGATGACGACCCGCTACAAGCAGGAGCGCCTGGGCGGCGCGGAAAAGCATGTGGCCATCACGCGGGCGCTGGAGTTCTCGCTCCCGTCCATCATCGTCAGCGCGTTCGGCTTCTTCGCCGCGACGTTCGGCGTGTCGGTCTACTCGAATGTGGACATCGTGAGCTCCATGTGCAATCTGTTCTCGCGCGGCGCCGTCGTGAGCATGCTGTCGGTCATCTTCGTGCTGCCGGCCATGCTGATGCTGCTCGACAAGCTGGTCTGCGCCACGACGCTCGACCTGCGCAAGCTTTTGAAAAACAAGAAGGAGGCCTCCTTATGAATGGAAATAAAAAGAGCAGACGGCTGCTTGCCCTGATACTCGCAGCGTCCACTCTGACGCTGCTTCTGAGCGGCTGCGCCAGCAGCACAAAGCAGACGTCCGCCGGATCCTCCGCCGATACCGGCGCCGATTCCAGCGCCGCCGCGGCCGGGTCCGCGACCTATGAAAAGCTGCCCGCCACCGGCGACACCCTGCGCAAGGACGAGACCGTATACGTCCTCTGCGGCGCCGACGGCAGCGTCAGTCAGGTGATCGTCTCCGACTGGCTCAAAAACGGCACCCAGGAGCAGAGCATCACCGACAAGACGGACCTGCAGGACATTGAAACCGTCAAGGGCAATGCCACCTACACGCTCGACTCCGACAACATGACCATCTGGGACGCCCAGTCCGGCGACGTGTTCTACAAGGGCACCTCGACCAAGGACCTGCCCGTGGGCGTGAGCGTCTCCTATCAGCTCGACGGCGCGGACATCTCCGCCGAGGACCTGGCCGGCAAGAGCGGCAAAGTCACCATCCGCTTCGACTACACGAACAACCAGTACGAAATGCTGGATGTGGACGGCAAGCAGACGAAGATCTACGTCCCCTTCGTCATGCTGACCGGCATGATGCTCGACAGCGCGAAATTCACCAACATCGAGGTCTCCAACGGCAAGCTGGTCTCCACCGGCGACCAGGCCATCGTCATGGGCTTCGCCATGCCCGGCCTGCAGGAGAGCCTGAATCTCGACAAGGACGAGCTGGAGCTCCCGAACGACGTGGAGGTGACCGCCGACGTGACGGATTTCAGCCTCGACACCGTGATGACCATGGCCTCCACAAAGCTTCTGACCGAGGCCGAGAGCGACGACAAGCTGAATAATCTGGAAAAGTCAGAAAACCTTGATGAGCTGGACAATCTGGACAGCTCCCTCGGCGAGCTGACGGACGCCATGACGAAGCTCACCGACGGCTCCGACGAGCTGTACACGAACATGCAGACGCTGCTGCAGAAGTCCAACGAGCTGACTGCCGGCGTGCAGAAGCTGGCCGACGCGGTCAAGCAGCTCGACAACGGCTCCACCACGCTCTACACCGGCAGCATCTCCCTGCGCGACAACCTCAAAACGCTGCAGTCGGGCCTCGGAAAGCTCTCGGGCAGCAGCGCGAGCCTCAACGCGGGCGCCAAGCAGGTGTTCCAGTCGCTGCTCGACCAGGCGAACGCACAGATCAAGGCCAGCGGCCTGAGCCTGCCGACCCTGACGATTGAAAATTACAGCCAGGTTCTCTCCTCCGCCAATCTCACGGCCAGCGTGACAAAGACCGCCGAAAGCACCGCGCGCGGCCAGGTCACGCAGCAGGTCAAGGCGAACGAGAGCACCATCACCAAGAAAGTTACCAGCGCCGCCACGCTGAACGCAACTGCCAACGCGCTCGGATTGTCCGTGTCCGTCGGCGCCGACTCCACGGCTGAACAGATCGCCGCCGCGCAGACAGCCGTTACCACGGCCATGCAGCAGCTGGCGCAGACAAATCCGCAGGCTGCGCAGCAGGTCCAGCAGGGCGTAGCCGCTGCAATCGGCTCTGCACAGGGCCAGCAGCAGATCAGCACGCAGGTCACGGCCATTGAAAATCAGCTGATCGAGCAAAACATGTCGAGCACCGCGGTCACGACCGCGATCGGCTCCGCCGTCGCAGCGGCGGAAGCGGGCGAGGAATCGCTCGCGTCGCTCAAGGCGCAGCTCGACAGCTACAACCAGTTCTACCAGGGCCTCGCGACCTATACCGCAGGCGTGGACAGCGCCTACGCGGGCAGCCAGAAGCTGACCTCCGGGGCCGACCAGCTCGCATCCGGCTACAAGACGCTCTCCGACGCGATCTCGCAGCTCGACAGCGCGGTGGCTACGCTCAACACCCAGGTCTCCCAGCTTCCCGACGGCGTCTCCAAGCTCACCGACGGGGCCATGCAGCTCTCCGACGGCCTCAAGGAGCTCAACGACAAGGGCTTCAGCAAGCTCGAATCGCTCATGGGCAGCGGCGTGTCCGGACTCAAGGACCGTGTGAACGCCCTGAAGCAGGCGGCCGACGACTACAACAACTATTCCGGCATCGCCGAAGGCATGGACGGCAGCGTCCAGTTCGTCTTCAAGACCGCCTCCATCGGCAAAGACAACTGACCGCAGTCTTCCCCCGAAGGACGGCTCCCGCCCTTCGGGGAAACCCGTCAAAAAAGCCCCGCAGCTCCGCGCCCACCGGCACGGCCCTGCGGGGCTTTTTTCGGTCTTCTGAACAGGCCGGCAGGAGAAACTCCCCCATGCCCATGACGCGGCGGCTGCACGGTTTCTTTCCCATTTATCGGTGAGACGCCTCTTCCCGGCGCCTCGGCCGGTTCAGTCCCGCGCGTTTGGGATCAGATAAACCGCCTATCCACAATGACGGGAAGTTTTCCGGTTCTTGGGTTGTATTGAAGCTCGGCGGAGGAGACAAGCCGGATTTCGGTTTTGTCAATCATATGCTTTTGTTCCGTATCCAGCAGCATCGGACACTCTTCATACATGGCGCGGCGGAAGGTCTCGGCAATATCGCCGCTTGCAGCCAGCAGCACGCTCAATTGATCGCGGCGGGTGGCATTGTCATGCGTGATGACAAGCTGATAGGCATTCATATTTAATGCCAGCCGCTCGATTACGCGGTCAAAATCCGCCTTGAACAGGTTCACGATCCCTACGCGCGCCATCTCGGAATTGCGCCCCATGAGCCGGAAGCGGCGGTTGCGCGCGCCCTCGGGTTCGGTGTACATGCCCATGTCACCGATCGGATAGCGGATGATGGGCATCAGCAGCTTGTGGCGGCTGGTGATATAAATACGGCCCACGCGGTTGGGTTCGCGGATGATTTCGCCGGTCTCCGGGTCGATCAGCTCGAAGTAACATGCCCGGTCATCCACGTGATGCTCGTTAAAGCCGCAGTCGGGAGAGAAGTAGGCCACCATGCCGTAATCGTTGCCCGCCAGGCCAAAGGAGAAATAGGCGAGCTTTTTGCCGTACACGCGGTCCATATACGCGCGCTGCGCCATTTGCAGGCTTTCCCCGGCGAAGCAGATTTTCTCCAGCGGCAAATCGCGGATGCCTTCCTTCTCCACGTACTCGGCCAGCTTAATCAGCACCGAGGGAAGCCCGGCCAGCACGTTGATGCGGTTCTCGCGGACGCTGTGCGCCACGTCGGACAGCTCGGCGTGACCGCCCAAATTGAACAGCACGTACGGGATGGGGGCGCACATGTGCATGGTGGTGACGAAATCGTAGCTGGCATACATGTTGCCGCTGTAAAACAGGTTGCCGACCCGGTCCCCGCAGCTTAAGTTCTGCAGCGCGTTGTTTTCGGAGAGCAGCTCGCACATGGTGCGCCATTCCTCGGTCGTATAAGGCGAGAATTTGGGCGTACCTGTGGTGCCGCCGCTTTTGAACACCCGGCCGTCGATATGCTCCGCCGTCAGAACCCGCGCGCCGTTTTCTTCGCGCGCCGCCTGCCAGAAGCTGTCCGACTCCACCAGCGGGTACGCCTCCAGCGGTGCGTCCTCCGGCACATTCCTGTACAGCTCGCGGTAAAACGCGCTCTTCCCCCGTGCCGTGGACAGAATCGTTTTCAGATCGTAAATCGTCATGACAGATTTTCCTTTCCGATATGCGCGATGAGCTCGGCAAGGACCTCGCGGTACCCCCGCTCGCACACCACTTTGTTCGCGTCCAGTTTTGCGCCCATGAGATGCTGCATCACCAGATAATCGCCCTCCCGTGCGCCCGCTGCCAGCCCCGTCACAAAAAAGCCCAGGCCGGCAAACAGCCGGTAAGCCTCCAGCGATCCCGGGTTGTTCATGTCCAGATACAGATCCACGTTATCCGCCTGCCCCAGTTCACGAAGCATTTGGGGCAGCTTCTGCTTTGCAATCCAATCCGAGCCGCTCGCCATGATGGTGCACAGACGCATTCCCGGGTTCATGCTTTTGTTGAAATAACCCGGCTTTGCAGGCGCGTCAAGGTCAAACGGCCGGACGCGCATGCCCAGCGCCTGAAACCTTCCCAGCAGAAATTCCCTGTACTCCTGCGGTAAAATCACCTGGCGCTCGGGTCCTTTGTCAAAAACAATCTGCGCCAGCGCCAGGTCCAGCCGCCGGCTGCCATCCCGGTAGACGCCCGCCGTTTCGGGATTGAGCTCGTGAAACAGAAAACCCGTGGGCACCAGCCCCATGGCATTGAACAGCTTTTGTGTATAGGGATGAAAGGCGACGGGCTCCGCGCGGACGCCCGCATATCCCAGCCGCTCTGCATCGTGAAGCACATACTCCACCAGCCGTTCGGCGATGTGCATTCCCCGGCAGAAGGGCTTCGTGACCAGCGCGCCCAGATCAGGCAGGCCCTTCATGGTGCTGCCCTCGCTCAGAATCGCGTGCGCCAGCACCTGGCGGCTTTCGTTCACGGCCACATAAGAACGATACATTCCGCTCCCCAGCAGACTCCGGAAGCAGTCCGGGCTGTACAGCTTGTCCCGCGCGTAGAGGTAGCCGTATGCGGAGTAAATGCACGCGATAACGGAGATAATCTCCGCGTCATCGTCGTTGATGGGGCGAATGGTGATGTTTCGATCCAGCAGCGTCGTTTCGTCGTAGGTGCTGCGGCAGATGGAAGCCGCGTCGAAGCCGTGGGCGTCATAAAGGAAATCGAACGTAATGGACTGTCCCTTCCCCGCTTCCATGTCCATGCTGTACGCTTCGGCATAGGTGTACACCAGCTTTTCGGAGATACCGGCGTGCTCATCCAGCAGGTACGGCTCGCCTTCGTCGCGCACGGTAAAGCGGACGCGATCAGCCAGCATGACGATTTCCAGCGAAAGCATCCCCACGCCCTGATAGGCGTGGGCGATGCGCAGGGTGAGCATTTCTTCCAGCACAAGCGCCGCTTGCTTTTGCTTTTTCCCGGACAGCCCTATCCCTCTGAGAAAAACACGAAGAAATTCCAGCAGCGGCACCAGGATCTTTTCATTGTTGCGGAAAGAAATCGAGGTCACCAGCCCCATGCGCTCGGTAAAATCGACTTTCATTTACGCTTCCTCCCGCATCGTTATTCGCAGAACGGTTCGGTGAATCCCGAGCAAATCGCATGGCTGCGCCGCCGTGTCGGGAAGCGCGCTGGCTTGCGGCGCGGCCGCGTCGCCGGAAAGATAAGCGACGGTCTGCGTGCCCTCGCGGCGCGCAAAGAGCTGGGTGGTTTTATTTTTCGCCAGCACGGCGGCGCTTTCGTCCAGCACCGCGCCAACCCGATCGCGTTCGGCGGGCGTCAGCGGGCTGTCCGCCAGACGCTGTCTGAGCGCCTCCGGCGTGCTTTCCTCCGCAAGAAAGCCGCCGCTGTCTTCCCGTAAAAGCAGCAGGTCTCCATGCCCGATCCGGCGGGCGGTCAGCGCCCAGACGCAGAGCGTCAGTCCCTCGCACAGGCTGTAGCCCAGCCACATGCCGTCCAGACCGAACGCCTTCTCGCATACCATCCTGGTGTCAGCATTCGCCAGATTCTGCGAGTGGATGAGCTGATTTACCGGCGCATGCCCTGCCAGATCGGCTGTCTTAGTGTTTGTGGCTGCTTTCATTGTCAGGTCCATCAGCACCAGCGGAAATGTGTAGCGATACGCCTCTGACAGCAGCTCCCACTGTCCGGCTTCCGTCTGATCTTTCTTTGCACATGAGCTGAAGCAAACAAGCAGCGCCGCCGCCGCCAGGATAATCGCAAGAACCTTTTTCACGTGTGAATCCTCCCAAGACTCGATATAATTCGGTCAAAATTGCGCCGTCAGATTTTTCGTCAGAGGTGTCAAACCGCGCGGATCCGTTTTGGATTTTGCCCCGCTTTTGCGTGTCTGTGCGGCTTGCCCGGAAAGCGCCGCCGCCGCAGCTCCCGCCGCCGGGCAGCCATTTAGGTGGAGTTTGCGCCGATTAGGAAGATTTCCGTTATGAAGCGGAAAATCTGATATGATCGGGGTGAAGCTTTACAGAACAGGGAGGCAGCATAAAATGAGTATGGCAATTTACAGCCGCCGCCAGGACGAGGCGGCGCGGCTGCGAGAGTTTTTCAGCGGCGCTTTGCCCCAATACGGCATTGTGACGGACTGCACGGCATACAGCGACGCCAATGCTCTCTCGGCGGATGCTCTGCGCGGGGACTTGTTTTATGGGCTGATCTGCTGCGAAAACGAGACGGAGCTGCTGCTGGCCGGCGCCATCATGCGGCTGAATCCGGGATGCAGGGTGGCGCTGGTCGTGGCAAGCGATGATCTGGCGGTGCAGAGCTATCTGCTCAGCCCCTGTTATTGCTGCCAGACGCCGCTGAGCCGTGAGTCGCTGGAGACCATTCTCCGCCGCTTTTCCGCGTGAGAGAAAAAGGCCGCGCCGCGCCTGCAGGTCTGCAGACAAAGCGGAGGCGTCATTTGCTTTGCGCCGCTTCCTTTTCCAGCATCCGCAGCATGATGTACACGGTGAACACGCCGTTTTGCCCGTCCAGCTTCATCTCGCCGTGATAGGCCCGCACCACGGCGCTCACGGATTCCAGGCCCACGCCGGCTGTCTGGCGCAGGCGTTTATCGGACAGATAGGCGCCGTCCCGCATGGCGGCCCGGCCGCTGTAGCTGTTGGCGATGGTGACGGCCAGATACTTGTTTTTGACCGAGGACTCCACCCGCAAAAACCGCTGCTCCGGGGGAATCTTCATGCACGCCTCAATGGCGTTTTCCAGGCAGTTGCCCATCAGCACGCACAGGTCCGTGTCCCGGATGCTGCAATCCTCCGGGATGTGCAGGCTGAAATCCACGCGGATCCCGTTTTCTCTTGCCAGCGACAGATAGTGCCCCACAATGATGTCGGCGGCGTAATTGCCCGTGCAGAGCTGCGTCTCGCCGGCCGGCAGCCCCTGTCCCCATTGGGCAAGGTACTCCCGCAGCCCCGCGCTGTCGTCCGCCGCCAGGAAAGCGGACACGGCGCTCATGTGGTGGCGCAGGTCATGGCGGGCCTGTCGGGTCTGGGCAATGGAGGCGGACAGCCGCCGGTACTGTTCCTTTTGCAGGTCCAGGATCTGATTCGCGCTCTCCAGCCGCGTCTCGGCCACGGTGGCCCGAATGGAGATGCGGATGCTGTGCACCGCGGCGACGTCCGCGATGGACAGGGCGATGTAGCAGGCGGTGAAGATGAGCATGGTCACCGCGCCGCCGCTTTCAAAGTCGGTGAGGAAGTAAAAAATGCCCAGCGCCGCAGCGCCGCTGATCGGCTGCACCAGCAGGTTGTTCCATGCGTCCTCGCTCTGATAATCCCGGAAAAGCGGCGCGGCGAAGCGGCGGAACACGCAGATAATCACCGTGTCCAGCAGGGCAAGCAGGGCAAGGCAGAGCAGGCTCCTGTAAAGGGGCAGCTCCAGCAGCACTTTCTGGGAGATGTGGAAGTACTCCAGCGCGCCCACGATGAAGAAGACCTGAATCGAGATGCTGCCCAGACAATAGAGATACTTGCGCAGCGGCATCCGGGTGAGAAAGCAGCAAAAACAATACGGGATCACGCAGGATACCAGGATATAGACCGCCTGCTCCGCAGCCCCATAGCCAAAGCGTCCGGCCACCAGCAGATCGGCCGCGGTCCCCAGCACGCAATAGACGCCCAGAATCAGAACGGTCGTGCTCTTTTTCAGGCGGCAAAAGTCCCACAGGTAGCCAATCAGCAGCGCCGCAAAAGCGGCCAGATACAGCGAGCCAAACAGCACATTGAGAAGAAAGTCAGCCATGGCGCGTCTCCATCCCCTTCCAGAGGTGGTCCGCGATCCGGCGCCGCAGGGATGCGGCGTTTTTGCTGTTCAGCAGCACGCGGTCGCCGTTTGTCAGCAGCACAGTGGTGTCGCTTACGTCCTCCACCTCGCCCAGATTGATGAGATAGCTGCGGTGGCAGCGGATAAAGGACGTGTGCGTCAGCAGCGCGGACGCGGCCTCCGCCATGGTCATGGGGGACTTGACGGTCTCCCGCTTGGTGTGGAACAGCAGGCAGTGGCTGCCGGTTTCCACATACAAAAGCTCCCGCAGGAAAATCTTTTCGCTCTGGCGTCCGCTGGGCACGGTGATGGACGCCAGGCTCGCCCGCAGGCGGTCGTCGCTCCTCTGGACGGCTTTCAGAAACCTCTGGTAGGAAAACGGCTTGACCAGATAGTCCAGCGCGTCCACATCATAGCTGGCGGCGCCGAACTCCGCGGAGGAGGTGGTGAAAATAATCCCGCCCGCATAGCCCCGGGCAAGCAGCCGCCTGGCGGCCTCCATCCCGCTGATCCCCTCCATGTAGATGTCCAGAAACAGCAGCTCCGGCATTGTTTTTTCAGCCAGCAGCGCCTCGGCGGAGGCATATTCCCGAAGATCCACATTGTCCATGTAGTTTTCTCCGATATATTGCTCGACATATTGCAGCAGCGTTCTCCGGTCGGACGGCGCGTCGTCGCAGACGGCAATTCTCATAGCCCGTTCATCTCCCCCGACAGTTTTGTCGTTTATATTATACCGTGGAAATAGATGGAATTCAACGCGGCAGCCCGCCGTTTGGGAAGAGTTGGCGCCGTTTGGGAAGAGTTTTGTTTTGAATGGGAAAAACTGTTTATACTGTTTACAGCCGCGCAGGCAGTGACGCAAAACAGGCGCGGCAATCCGCAGACGCCATGTATCCGCGCCGGAGAGAGTCCGACGCCAATTTTTACAGCGGACTTGCAGGGTGGGAGCGCTCAGCCTGACACAGCTGCTTTAGGGAGGATATACCATGAAACGGTCTCAAAACAACGCGCTTTCCCATCATAGCCGGACAGCCGGCCGCATCCTGTCCGCACTGCTCAGCCTCGTGATGCTGGTGCAGCTCGTGCCCGCCGCCGTGTTTGCCGCGGAGCCGGATGAAGTGATCCCGCTGGTATTTCAGGACCCGCAGGACAGCGAAAACAAATTTTCCTTCGCCTGCGTCTCCTCAGATATGGATGAGGGCCATACATACAGCTTCACCGTCACCCGCAGCGGAGACGCGGCGGAGGCCGCCGCTGTGGAGCTTCGCACGGTGGACATCAGCGCGGTTTACGGGAAGGACTATACCGTGCGCGTCGACGGCGCCGACACGCAGCTTCTGAAAACCGGCGGCACCGTCCTGGAACAGTCTGCCGATGCGGAGGAGCAGTCCGCCCGCAAGGCGCTCTATGAGCAAACGGCGGCAGAGGATGAGACCGGCGAATCGGCGCAGACCGACGCGGCGGATGGAGCGGAGCCGGAGGACGCCGGTGAGAGCCAGCCGTCCGACTCCGACGCCGGCGGGCAAAAGAGCCTTGCCCAGCTGAAAGAGGAGCAGACAGGCCTTCCCACCCGGCAGCTGTCCCAGACCGAGACGCAGTCTCTGCGCGACGTCATCACCCAGCAGTACGTCAATTCTCTGGGCGGCGGCATGGAGCCCTCTTCAAAGACCGCGCTTTCCTTTGCCGCCGGGGAGACGGAAAAGACCGTGGTGGTGCGGATCCCGGACGACAGCCAGTCCGAGGGCAGCGAGCTGTTCCAGTGTATCCTCACCTCGCCCGACGAGGGCTATGATATCGGCAGCGGCGCTGTCGTACAGTTTACCATTGTGGACGACGAGCCCGCGGTGCGCTCCAAACTCAGCTTCACAGCAGGCACCTTCTACGCCGACGGGGACAGCGTCACCGTCACCATTGCGCGGGACGACGCGCTGTACTCCCTGGCCACCGCCGGGGTGCGCTCCGTGGGCACGGGCAGCGCGGCTCCCGGCGAAAACTATGCTTCAACCGACGAGGCGCTGTCCTTTACGCCGTATGACGGGGAGGTGGCGCTCACCATCCCCGTGTCCGCCGGCGGATCGGAGACGTCCTTTGACCTGGAGCTCTACGATCTGAAGGGCTGCGAGGCGGGCGAGACCGTCCGCTGCACCGTGGTCATCCCGCAGGCGCAGAGCGCGCCGGCGCAGATGAGTCTGGCCGCAAGCGCCTCCGCTCTCACCGCAGCCGCGGACCCTCTGAATTTTTCCATCACCATTGACAACACCTCCTACGATGTGGTCCATGACGGCACCTTCACGGGCAGCATCGTGGACGCTGCCGACGTCACGGTGGGCACCTACTTCTATATGCTCTCCAACGGCGGCTTCAATCACTTTGAGGGGTCGAATCCCGGCATCTTCGGCAATCGGGAGAGCAAATTTCTCACATCGGACAACGCGGACGACGATACGGAACGCGCGCTGATCTCTCAGGCCAAACGCGGCGTCGGATACCTGTATTATTACAATGCCAAGGTCAAACAAAAGGGACTTTCCACCTGCTATCTGCCCGGTAATGTCCCTGCCTTCAACTCCTTGAAATACCAGTACGCCATGGCGGATCTCTATTACCGCTGCGACTTTTCCTCCAAGCATGCGGCCGGCGGCTTTGACATCCGGGTTCCCTATAACGCGGAAACGGTGCAGCTCAAGAAAAATGTGTGCAAGCTCACCACGGCGAATATGGATCAGCGTATGCTGACGCCCAAGGTAGCCATGGTGAACAGCGACAACCTCCCCGTGGCGCAGAATTATGAGTTCAAATTCTGGGCAGGCGATCAGGCGGACGGCGGTACGCCCAAGACCGAGCTGTATATCTACGGCGCGGTGGCCATGTACCGCAAGTTCAACATCGTGCTGCAGCAGCCGGATTCGCTGACCTATTACACCTACAACGCGGACGGCACCGCCACCGCACAGAGCCGCCTTCCCGCCCAGGTGCAGCTGGGAGAAGGCCACAAAACCCGTTATGCCGGGCAGGATCTCCAGCTTGTCGTCACCTCCACCGCTGCGGACGGCCCCATCGAGGGCGTTTTGACCGGATATCAGATCACGGTGGGCACCGGCGACACGGCGCAAACCTTCTCCTATACGCCCAAGGGCAGCAATATTCAGGATATCCCCTTTGACGACGACTTCATCAGGCTGCTCAACACCTACAGCACAGGCGAAGCGCTCAGCAGCGACAACAGCTATACCACAACTCTGAAGATCAAGCCCATCTTCACCTACAAAAATGTGACGGTGGACGTGGGCGCCAGTAAACATGGCGCGTTCAGCGCCCTGACCGTGGGTACGGGCAAGACCTTCCACAAGGGCGATGTCCTCTCCCTTGCCAGTCAGCCCCAAAACGGCTATTATTCCGACGGCTGCCGCGTCCAGGGCTATGTCAATGCCTCGGATACCCAGCCGGAGCTCGATGGCAACCAGTTTACCGCCTCTCTGAAGCTTACGGACGAGAAGTATGTGCTTTCTCCCAATTTTACAGAGCAGAACAATCACATCACCGTCCGTATGACGCTCGCCGCGCAGCTTAGGCTTCGCCTGCAGGGCATGTGCAACGACGAGCTGCTGCCGCCCGTTGTAAGAGGCCTGAGCGGAGATTTTGTTCTGCGGATGGCGGATGGGAAGAGCGAGGAAGCGCACGGCAGCTGCTACGGTCAGTCAGCCTATACGCCCGTTTACGGTCAGGTCTATCAGATCTCCGCGCTGCCCAAATATGACGCCGCCTCCGGCAAGATCTATCGCCCGGTGTTCACCGTGCTGCGCACCGGGCAGAAGGTCAACGGCTACACATTGGACATGGTGGCCCAGAACCGTGCGGCGGACAATATCATTCTGGTGGATGTGGAGGAAGTCAGCACCGACGACCTTCTGACCTTTGCCCTCAGCGGCGTGGTGCGCACCAGCGGCAACTCCGTCCGGGACAGCGCCACCGCCGTCGCCGGCATGCCCGCCATGAATGTCAATGTGACCGCCGGCGCCACCGTGAGCAAGCTGTACGATACGGCGCACAGGAAGCCGATGACCAGCGTCAGCCGGTACAGCGCCCAGACGGATATGGACGGCAACTATTCCGTCAAGGGGATCCGGGGCCTGGACGGCGACACCATCAGCGTGGAAATCCGCAACGGCGACGTGACCTCGGTGGAGTATGTACAGCTGAGCAAGGCTGCCTCCACCGCCGGCACCATCAGCTATTACGACGAGACGGGGAGCGATGAGGAGGAAGGCGCCGCTGGCCAGCCCATCTCGGTGGAGGGCTATCTCCAGACCGTGGCGCCCTTCACGCTGCCGGTGCGCTCCCCTCTGGCGCCCTATGTGACGCGGGTGGAGTACGCGGTGGACAGCTCCGGCATCGCGGATCCGCTGGTGGATACCCGCAACAACGAGATCGCCATTCAGTCGAAGTTTTTGACCGTCAAGGTGTGGCTGGAGCGCAACAACAGAGATGTCAAGGAGGCGATCTTCTCCTGCATTTCTCCCATTACCGGCACCGCGCAGGAATTCCATGTACCTGTCGCCTCCGGCCAGTCCTATATCGAATACAGGTTTACCAAGAGCATGGCTGACATGTTCCAGCGGGGCGATATGCTCTATGTCCGGCTGGTGGACGCGGAGGATCAGGTGGTGGAGACGCGCCTGACCGATTCTGACGGTAACGAAACCGTCACCACAACCTCTTACGCCCGGGAGTATGCCGATCTGTTCACGGGGCTGACCTTCTATGTGCCCACCATCTATCCCCAGCCTCAGTACTATAACATCGACATGTCCGCGGGCACGGATTCCGATGCCATATCCGTACCCATGCTGGGTGAAATCGGCGCCAAGGTCTCCTCCGGCAGCCTGAGCTGGAGCAAGACCCTTACCTCCAGCGAGCAGAACGCGCCCTATTACCTGAGCTTTTACTTCACCCCCACCGTCTCCAATCAGGACACCCTCACCGCCTGCAGCATCCTCTCCAAGGTGGACGGCATCGCCGATCAGACTGCCGCCGCCGCGGCATCCAAGTATTCCGGCGACGTCAATCTGGAGCAGGCTCACGCCACCATGGCCGCCGCCGCGAAGGACTACGACAGCATGAGCACCGAGGTAAAGCAATTCATAGACGATGTGCGGCGTCAGGACACGGATCTCCGGGACCAGGGAAAAACCCAGGATGAGCTGATCGCGGCTTACGACGACAGTCTCAAGAGCAATAAGGAGCTCATCAAGGCGGCCGACAAGGACTACAAGGAAGCCACCTCCCAGCGCAGCTACGCCAAGTCGGCCACCAAGCTGTCCGGCGGGAAGGCATCCCTCACGATACAGGTGCTTTTCCAGATGTTCTACGCCTATAACACGGAGAAAAACGAGTACCAGGTGGTCTCCACCCAGTATTTTCTCGGCGGCAGCACCATGCTCAGCTATCTGCAGTACTGGACGGTCTACGGCGTTCCCATCTATCTCAAGATCACCGGTACCATGGCGATACAGATTTCCGGCAACTCCGTTGCCGACACCAGCAAGGCCACCCTCAGCGCTGCCGACGTCAGCTCCGTAGAAAATCTCTCCTCCATCATCAAACCCAACACAGATACTCTGGTCTATGCCAGCCTGCAGGCCATGGTGGGCGCGGGAATTATGGGCGTGCTCAGCGCCCGGGGCGTGGTCACCTTCGGCGTCAACGGCCGCACGCTCTACACGGAGAACCCGGATCCTAAGGCAACAAAGAAATTTATTCAGCAAGACGGCTTTCTGGTCTCCCTGAGCGGCGGCATTGGACTGGATCTGTTCCTCTTCTCCTTTAACTACACGCTGGTCACCGCGACCTACGGCAGCGGCCTGTATCAGGGACAGACCGGCGTGACCGCCTTTGGCGGGCGAACCGCCGGCCAAACCCTCGTCATGCAGGAGGCGGATGTGGGCGAATCCGATCTCGGCACCTTCGGTCAGGCGAGCTTCAGCGGCGGAGAGGACGGTTATCAGGTTTTGCTGGACAACGCCGCCGCCCGGGCAAAGCCCCAGCTCATCCAGCTTTCCGACAGTCAGCAGATGATCGTCTTTGTGGATCGGGACACCAGCCGCGCGGACAGCAACCAAATGTGCCTCTATTACAGCATTGGCACAAATGGCCGGTGGTCCGCCCCCGCCATGCTGGACGACAACGGCACCGCCGACGCCGACCCCCACGTCTACGTCCATGGCGGCAAGTGCCTGATCTCCTGGTCGGACGCCAACATGGTCTTTTCGGAGGCAACCACTCCGGCCGAAAAGCTCAATTCTCTGGAGCTTGCCTACCGCGTCTACGACATTGACACAGGTGTGATGGGCGAAAAGGTTTTGCTCACTGACGACAGCTTCATGGACAATAATGCAAAATTCGCCCTGACGCTGAACGGAGACGTCTTCTGTTATTACATCAAACGGCAGCTCACAAGCAGCAATGCCGGCGCCCTGACGGACGTCAGCGCCACCTATAGCACGGTGGCCTTCCGCAGCCGGGATGAGGACGGAACGCTCAGCAAGGAGCGCCTGCTCCCCATCCTGTGCGAGGGCGTCACCGACCCGCTGATCCTGGACTTCGATTCCGAGGTGCGAACCTTCAATGGCGACCGTTTCTCTCTGATGACCTACACCGTGGACTTTGACGGGAACCTGCAGACGGCGTCGGATCGGGACGTCTATCTCATGATTACCAACCTCACCAGGGAAAAAGCCTTCTATCCCATCCGCATCACCCATGACAGCAAGGCAGACGTCTCCCCGCAGCTGACGGTGCTGGGCAGCGGAGAGGAAGAGCAGCTTCTTCTGACCTGGGTCAGCGACGATACCGACCTGTGCACCATCAACCTCACCGGCGCGGTGCGGGAGATCAAGGAAAGCGGCGCATGGGACAGTATTCTCGCAGCTGCGCAGAGCTCCGCCGACACAAACAGCAATCCCGACTGGTATAAGCTCAGTGAAAGCGATGCGGCCAAGCTCGGCATCGATGCCGAAAATTACCACAACTCCATTTTTGAGCGGCTGTACACCGGCCATCTGGCACCCGATACCAAACGGTTCACCAAGGGCGATCAGGCATACAACCTCGGCAGCTGCAAGCTCTACAACAACGGCGGTGTTTTGTACCTGCTGTGGACAGAAACGGGCGGAGAGGATGGCGTTGGTCAGCAGGAGCTTTACGGCGCCGTGCTGGATACCGCAGGCAATCAGGCCAGCTGGGGCGAGCCGGTGCAGCTCACGGCCTTCGGCCGCAGCATCGACGAATTCTCCGCCTCCTTTGACTCCGATCAGACGATGTACCTCACCGCCAACATCTTCGATCAGAAGATCGGCGAGGACGGTCAGGTGGAATATTCCCCCAATCAGATCCTGTTCTACGAATATCCCCGTGCCGATGAATTGACGCTGGGGGAGAACATCTCCTTTGACGGCACGCCCCGTGCCGGCGCGGAGAGTGACTTTACGCTGGAGCTGACGAACTCCGGCCTGAAGCATCTGGACGCTTACCATGTGAAGGTGGAGGCCATACAAAGCAACACTGCCCGGACCATCTGGGAGCAGGACTTCACCGAAACCCTGCGCTCCGGCGAGACGGTCTGTATGCCCGTCTCCTGGACGCCTGCCGCCACGGAGGATGCGGCGCTGAGAGTGACGCTTTCCGCAGAGGGCTGCGGCACCGTTACCCGTACTTACGCCGTTCCCCAGGAATCCAATGTGGTAATTGCTTCCGCCAGCGCCGCCTATGTCTCCGGTGCGCCTCAGGCGGTGGTGGAGCTGTTCAATCAGGGCAATCTCTCCAGCGGCAAGCTGACGCTTTCTGCCGCCAATTCCGGAGACACCAAGTCGCTGGGCAGCAGCGCAGTGTCCTCCCTGGCTCCCGGCGAGCATCGGACGGTAACGCTGCCCCTGAACGAGCTCCATTACAGCGATCTGGACCAAACCGGCAGCGCCATGGTCAATCTCAGTCTGGAAGGGGAGAATCTCTCCACCGGAGCCATGACCATGCTCAGCCAGAGCAAGGCTGCCGCCGTGGTTTTTGACGGTGGCCAAACCCTGTCCATGACAGTGGGCGGCACCGCAGCGGCGCGGGCATCCGTCATGCCGGCCAATGTGGTCCGTCAGGACATCAGCTATGTCTCTTCAAATCCTGCAGCCGTCTCGGTATCCCAGGACGGAACGCTCACTGCCAACCGCGCCGGCAGTGCCGCCATCACCGCTTTCGACGCGGTCAGCGGACTTTCCGCATCCGTCACTGTCCGGGTACGCGGTAATTCCGAGGATTTGGCCCCGGCGGGTACAACGGAACCGGGGATTACGAAGACCACCGATCCGGCTACCGGCGCTGTCACCACCACGCAGACCCGGTCCGACGGCGTAACGGTGAAAACCGTCACCACACTGGCCGGAGCCACCACCGCCGACGTTTCCCTTCCGGCGGGCAGCGGGCCGGTCACCGTCACCATCCCCACGCTCACCACTCCCGCCGACGGCGTTGTGGCGGTCATTGTCCACGCCGACGGGACAGAGGAGGTCGTGAAAAACTCGCTTCCCACGGAAGGAGGCCTGACCGTGACCCTGAAACAGAGCGCGAAAATCAAGCTGGTCAACAATGCAAAGACCTTCTCCGACGTGCCGGACAGCTTCTGGGCCAGGGACGCGGTGGACTTTGTGAGCGCCCGCGGCATCTTCGGCGGCACCTCCGCCTCCGCCTTCAGCCCCGACACGGGCATGACCCGGGGCATGCTGGCCAAAGTGCTGCACAACCTGGAGGGCAGCCCCGCCCCTGCCTCCACCGGCTCCTTTACGGACGTGCCGGCGGGCTCCTGGTGCGCCGACGCCGTGTACTGGGCGGCGGAAAAGGGCATCGTCACCGGCTATGGGGACGGCACCTTCCGCCCGAACGACCGCGTCACCCGCCAGCAGCTTGCCGCCATGCTGTATCGCTACGAACAGAGCAAGGGCGGCGGCTTCACCGGGCAGTGGTCCTTCCGGCTGGATTACACCGACGCCGGCCAGGTGCGCGAGTACGCCTATGAGCCGCTGTGCTGGATGACCATGAAGGGCGTGATCAACGGCGTGAGCAATCACCTGCTCAGCCCCAACGGCACGGCCACCCGGGCACAGGTGGCGGCCATGCTCATGCGCTACTGCAAGCTGTCCGGCACCTGAGCAAGCTTCCCCGCTTTCCCCCCGCTCTTCCATAAATTTCAGGCTTAAAAGCGGATCTCCGGCGCACAGTGCGCCGGAACCGGAAATCAGCATCCCGGATCTTAACCAGCCGCAGACCGGAGACGAAACGTGATCGTCTCCGGTCTGTTTTTTCCATATCTCCGACGGACTGCCAAAATGCTCCATGCAATCGCGCTTGAAACGGAAAAACGGCTGAAATCTGAACAGAACCGGCCAAAAGCACAAGACGATTCGCTGCTGCCGGATACGGGAGTTCTCCGATTTCATCATACACAAGCCGGGGCTTATGCTGTCCGGCATAAATACATGGCAGGACAGTCATGCCAAACGTATCTCTGCCCCGATTTACATGTAATGAGAGTTGAATCGGCGTGTCACATCCGGTGTCGTACAATTAAGCGATGCTTTTTGCTGCGGCAGTGAAGGGACGCTTATCATATCAAATATATGGAGGCAGTTTTATGACGAATAGCACTTATATATGTGAGCAGCTTCTTGCAGAATATCCAGACAGGTGCGTGCAAGGACTGGCAAACAGGATGGGGTTATACTCCTTTATTCAGAACTATATTACATACAAGCACATTCCTTCTTGAAATTTCCTTGGAATAACTTCGTGCCAACTGCGGATAATAATGGAGCAAAGACATGAAGTTGTCAGAAGCAGCACTTTTGCCTCCTGACACATGGCAGGATTTGGGCCAAGTAGTTGCACGTTGCCGTGGGAAAGTGGTGAAACGCTGCAATTTCAACCATTTTCCGGACAATTACGGGCGGCCTGATTGTATGGCATGATACAGTATATCCACAGTGCTCAAACAATAAACGTCCGAAAAAGTTTGGAACCCAGAGAGAATTCAATAAAAAGCGAATGAAAGGTACGAT
>Ga0163159_1000739_pt1 | contig 36708 bp, 34 predicted proteins | sample BioMet9_FD_108702 | JGI IMG/M metagenome (GOLD analysis project Ga0163159, IMG submission 108702) | Microbial communities from bioreactor (seeded with sewage sludge) at Lawrence Berkeley National Lab, California, USA - Biofuel... | ecosystem: Engineered > Bioreactor > Anaerobic > Unclassified ... | reverse complement strand
GGTTGCGGCGATACTCATCCACATTGTTTGTAGAGTCGATCGAATAGGCAATGCCCCTCTCCTCAAGCCAGGCGAGGAGGCCCGCCTTGGGAATGCCCAGAAAAGGCCGCAGATAGGGCCCTGAGAGAGGCCGTATGCCCCGCAGGCCTGCCGTACCCGCCCCGGAGAAGGCGCGCATCAGCAGGGTTTCGAGCTGATCGTCACGGTTGTGTGCGAGAAAAAAGTATCGGGCCGGCGGATCCCCGCGCGACAGCATCTGCGAAAAGATATGGTAGCGGTATGCCCTTGCCTCAGCCTCTATGCCGCTGCCGCGGCGCGCTGCGGCCTTCTCTATCGCGCCTGGCCGTATATGGGCCACCGTGAGCTTTACGCCAAAACGGCGGGCCTGCTCGCGCACAAGCTGGACTTCGGCCTCCCGTTCTGCCGCTGGCCTGATGCCATGGTCCACGTGCACCGCGCGGAGAGGCCCCCGCCAGACAGAGGACAGGGCGGCCAGAAGAGCCGTGGAATCCGGCCCTCCCGAAAAGCCTGAGAGGGCGGGAGCGCCGATATCGAGACTGTACTGCTCAATAAAGCGGAGAAGAGCCGCCTCTGGATCCTGGCCTTTCTCTTTTCTGCCGTTCTTTTTCTTCTGCTTCCGATCCATCTTTCCCTGTCCAGAACTATAAAAAAAGAGGGGATGCCTCCCCTCTTTTTGAAAACACACAGGGAAGGGAATGAACCCCTCCCCGCGGATTTATTTCTTTCCTTCCTTCTTCTCGCCCTTGGCCTCTGCAGCGGGAGCGGCGCCAGGAGCGGCAGCCTTTCCAGCAGCGGCCTTGCCATCGGCGCCCTCGGCACCGGCAGCGGCGCCCTCGGCTCCGGCAGCGGCAGCGCCTTCGGCACCCTCGGCAGCGGCACCCTCGGCGGGGGCAGCGGCGGCGGGAGTCTCGACGACCTCTTCCTTCATGTACTTGACGACCGCGAGAACTTCCTCGCCATTGGTGAGGATCTTGACGTTCTTGATCGCCGGCACATCGCGGATATGGACGGAATGGTTGGCTTCGAGAGACGAAACATCAATCTCGATCTGCTCGGGCAGGTCGGCGGGGAGGCACTCCACCTGGATCTGGTGACCGGGGGTCTCGAGGACGCCGCCTTCCTTGACGCCAACAGGAGTGCCCTTGAATGCTACAGGCACCTTGGCGCGGACAACGCGGTCCTTGAAAATCTCAAGGAAATCGACATGGAGGAGCTGGCCGGATATGGTATCACGCTGACGCTCGCGGATGAAAGCGTCCTTCTTGGTTCCACCAATGTTGAGGGAGATGATAGTACTCTCGGTAACGCCGAGCGTAGCCTTCTGGAACTCCTTGGCGTCGACGACGACAGGCAGGGCTTCCTTGCCAGCGCCATAGACGACGGCCGGGATCTTGCCCTGCCTTCTGAGACCGTGGAGTTCGCCCTTAGTCGAGATCTTGCGCTCCTCGACGTTCAAGACGGGATGATTCATTTGAAAGACTCCTTACTACTCGCAGAATGATATATATAAACTGGGACGGCAGGATTCGGACCTGCGAATGCTGGAACCAAAATCCAGCGGCTTAACCGCTTGCCGACGTCCCAATAACGGTCGCTTCCAGTCTACTCAGTCGAAATCCGCGGCGGCCGTCGTGTCGGTAAGTGGCGCATCCTTATAGGCTTCAAGGATCTTCTCCTGAAGCAGTGACCTGAACTCGGGGGTAATGGGATGGGCTATATCCTTGTACTCCCCATTCTTTGTCTTCCTGCTCGGCATAGCGATAAACACGCTCGACTTGCCCTCGATGATCTTGACATTGTGGACCACAAAGCAGTTGTCAAAGGTGACCGTCACATAGGCCTTAAGCTTGCCTTCGGCCGTTACCCTTCGGATGCGGATATCCGTGATCTCCATGGTGCGACTCTCCTTAGCCGGCGTGCCGTGCATAAGCAACGATAATGCAGATTTTACTCTACACTTTGCATGCGCGCAAGCGGAAAGACCTCGAGCCAGACAATGCCGCCATGGCTTCCGCGCCTCAGGGCAGCCGCGGCTGCCCCTGCCCTTTCCGGGCTGTCAAAGACGCCCAGGAGGCTTGACCCCGATCCGCTCATCCGTACGAAGTCCGCTCCAGCCCTCTTCAGGGCCCCGAAACAGTCCGCGAGCAGCGGATATTCGGCGAAGAGCGGCCCCTCAAAAGAATTGAGATAGGGCCAGTCCGCCGGCCTGCCGGGATAGGCAGCGCACAGCTCACAGGCGGAGGGATCGGCCTCGGCCGAATCATCGGGCCGGAGACGGTCGAGCAGGGCAAAAGCGGCGGGCGTGGAGCTCGGAAAACCGGGCAGGCAGAGCACAAGGCCAAAATCGGAGCGGGCTTCGATAGGTTCGATGATTTCGCCCCTCCCGCTTACGAGAGCGGCGCCGCCATAAAGGAAAAACGGCACATCGCTGCCGACTTCCGCGCCCAGTTCCGCAAGCCTACCGGCCTTAAAGGGGCTGCCGGAGAGAAAATTGAGGGCTCTGAGCGCCGCGGCCGCGTCGCTTGAGCCTCCGCCAAGGCCGCCGCCCTGGGGAATCCGCTTCTGGACCTCGATTTTTAGGCCCCTTGTATCGCCTGTCGCCCTTCTCCAGACCAAAACCGCCTTGTAGAAGGTCGTTTTTTCCACGGGGCAGTCAAAATCCCCGAGAATTTCGATACTATTCGACTTTTTCAAAGAACTGACGACAACATCGTCGGCGAGGGAGACAGCCTGGAAAATGCTTCTCAAACCGTGAAAACCATCGCCTCCGCGTCTGTAAACCCGGAGGTGGAGGTTGATTTTGGCCGGAGCGGCTATCCGAACAACCTTCTCCATCGCGCGCAGTATTATACTGATCTGTCGAGGATTGTCAAACCCTCGAAATATCGTTCGATTCTAGTTGACATATTCGCGAATACACTCTTAGATTTTCAGCTGGAATCTGTCAGGCGAGGCCAAGGCCTTTTCCGGCAGATCCTAGCGTCGGCGGCCATCGCGTGGTCAAAGACCACCAGAAATGTGGCTAAAGCCACGAGGCGCGCCGCTTCAGCAGGGAGGAATAAGCTATGGTCCCAACCTACGGAGAATCCGCACTGGACGAGACTCCCGAGCTCGCGCTCATACCCGTCTCAGACGGCATCCCCGCGTCCCCGGTGATCCGGTTCGACGACGGTTATGAAGACTATGAGGACGACGATTTCGAGGACGACGACGATTACGATGATCTCGAAGACGACGATCTAGACGAGGACAGCGACGATGACGATGACCTCGACGATGACGACGACGACGAGGATGATGACGACGACGACTTCGAGGACGATGACGACGAGGACGATGACGATCTGGACGATGATGACGATGACTCGGATGACGATTCCGACGATGACTCAGATTACGACGACGATGTAGGCTACGACGATTTCGACCAGTAAGCGCCGTCTCCAGAAGGCATAAAAAAAGCGGAGAGCCATGCGGCCTGCCGCTTTTTTTATGCCCCGCTTTTTCAGGTTCAGGCCTATTCAGGTTCAGGTCCGCGCCTCCGGCGGGAGTTTCCGGCCCTAGCGGGCGGCGCCCTGTCCCCCGGCTGGCGCCGAAGGCGCCTCCACCTTGGTGGCGGGAGCCTGGAACCAGACCTTTTCCAGCTCGTAGAAGGAGCGGGCCTGGGCTGTCATTAAATGCACGACAATATCGCCGAGGTCGAGAAGAACCCACTCTTCGTCATCGGCCACCTTGGGTGTGTTGAGCCGCGAAAGGCCGTTTTTGTCGACATATTCGTCCACATAACGGAGAAGTCCCCTGAGGTGGGCCGAACTTGTGGCGCTCGCGATGACAAAATAATCCGTCCAGCCCGAAGTCCGGCTGACATCGAGGACAACACAGTCCCCGCCCTTATGCTCCGCGAGAAGACGGGCGAGCTCGAGGGCTCTGTCCTGGCTATTTGGCACAATACCTCCCATCGAAATCCGATCCAAGAATAATGCTGAAGTCCGCCGCCGCCTGGTTCGAGCTGCTCGAAACTCCCTGTTCGACGACGGTATTGCAGCGGATTACAGACCCCAGCGTTTTGGCCGCCTGGGGATTGGAAAAACGGTCCAGAATCTGGGTTTTATCGTAGTCATCGCGGTCGGCATTGCCTATCGAGACGACATCGTAGCCGAAGCTCTGGTATATCTCGGCGGTGCGCTTGCCAAGGCCCTTGCTGGGTGTGCCATTGAGTATTTCGACCGTATAGATCGTATCCGCCACGGCGCCCTCCTGCGAGATGGAGAGGGCGTTGAGGGTCTGTTTGACAATATCCTTGACGAGCTGGCCGTCGTAATGCGGGAAGAGAAGGTCCTTGCCGTCTACTTTGCGGTATGCCCCGGTGACGCGCTGCAGCAGCAGCCTGTCTGTGTCGAGTTTCGCAAGCTCTTCGATGAGGCGGCTGAGGGACTCATCGGAGAGATTTGTGCGCATCGAGCGCTTGAAGGCGCTGTATACGGACCTGTCCTTGAGATTGCCCGAACGCTCGCCAAGGCGCCGGAGAAAGGACTGGAGGAGCTTCTGGCGCTTTGAGGGCGCGTCATCATCCTGCGGGTCGCTGTACATGGCATATTGGACCAGCTTGTCGCCGTCGAGTATGAGATCGCCCGAGGGCAGATGGATGGGCTGCGGTTCTTCCGCGTCTATGGCCGAGGGGATGAATATCTCGAGGCCCTCGAGCACATCGGCCGCCTGAGAGAGGCCCTTTTCGTCCAGAATCACGTAATAGGGAAGCTCGGTATCGAGCAGGCCGGCCACCTCGTCGCGGTAGGGCTTTGTATTGCGAGGCGAATACAGGGCATCGATGCGGTCCACGCGGTTGAGGGATTTGATAATAAGCCCTGTCTCGGCAGGCACATCGAGGATGGCTCCCTTCCCTGTCGCCGGATAGAAGCAGAACAGCTCTGTCGATTCCGGCTTCCCGTTGATTTCGAGAATAAAGAGAATGTTGAGGATGCGGTCGCGTTTCATGGCCTCGTCGACCGCGTCTGAACGCAGATTGACAGCGACCACGATGGCAAAACAGAGCACCACCGCGATAATCAGGATGAGGAAGATGGAGCTCTTGTCAAATGCAATATGTTTCATCTGCTGGGCACCGATTTTCGAAGGCTATTGTAGAGAAGGAGCGTCTCCGGCGCAATGGCCCGGCCCTTGGACTTGAGCCAGGACATGGTGTTCTCCATGACCGCGAGAAGCATTCCCTCGGGAGGGAGGGAGAGGCATCGCTCTCTGAAAGAGGCATCCACATGTGCGCGGCCCGGCTCGATCTTGTCCGCCACATAGATAAAAATATCGAGGGGCGTCATGCCCGGCCGGCCTACTGTGTGATAGGCCACAGAATCGACAATGTCCCGCTCTGACGGGCCAAAGCCATAGTCCTGCATGAGCACATAGGCGGCGGCCGGGCCGTGCAGGAGCTCCTCGGTGAGCTCGTCGGCATGGCCGCCAAAATAGCCCGAAAGCTTCGCAAGGCGGCGCTGTTCGCCTACCGGAAGCTCCTTGCAGAGATCGTGGGCGAGCCCGGCGATCCGGCCGCGGAGCGGATCGATGCCGTTCTTGCCGCAGAGCTCGGCGGCAAGCTCCGCCACTCCCCGGGAATGCTTCGCCCTGAAGGCCGAAAGCTCACGCTCAATGCGCGCGTCCAGAACAGGCGGCAGCCCGGCGAGCTCTGCGACGGCGGATGCTTCAGCAGGCATGATAGAGTCCCTTCTTCCCTATGTACTCAAATACCGGATCGGGCAGCAGATAGCGCACGCTTCTGCCCGAGGCAAGGCGCGCGCGGATCTCTGAACTCGAAATCGGGATGAGTCTGTTGTGGGCCTCGCGGTGGGGATAGGGCAGCTCAAAGGCAGCTCCGCCCCGCCGCGCCACAATGATATCCGAAAGCCCCGCGATCTCGGCGGGACAGTGCCAGTCCTTGAAACCCGAGGCGAGATCGTCGCCGATAACGAGGCCCGGCTTTCCATCGATATGGTAGCGCTCCGGCAGCTCTTTCAGCGTATCGACCGTATAGGAGAGGCCTTCCCTCCCGATTTCGCAGTCATCAATCCTGAAGGTGCTGTTGCCAGAGACCGCGAGCCTGAGCATTTCGATGCGCTCCTCAGCGCCTGGATCATCGAGCAGAGTTTTATGCGGAGGCCGGGCTGCGGGCACAAAGAGGACGAGATCGTAGCCGAATTCCTCTCTGAGCTCCTCGGCGGCGAGGAGATGGCCCCAGTGGACCGGGTTGAAGCTCCCGCCGAAGACGAGGAGTTTCACAGATCTTCCCCGGTTCCGGAGCCGCCGGACTCGGAGCCGGAGGCCGGGGCCCCGCCAAAGAGGTCGTCGCCCGCGGCAGCCTTTTCCTGGCGGGCTTTTTCCTCTTCCAGCACAAGGGAGAGGAAACGCTCCTTGAGATCCGCAAGGCCCTCGCCGGAGAAGACCGAGATGCCGGTCACCTCCTCTTCGGGGAAAGCGGCCCTGAATTCGGCCAGTCTGCCCTCAGTCTCGGGCAGATCCAGCTTGGTACCGATGAGAATACGGCGTTTTCGGCCCAGCTCCGGAGAAAAGGAAATCACCTCGTTGAGCAGGGTCGGGAAGGCCTTCTGCCAGTTCTCGTCCGAGAGATCGACAAGGAAGGCCAGGATTGAAGTACGCGCGATGTGCTTGAGGAAGTTGATGCCGAGTCCTGCGCCCTCGTGGGCGCCCTCGATAATGCCGGGGATGTCGGCGAGGATGATATCTCTCTCGTGAACATAGAGAACGCCGAGGTTCGGGATCTTGGTCGTAAAGGGATAGGGCGCGATCTTGGGCCGGGCGTTTGTAAAGTTGTCGAGCAGGGAGGACTTGCCCGCATTGGGAAAGCCGACAAAGCCGATATCGGCGATAAGCTGGAGCTCGACGCGGAGCCTGCGCGATTCGCCAGGCTTTCCCTTGGTGAACTGCCGCGGGGCCTGATTGACGCTCGTTTTAAAGTGAGTGTTGCCCTGACCGCCCTTGCCGCCGTGGAGGAAGGTCCAGCGGCCGGGGTTCTCGCCGTCGCTTGTGGCGAGGTAGTCGCCAGAAGCGCGGCCGCCGCCCGCAAAGCCCTCGGCATAGCCGAAATCCTTGATTATCTCGCCTGTATCGGCATCCTTGATAATGGAGCCGGGCGGGATAGGGATGATCACATCGGCCCCATCGCGGCCGTGCTTGTTCTTGCCCATGCCGTTCTGGCCGCTCTCGGCCTTGAAGTTCTGCTGAAAACGGATGTTGGCGAGGGTGCGCACATTGCGGCGCACTTCGAAGATGACATCGCCCCCGCGGCCGCCATCGCCGCCGGCCGGACCGCCGAGCGGTATGAATTTTTCACGGCGGAAGGCGACACAGCCGTCGCCGCCCCTTCCAGATGAGACGATAATAAAGGCTTCGTCGGCGAATTTTATCACGGGCAACCACCCTGCTGAGAATGAAAAAGCCGCCCCTTTTTGAGGACGCGCCCGCCTTGAATAACAGGGGTTGCGCCCTCAGGGCGGCTTTCAGATGAAGGCCGGAATCAGAAGAACCGGCCCCGCATATTCAGAATCCGATAAGGGGAAGATCAGTTCTTCGCGACTTCTTCGACGGTCGCGTACTTTCTGCCCTTGTAATCCCTGAAGGAGACCTTGCCGTCGACGAGCGCGTAGAGCGTGTCATCGCCGCCAATTCCCACATTGATGCCGGGATGAATTCTGGTGCCGCGCTGGCGCACGATAATGGTGCCGGCTCTGACAACCTCACTGCCATAAGATTTAACCCCGAGGTGCTGGGGATTGGAATCGCGTCCATTTACGCCTTTGTGCGGCATATTATTCCTCCCAATAATGTTCTATAGTGAGCCCGATTTCGCCCGGAAACTCACGCTCCAGACCGGAAAGCCCGATCTGAAGGAAATCGGCAATGCCAGCGGCTCTCTCCACCATTTCGGGCGGGAGGCGCCGCACGGCAAACTCTAGCGAGCCCGGGCTTTTGGCCGAACCCGTCATCTCGATGCCAGGCAGGGCTGCAAGGGCCTCGTAGGCCGTCCGCGCGAGCACTGTAAAGGCTGCGCAGACGATATTCCCGCCCTTTTTGGCCTGCCCGGCGTGCCCTGAAGCCTCAAAACGGGCTATGCAGGAATGCGCGTCGAGCAGCAGTCTGGCGGCTATCATGGCATGACAGCCCCCGCGGCAGCTTTGCAGCGCCGCGGATGCGGGCTTCAGGCGCCGACGATGTCCTCAACCTTGAGGACAGTGTAGCGCTGGCGGTGGCCCTGGGTAACGCGGTAGTCTTTTTTGGGTTTGTATTTGAAGACTATCAGCTTGTCGCCCTTGATTTCGTCCTGGACGGTGGCCTTGATGGAGGCGCCGGCCACATAGGGGGTGCCAACCTTTACGGAATCGCCAGAGAGGACGAGGACTTTATCGAGCGAGACGGAGGAGCCCTTCTCGGCGTCGAAGCGGTCGACCTGAATGGTGGCGCCCTTCTCGGCGCGATATTGCTTCCCGTTGATCTCTACAACTGCGTACATACTAACCTCGATAACTAAACAATACTTGGGCGTAACTTTATACACCGACTAAAGATTCACTGTCAACCGTCCGAGATATGGAGCCTTACATTGCCTCGAGGAAGGGGATATCGACCATATCCATGCCGGTTTTAAGGCAGCCGCGCACTGCCTTGACGAGCTCAAGGCGGCTTGCAGCGAGGTCGGCATCGGGGCAGTTGAGCACCTGGTTCTCACGGTACCAGGTGGAAAAGCCCGAGGCGAGCTCATGCAGGTAGCCGGCGACAATAGAGGGATCCTTGTTGGCCGCGGCCATTTCGACCCTTTTGGGCAGCTCGGAGACAAGTTTGACGAGCTCCCAGTCGCCCGCGCCGGAGAGCTTTGCCGGGTCGGCATGGCCCTTGCAGGCATTGCCCTGGCCGGCATCGTTTTTCCGCAGGATGGAAGAAGCCCGGGCGCCCATGTACTGGATGTAGGGGCCTGTGTCGCCGTTGAACGAAAGCGAGGCGGCCGGATCGTAGAGCATGTCCTTAACCGGCGCCGTGTTGAGGAGATAGTAATGGAGGGCGCCTATCGAAATTTTCTCGGCCACCGCGTTGATATCGCCGACGGCGTCTTCCCTGCCCTTCTTCTCGATCTCGGCTACAGCGAGCTTGGCGAGGTCATCGATGAGGTCGTCGGCGTCGACGACTGTGCCCTCGCGGGTTTTCATGCGGCCTGAGGGAAGGTTGACAAGGCCATAGGCCAGATGGTGCAGATCCTTGGCCCAGTCAAAGCCTAGGCGCTTGAGGGTCTCGAAGAGAATTTTGAAGTGGTACTGCTGCTCGTTCGCGACAACATAGATAAGGCTGTCGTAGGGCCAGCTGTCGTGCCGCGAGATCGCGGTGCCGATATCCTGGGTTATGTAGAGGCTGGTGCCGTCCTTGCGGAGGAAGACCTTGCTGTCGAGGCCTATGTCCTGGAAATCGCCCCAGACAGAGCCGTCTTCCTTTTTATAGAAAACGCCTTTGGCAAGGCCGTCCATAACATGGTCGACGCCGAGCTGGTAGGTATCGCTTTCATAATCGTAGAGGTCGAAGTGGATGCCTGTGCGGTCATAGGTGGTTTTAAGGCCGTCGAGGACCCACTGGCGCATCTGCTGCCAGAGCTTCCGGGTCTCAGGGTCGCCGGCCTCCCATTTGCGGAGCATCTCCTGAGCCTCATCATCGGCCTTGGGATTCTCCTTGAGGAGCTGGTTGAAAAGGACATAGTACTTGCCGACAAAATGGTCGCCCTTCATGCCCTCATCGGCCGGAGTATGATTTTCGCCATATTTTATATAGGCGAGCATCGATTTGCAGATATGGGTGCCGCGGTCGTTTATATGGTTGATAGTCTTGACCTCGGCGCCGGCGGCGCGCAGCACGCGGGCAAGGGACTCGCCGAGAATATCGTTGCGCAGGTGGCCGAGATGGAGGGGTTTGTTGGTATTCGGGCTCGAGAACTCGATCATGACCCGCTTGCCCGCGAGGGTCTTCGCATGGCCATAGCCGGGCTTGAGGGCGGCGGCGAGAATGCCGGCAGCCTGGGAGCCGCGGTCGAGGCTGACATTGAGATAGGGGCCTTCGGCTCTGACGTTTCCAATCGCCGCCGCATCGGGATCGGCGGCGATTATCGGAACAAGGGCGGCTGCAATCTGGGCAGGCGCGCCATGGAATATTTTGGCGAAGGGGAACATCGGGATGCCAAAATCGCCGAGCTCGGGCTTGGGCGGCCTCTCGATAATGACTGATTCCGGCGCGGGAGCCGCGTCGACACCCTTCTGCTTCGCATAGGCGGCAAGGGCCCGCGCAACCACAGCCTTCCAGCTATCCTTGATTTCCATGATATGGGCTCCTCAAAATAACGGGCCCAGTCTAGCGCGCAGGGCGACTCCGCTTCAAGGGCGTGGCGATTGGAGCGGATACCTGGTTTGGGACCAGGATATCGGGAATGCCGGCGCAGGCCGGTGCGGCCGGCAGAAAAGCGCGGCCCGCACGCGGGGCCGCGCATCGGACTCAATCCTGATTATTTATATTTGTAGAAGCCCGCGCCCGAGGATTTTCCGAGCTGGCCCTTGTCGATATAGGTTTTGAGCATCTTCTCCATCCCCTTGAAATTGTAGGGGGCGAGAAAGGGAGGAATATTCACATACATATGAACAATATTGTAGGCGGTGGGAAGACCGACTGTATCGAGGATCTGGAAGGGCCCCTTCGGTGCGCCTGTTCCAAGCGTCCAGGCCTTGTCGATGCTCTCGGGATCGGAGACCCCGTTGACGCAGAGATCCATACCCGAGAACAGAAGGGGGACGAGCATGGAGTTGAGAAGGTAGCCCGATTTTTCCTTGCGTACCGGGAGGGGAATCATGCGGATCTGCTTTGCAAATTCGCTGACTGCATCGAAGCAGGCTTTATCTGTCCTGCTCTGTGCCATGATTTCGGCGGTGTTGTTTTTCCAGATTGAGTTCGCGAAGTGCAGGGAGAGGTATTTATCGGGCCGCCCTGTGTACTTTGCAAATTTGGAGGGGAGAAGGGTTGAAGAATTGGTGACGAGGATTGTCCTGGCAGGAAGGCAGGGCGCGAGTTTCTTGTAGAAGGCGGTCTTGTCGTCGGCGTTTTCGGACATGGATTCGATGACGAGATCGGCGTCCTTGACTGCTTTGGCGAGATCGAGCTCGAGTTTGATGCTCTTATAGGCCTTCTCGGCCGTCTGAATGCACTCTTCCTTATTGAAAGTCTCGAAATCGGCGATGCCGCGGGCCCAGAAGGCCGGCGTCTGGCCCTCGGGCGTGGCCATCTTGCTGATAGTCTCGATATAGGTGGCCCTGAGCTTGTCGAGTTTGGGCTGAGTGCGCGTGATGCTGTCTTTGCTTCTGAGCCAGATGGTCACGTTGAATCCGCAATAGGCTGTCTGAAAGGCGATCTGGCTGCCCAGAACGCCACCACCTGCGACAACGATGTTCTTCATGATGCTTCTCATCCTCCATTGGGGAATCCCCAATATCTCTTTTCCGGTGCTAATATATCTTTTTATTTATCGATAGAAAAGAGGTATATGAAGAATTTCGAAGAAAAAAAGAGTGATTTCTGAGAAGCCGAAGGATTTTGAGGGAATCTCTGTACAGGCCTCAAGGCAGCCGCCGCGGACAGCGCTGAGTCTGCCGCGGCGCGGCAGATCGGGCACAGAGCAGGCGGCGGAGCCAGCCCTGGCAGGCCAGCCCCGGGTCAGGCTGAGTGCCCAGCGGCGTCCCGCGCTGCCCCGCCCTACTCCGCTCCGCGGCCGATGAGGGCGAGAAAGGCGTCTTCGCCGATGACAGCGACCCCGTACTGGGCTGCCTTTTTATTTTTGTCGGAGCCTGAGCCAGGATCGTTCGTGACGAGATAGGAGAGGTCCTTTGTAACAGAGGATTTGGCGCTGCCGCCAAGGGCCTTGACCGCGGCCTCGGCCTCTGCGCGCTTCATGCTGCGGAGCTCTCCGGTAAAACAGAAACTTTTGCCCTCGAGGGCGCCGCCGGCCGGGCGGGCCCGTATTTTAATAGTGCCTGTACTGAGCAGGGCATCCATCTCGGCGGCTGAGTCCGCAAGGCCGTCGAGGATGACCTTCGCGGTGATCTCGCCGAGGCCGAAGACGCCGGCGAGCTCCTCGGGCTTTGCAGCTCTGAGCTTTTCGAGGGTATCGAAACCCGCGTCGACGGCCTTTTCTGCGATGAGTTCGCCGATGCCTTCGATATCGAAGCCGGCGATAAACTCAGGCAGGCTGAGCTCGCGCCGGGCATCGAGGTTGTGCAGGATTTTGCGGGCGAGGGTATCGCCCATGCGGTCGTACTCGGCGAGCTCTGCGGCCTTGAGGGTATAGAGATCGGGGATCGACTTGACCCGCCCCGAATCGAGGAGCTTTTTGACAATGACGGAGCCGAAGTCCTTGATGTCGAGGACCTGGAGCCATTTTTCAATCCGGTGCTCGAGCTTTTTCGGACAGGCAGGATTCGGGCAGTAGAGCCTTGTACCCTCATCGATGAGCTTTGTACCGCAGGCGCAGCGCGAAGGCACTTCGATCGCTCTGGTGCCGGCGGGGTTTTCGACGAGGGATTCAATCTTCGGGATGATCTCGCCCCGCTTCGTGATAACCACCCGGCTGCCGATTCTGAGCCCCAGTCCGTTGATGATATTGGTATTGCAGAGATTTGCCCGCTGCACCGTGGTGCCCGCGAGGCGCACGGGGTCGACTACGGCGATGGGGGTGTAGCTCGCGCCCGATTCGCTCCACTCGACAGAGCGCAGAGTCGTAACCGCCTCTTCAAGGCTGAATTTGAAGGCTATCTGCTTTTCCGGACGCGCACGCTTCATATCCTCAGGATCGATAAGCTTCGGCTTGACGACAAGGCCGTCGATATCGTAGGGGAGCCCGGCGCGGATCTCCATGACCCTGGCACGGTAGTCGATGACCTCTTGGGGGCTCTTGCAGATGACAAGGGGGACTGTCTCGAAGCCCATGCGCTTGAGCCAGTCGAGTTTTTCGAGCTCATCGCGGAATGGAACGGCCCTTGCGCCCTCCGGCGAAGGCTGGCCTTCCTGATCGAAGAGGCCGGCCTGGACTGGAGCTCTGGCCCCGCGGCACGCGGATACAGGCGAATCGCCCATGGCGTCGTAGCAGATGACGATAAGGTCGCCTGAGCCCTCGCCGTCTTTGCGCTTCATGAGGCCGTTGGCGGCGTTGCGGCAGTTGGCCTTGTCGGCGTACTTGCTGTCGTGTACAGCGTGGGGCATGAGCACCTCGCCTCGGACGCCTCCCGAAAAGGCCTCGGGCAGATCGGGGCGGACGCCCTTCATTTTGAGCACATTGGGCGTGATCTCATCGCCGACAGTCCCATCGCCGCGGGTCACGGCCCGGACGAGCTTTCCATCCTGGTACTGCATCTCGAGGCTCGCCCCGTCAAGCTTGTACTGGACAAGATATTCGGGATGCCTCACCTTGGCGCACCATTCGAGGAAGGGCTCCGGCGCGGAGGCCTTTTCCTGGCTGCCCATCGGGATGAGGTGGCGGGATTTGGGCCAGCCTTCGACGGCGTCGGCCCCTACCCTTGCGAGGAGGGGATCGCCGGGGTTGAGGGTCTTGAGCTCATCCCAGAGTTCGTCGAAATCGGCATCCGATATTTCGGGCTGGCCATTATAATAGAGATCCTGATGGTGCTTTATAAGGCGTTCGAGTTCGAGAACGCGGGGAGATTTTTTAGTCGGCATGGATGGCATTCTAGGCATGGAATGGCGGGCTGTCAAAGGGCGGCATGAGCTGCTGGCCCGGCCACCCCAAGGCGCTGAGCCACTGCCTTCCAGAGCGGCCGGTGCCGGCACTGAGGGGCCGGCGGTTGACCAAGGCGGTATTAAATCTTTAGGCTTCTACCGAAATGGCGCGGGCGGAGCAGAGCTGAGAAACCGGCCTTCCGCGCCGGGAGACAATATGGCGGAGACAGCACCACAGTCTGACAGCTGCATCGGGTCTGGAGCGCGCAGGCGGACCCTTATTCTCTTCTGCGTAGCCTTTCTGGGCTCGCTCGCGGTGAGCATTCTGAGTCTCGGCGTTCTCTTTCTTGTCAAGGAAAGCTACGCCGCAAAACCTGAGGATGTGGGCTGGCTCAGCGCCTTCAACCTAATATTCTACTTTGCCGGCTGCGTTCTGCTCAGAAAGCCGGCCGGAAAGCTTGGTCCCCGCATTACAACCGCAGCGATGGTCTTTCTCTCGGCCGCGATATTTGCCCTGCATATTGTTTTTCCCGGCCTTCCCTCGATCTTTATTGCCTACTCCCTCTACGGATTTCTGACCGCCCTCTTTTGGCCTCCCCTCGAGGCCTGGATGACTTCGGGACTCGAAAAGAACGAGCTCGCCAAAGCAGCGAGCGCCTTCAATCTGGCCTGGAGCATAGGCGGCTTTATAGCTCCCTACCTGAGCGGCCTTCTGTCGGACGCGGGTGTTCTCTATCCGATCTATGCTTCAATTGGTATTTTTATAGCCGTCGGGATCCTTATTATATGCACAAAGAAAGGTGCGCCCGAACCCGAGCGGATTATGGCCCCGGGGCAGGCGGAGAGGGGCGCCGGAGGAGTACGCGAAGACCACTCAACGCCCCTGCGCTACCCCGCCTGGATCGGCGGCCTCCTCGTCTATATTCTGATGGGCGTCTTTGCCAATATCTTTCCCCTCTATGCCAAGGATGAACTTCATGTATCCTCGGCCACAGTCGGCTTTGCCCTCCTTGTGAGGGCGGCCTTCGCGACCGCTGGCTTCTGGCTAATCGGCAGGATTTCCAAGTGGCAGTTCAGAAAATACTGGATTGTCCTGCCGAGCGCCGCTGGGCTTCTGCTTATAACAGTACTGATATTCGCACGCAGCTTTGCCGTCTTTGTAGTCTGTCTGGCCGTGCTGGGCATTCTGCAGTCTATTATGTATACCAATTCGATGTTCTATGGGGCATCGGGAGCCCTCGACCGCGCAAGGCGCATGACAGTGCATGAGATGCTTCTTACTATAGGCCAGGTTGTCGGCTCGGTAGCTGGAGGCCAGCTCTATGGCAGGCTGAGCTTCAGCTCCATTTTTGTATTTACCGGCGCTGTCTTTGTGCTCGGATTCGCGGCCCAGATAGTGCTGCTGCATAAAATTTCTACAAGGAAGGTTTAAAGCCAGATGAGAAAAACCGTGCGCTCTCTGCTGTGCCGCCTGCTCTCTCCCGCTGCCCTGCTGGCCGTTTTTTCTGCGCCTCTCGGTGCACAGGAGAGTGCTTTGCCTGCAGGCTCCCAGCCGGCTCCGCACGAACTCAGAATAGCGGTCGGGAAAGGCCTTGAATCAGCCGCTCTCCGCATGCTCAAGGACAATCCGCTGCCTCTGCCATGGACCTTCAGCATTGAGAGCATTGAGTCTGAGACAGAAGCGGAGGCCGGCGCTTCCGCTCAGACGGCCGCTGCGGTGCCCTCGGCCGCCCTCGTCTGGCGCCCCGTCTCGCGGGAACCCGACCCAGCGGCGGTCCGCGTTCTGCTGGGGCGGCGCTGGAAGGCCGCTCCGCTGTCCTTCCTTGACAGCCGCAGTTCGCTGAGCAGGGACGAGGCCATCAGGGCAGGCCTTGTCGACCTGGCCCGCATAGAGCTGCCCCAGCGGGCGGCGGAGGTCGACGGGCTCTGGCCCGGCGAGGCAGGCTACCCATTTGAGGACTGGCTCGAGCTCAGCGTGAGCGGCGCCGAAGGAAGCCTGTCCGGCTGGATTTCATCTCTGTCGCGCCAATACGCGGGGAAGAGCCCTCTGCCTGGCGCACAGGCGCGGCCTATTGTGCTTGGCGCAACGGGCGACATTGTGTTCGGGAGCGCCGAGGCACCCCTCCTCTCGCAGGGCGAGGAGGGTCTTAAAACCCTCTTTGGAAATCTCCTTCCAATTATGCGGAAAGAGGACATACTTGTGGGCAATCTCGAGGGCGTTGTGTCCATACATGGGAAGGGCAATCCGCGGAAGAGATTTCAGTTCCGCTTCCCGCTCTCGACTCCCGAGGCGCTGACAAGAGCAGGCTTTGATCTGGTGCTGGTCGGAAACAACCATGTGTTTGATTTTGGCATGGAGGCATTCGAGGATACCCTCTTCGGTCTTGCGGCGGCAGCCCTGCCGGCGGTAGGAGGGGGCATGACCCTTAATCAGGCTCTTGAGGCCGGTGCCGCCGGCGGCATTGGCGCGGACGCCTCGGCCCCGCTCTTTATCGGCTTTGGCAGTTTTCATGCTGAGAACTATGGCTTTACCACGGCCGAGGCGGCCGCCACGGCCACAAGGCCCGGCATAAATGCCGATGAGGACGCAACCTGCAGAGCCATCTCGAAGCTCTCGAAGAGCGGCCGCATGGTGATCGTTCTCGCCCATGGAGGCAGCGAGTACCGCTTTGAACCCGCGAGGGAGATAAAGCGCCGCTACAGACGCTTTGTAGACGCAGGCGCGGCCGCAGTGATCGGCTCCCACCCTCATGTTCTCCAGGGGGCAGAGTCCTACAGGAGCGGCTTTATAGCCTACTCGCTGGGCAACTTTATTTTTACCGCCGACATTGAGCCTCCCGAATCGAGAGCCAGCGCTATTCTGGAGCTTCTGATAGGCTCGGGGAAAGTGAAGGGCATGCGCCTCGTGCCTGTGCGCGCCGGGGAACATGCAACCGCCCTCGATTCTGAGCCCTCGGCCACATGGAAGGCCTTTCTCAAACTTTCATCACAATTAGCACAATAATCGCCAAACAAAAAGAGAGCCGCCAGCCTTTGCGGCATGACGGCTCTCGAATTTTCCAGACTGAAAAATACTGTCTGTGACTCTATTTCCCCATCTTGAGGAAGGCGTCCCTGTAGCCCAGGGCGCGTATGCTCTTGAGCAGAAGTCCGCATTCGTCCTTTTTGAGCGGGCCCACGAGGAGTCTGTACTGCTGGCCCGAGGCTGCCGGATAATCCTGGTAGACAAGGGGATAGTTCCGGGCAGAGAGCGAGCCTACGGCCTTTTTAATGGCATCTCCCGTCGAGAAATTCCCGATCTGCACATAATAGCTGCCTGAGGCCAGCACTTCGATCTTCGAGACCCTGGAGAGTTCGATGACAGGGCTGGATGCCGGTGGCAGGGCAGCCGCGGCGGACGGCGGAATGGCTGCCGGCACTGAGGAGGAGGCCGGGAGCGGAGCCGGGATGGCTGCAGAGGGAAGAGCTGCCGATGGAGGGCTGGCGGGGCTTGGCTCAAGATTGTAGACGAGTTCGCCTTCCTGCTTCTCTGTATCCCCGGGGCTCATGGGCTGGGCTTCAGCGGCCGCGGCCTCCGGGAGAGGTTCGGCGGGAGCGGCAGGCAGGGCGGATCCGGATTCTGCAGCGGCGGGGGCGGCTTCCGAAAGGACAGCCGTCTCGGTTTTGGCAGGAGTGGCTTCGGGCTCAGCTGTTTCCGGCGCGTTCTCCGCCACGGGGACAGGGCCTGCGGCTGTTTCGAGCGTGGGCGCTTCAGCGGCCGCCTCAGGGGCGGGAGGCTGAGTTTTGCTCTGCTCTGCGGCCGCAGTCAGGGACTTGGAATCATCTATCTGAGCGGTCTCGGCGGCGGTCTCGGGCTCGGGAGCTGCCACCGCTGTTTCGGCGGCTGCGGCGGGGGCTGGACTGCTCTCGGCGATACTGCCGGTCTCTGCTTCGGGCGCTGCCGCTTCGGTTTCGGGCTGGACTTCTGGCAGAGTCTCAGCGGCTGTATCGGGCTCGGGGCTGAGGACGGATGCGCTGTCGGGGACGGCTTCTGGCGCAGGCGCGGCTTCGGGCGCGGCTTCGGCGCTGGCGGTTTCGGGCGCGGTTTCGGCGGCCTCTGGTGCAGGCGCGGTTTCGACGCTGGCAGTTTCGGGCGCGGCTTCTTCGGCTGGTGCGGTTTCAGCGGCCTCTGGTGCAAGCGCGGTTTCGGGCGCGGCGGGAATCGAAGCGGCCTCAGAGGCGGCTGCCTTGGAGGCACTCTCGGGCTCCGGAGTGGAGGCTACTATTACGGCGCTGTCCGCCGCAGGTGAATCGGGCTGTTCCGCGGACTCAACAGTGGGGGTCTCGACGGGGGCCGGTTCAGGGGATACCGGCACAGTGAGGGAATCGCCCGTTTTTTCGGCAGACGAGGCCGGCATCGATTCCAGCTCGGGCTGGGTCTGGCTGCCCTCCTCCCCGCCTGCGGGAGAAGCGCCGCCGAGCAGATCCGCAAGGCCCTTTCCAGATGCTGCGTCAGCGCCGCTGCCGGCGGGTTTGGCATAGGCAAGGACACTGGGATTGTAATCGGGATCGGCAGAGGAGCCGGGATTGGGGGCTGGGGCTTCGCCTGTCGCTGAGGAGGGAGCATTGACAACCCGGATGCGGGCGGCGGCTCCGGTTTTCATGCCGAGATCAGAGGCGGCCCTGGGCGAGAGGGCCATGAAGATGGAAGGATTGTCCAGGCCCTTAATGACCGTGACAATTATAGTCTTTCCATTTTCGAGATTCTGAACCTGAACCTGCGAATTTACAGGAAAGGAGTTGCATGCAGCGTAGGCAGCATCGGAGGGGAAATCTCCCACAGGTCCGACAACTGCGCTGCCCTCCCATGTCGATGCCGCCTTGAGCGAAAGGCCCAGGCAGAGGAAGAGGAGGACAGGGAGAATCCGACGTCCAGACAGCTGCTGTCCATGCACAATTCTGCTATTCACAATTTCCCTCCGGGAACATAGAGACGGTACTCCGGGCGGAAAGCGGCGCGGCGGCTGACTTCCCGGCCAATACGGAAATGGATGCCCTTACGGCGCTCCTGCCCAGCTCTCTCATCATTTTATTCATATCATCACTGCCCAGAGAATCCGCGGCAGGAATTTTCAGGATGCCAGCTGCCCTGAGCGAGGCTTCGGAGACCGAATAGAGTCTGTACTCGACCTCGGCGGGCAGAGCGGCGTCGGGGTTCCCCTCATGGCTTCCCGCGGGGCGGCTGTAGGAGACAAAGATCTCGAGGCAGAAATCGACGCCGCCAGAGCGCGCCGCTTCGAAGTCGGGTCTGAGCTCCCTCCAGGGCTGAAGGCTGAGGCTCTGCGCGGGGGCACTGGTGGCGATAAAGCCCTCATCGAAGAGACCATCCATGACCCCGTCGGCGAGAAGCGCCGTAAGCCCTGGCTCTGGCAGGGCCGGGTCCTCACAGGGGACGACCGAGACAGTCTCCGCCCAGAGAGGAGACGAAAGGAGGATGGAAAGCAGCAGAGGCAGCAGTCTTCTGATCATACCCTTTGACTATCGGAAAGCATCTGGCTTCTCTTAACCGCTATCAGGATGATTGCTTCTGCCCCTCTCCCGTGATATATCTCTAGTGGATAAAATTATGCTTTATTATGCCTTGCAGGTTCGGACACACGAAGAAGACGCCTTTGTCCAGCGTGCTCAGTCTTCAGCAGAGGAAACAGAGGGAAGATTCCTTGTTCCAAAGCGCGTACTCGATATCCGAAGAGGCGGCACTGTAAAGAAAAACCAGCTTTTTACGGTCTTCCCCGGCTATGTCTTTTTCGAGACAGACTGTGACGGGAAGGAGCTTTTCTGGCACTTCCACAAAATTGAGGGCTTTTACCGGATGCTGAGGGACAATCAGAATCCGACTCCCCTCAGCTCCCATGATAAAGAACTGCTCATGCATTTTATCTCCTTTGGCGAACGCGCCGATAAATCGAAGGTGACCTTCGACGAAAATGACCACATAGTCATCGTTGAGGGTCCGCTCAAAGGTCTTGAAGGGAATATTGTAAAGGTTGACAAGAGGAAGGGCCGCGCGAAGGTTCTCCTCGACCTCTATGAGAGTCCCTTTATTATCGATTTGGGCTTCGAGGAAGTCGGAAAGACTCGTCGGGGGGATGATTCTGCCAATGGCAAACTATGATGGGGAAAATGCGCGGATCTATATTATCGGCGCGGGCTTCGCCGGCAGGGCAATAGCGCGGGAGATCGCGCAGAAAGCCGTCTTTGGAAAGGTTGTCGCCTTTCTGGATGACGATCCTGCCAAGATGGGGACAAGGATCGAGGATATTCCGATTCTGGGACCCATTAAAGATGTGGTGAACATTCTGGCCACGACGCCGGCCGACGAGGCAATAATCGCCATCCCGAGCGCGAGCCAGACAAGGCTCAGAGAGCTCTACTATCTGCTGAAACATGCAGGCTTCGCCCATATCCGCATAGTGCCGGGCATTGCCCAGATTGTCGAAGGCAATGCCCACCTGATTCAGGCCCACGAAATCGACCCCCAGGACCTTCTCGGCCGCGATCCAATCGGCATAGGCCTCAAGGAGAGTCTCGCCTACCTCCGCGGCAAACGCGTTCTTATTACGGGGGCCGGCGGTTCGATAGGTTCGGAGCTTGCCCGCCAGCTGCTCTCAGCCGGCGTGGCGCGTCTCTATCTCTTCGGCCATGGCGAAAATTCAATATATCAGATAGACAAGGAACTGCGCATTCTGCAGGAAGAGGGCGTCGGCGAAAAGACCGCAATAGTACCGATAATCGGAGATATAAAAAACCGCGATTATATGCTCTTTATTCTAAAGCGCGTAAAGGCCGACGCGATTTTCCACGCGGCCGCCTACAAGCACGTTCCCATGATGGAAGCCAACCCGATAGCGGCCATCGAGAACAATGTATTCGGCACGCAGAATCTTGTTGACGCGGCTCTCGAGGCGGGCGTAAAGCGCCTTGTCCTTATTTCGACAGACAAGGCGGTGGACCCGATCTGCGTCTATGGCAGCTCCAAATTCCTCTCGGAGCGCATAGTGATGGAGGCGAACAAGAGGGCCGACGCCGGACAGGAATTCATGGTTGTGCGCTTTGGCAATGTGCTCGGCTCCCGCGGTTCGATCGTGCCTCTCTTTAAAAGCCAGATTGAAAAGGGCGGACCAGTCACTGTCACCCACCCGGACATGCGCCGTTTTTTTATGACTATCCCGGAGGCCTGCTCCCTCGTCCTCAAGACGGGCGGCGTGGGCAAGGGCGGCCAGCTCTACCTGCTCGATATGGGAGAGCCTATACGCATACGGGATCTCGCCGAACAGATGATCCGCTTCTATGGCTATGAGCCCGACAGGGACATAAAAATCGTCTATGTGGGCATCAGGCCAGGAGAGCGTCTTGAGGAGCGTCTTTATTCTGAAGAAGAACGCCTGCTCGCGACTGAGTATCCGCGGGTAAACCGCCTTGAACGCATTAACGGCGACTTCCCCATCGAAAAGATACTGCCCGAGCTCGAGCCCTACTGCAGGCTCATCCCCGGCAGAGAGGACTGCTACAGAGACCGCCGTGGAATGCGCGCGGTCCTTCACGCTTTTATACCGACGGTAAAGGTAGTCGAACATGAGCCCAAGTACTGATTTTATCCCCTATGGGAAGCCCTGCATCGGCAAAGAGGAAGAAGAAGCGGTCCTCGAAGTGCTCCGCTCCGGCTGGCTCACCACCGGGAAGAAGGCCCATGAGTTCGAGGAGAATTTTGCCAGCTTTGTAGGCGTTCGCTCGGCTCTCGCAGTCAACTCCAATACAAGCGGCCTTGAGCTTGCCCTCGAAGCTCTGGGTGTGGGACCGGGCGATACGGTGATAACCACCCCCTATACCTTTGTCGCCACAGCATCGAGCGCGCGCCATCTCGGCGCCGAAGTGGCTTTCTGCGACATCTCGAAAGAAGATTACAATATCGATCCGGTTAAACTCGAGACAATACTAAAGAGTGGAAAGCGCATAAAGGCTGTACTCCCTGTCCATATCGGCGGCATGCCCTGCAGGATGGACGAGATTCTTGCGCTCGCAGAGCGCTATGGCTTCAAGGTGATCGAGGACGCGGCCCATGCCTTTCCGGTAAAGCTGGAATCGGGATACGCAGGCACCCTGGGCGATGCCGGCGTCTACTCTTTCTACGCCAACAAGACTATTACGACGGCCGAAGGCGGCATGGTCGTGGCGCGCGATCCCAAGGTGATGAAGCGCATGTCCATAATGCGCACCCATGGTTTTGACCGCGACGCCTGGGACCGCTATACTTCGCCCAAGGCATCCTGGTATTACGACGTGGTCGCGCCGGGATACAAATTCAACCTGCCCGATGTTCTCGCCGCCATCGGCGTGGAGCAGCTTAAAAAGGCCGCTGCCTTTCATGAGATGCGCCGCGCGATAGCTTCCAGATATCTTGAGGCTTTTGGCGCCGAGAGCGCACTCGAGATGCCGCCGGTTCATCCGGCCCACTCCTGGCATCTTTTCTCGCTGCGTCTGCGCCCCGAAGCGCTGCGCATCAGCCGCGATGAATTTATCGTCGAGCTGCAGAAAAAAGGCATTGGGACCTCTGTGCATTTTATCCCGCTCCATACGATGAAATACTGGCGAGAACGCTACAGTCTGAAGCCTTCGGATTTCCCGGAGGCCCTGGCCAAATACGAACGGACTGTTTCCCTCCCCATATGGCAGGGCATGAGCGATGAGCAGACAGAGCGCGTTATCGAGGCGGTGCTCTCAACTGTGAACAGTTCAAGGGCGTAGACAGATGGCCGGGAGCGACAAGCCGCAGGATACCGCCAAAACCGATCTCGAGGATATGGAGCTGAACGGAATGGTCTATGTGGCCACAGTCCGCTCCCCTATCGCCCGGGGCAAAATCCTCTCCATTATTCCTCCTGTCCTGCCGCCGGGCTACAGGATTATCCTGCCCCAGGATATCCCCGGCGAGAATCACATTGTGTCCTTTGGCACCGAGGTGCCGATTCTGGCTTCGGGCTCGGTGAGCTATCTCGGCGAGCCGCTCGCGCTGATCGCGGGCCCTGATTCTGTCCGTGCCGCCTCTTTTGCGGCCGCGGTTCAGATTGACTATGAGGCGGAAGAGCCTCTTCTGAACTGGGAGAGCTTTTCGTCCGGGCAGGTGCTTGCAAAGCGGGTAGCCGTAGTCGGCGATCCGGATCTGGCTTTTTCCATAGCCCGGCAGGCCCTCGAGAGTACATTTACAACTGGTTCCATTGAGCACTACTACAGCGAGCCCCAGGGCGCCCTCGCGTGTTTTGATTATGACAAATTCGCGATCTGGTGCGCCACACAGTGGCCCTATCATGTCCGTGATTCGGTGGCTCTTGTGCTCGGCTGCAAGGCCTCGGAGGTAGCAGTGCGCCCGACGCGTCTCGGCGTGCATCTGGATGGCAAGCTCTGGTACCCTTCTCTCCTTGCCTGCCACGCTGCCCTCGCCGCCTATCTCTGCAGGAGACCGGCCAAGATACTGCTGCAGAGACGCGAGGATTTTCTCTATACGCCCAAGCGCGCATCATCATCGATAAGTCTGAGAGCTGCCGTTGACCCCAATGGCAGGCTCTCGGCTATAGACGCGCGGATCGCGGTCAATGTGGGGGCCTATGGCCCTCTCGCAGAGGAGACGCTCTCGCAGATCTGCCTTGCCGCCACGGGCGTCTACTCCTGCCCGAATGTCCGGATTGAGGGCTATGCGGTCACAACCAATACACCGCCTATGGGGGCCTTCGGCGGTCTTGGTGCCGGGCAGGCCTTTTTTGCGATAGAATCGGAGGCCGCGCGGCTCGCCCAGTTTCTGGGCGAGGACCCCCTTGACTGGAAATCGCGCAATGTGCTTAAAAAGGGATCCCGCCTCATTACGGGCGAAGTGCTAAAAGATGACACCAAATATGACGAAATAGCCTCGAAGCTGGCCCTCGCGAGCGACTACAGGCGCAAATACGCCTGCTATGAGCTCGTGCGCAAGCGCCGCACAGACCGCTACGACGGCCCCATGCGGGGCATTGGCTTTTCTTTTGCCTATCAGAGCGCAGGCGTCTTCTTCTCTGGCGGCGACTCCAATGTCTACACAGTGGAGGCCAGCCTCGACAAGGATCTCCACCTTGTGATCAAGACAAGCGCTGCCGCGTCGAGCGAAAGCGTGCGGCGCATCTGGTGCGAAACCGCTTCGGCTGCGGTCGACATACCGCCCGAGTCGGTGAGCATCGCCCCGCCCGACACTGACAGATCGCCCAACTCGGGGCCCCTTACGCTTTCGAGGGGAATCACCGTGATAAACCGCCTTGTCGAGCGGGTCTGCACGGCGATCCAGAAAAAACGCTTCCGCGATCCACTGCCTCTGACTGCCAGGGCTGTCTACCGCCTGCCCAAGCCGGTGCGCTGGGAGGAGGGCCATGTGAGCGGCCAGCCTCTTGAGGGAGCGGCCTGGGGAGGTGCAGTGGTTGAGGTGGAGCTCGATCCCTGGACGCTGGAGATTAGGCCAGTGGGGGTCTGGATCTGCGCCGATGGGGGCAGGATAGTCGCCCCGGCCCGGGCCGAGGCCTCGCTGAGAGTGGCGGCTGCCTCCGCAGTGAGTCTCTGCCTCCGCGAACGTCTTCCCGCGGAAAGCGAGCATATCTCCGACGAATCCTTCTTTGAATACGGAATTCTCGGCGCGAATGAGCTGCCGCCTATCCATGTTGAGCTTCTCCAGGGCGACAAACGCGATGAGTCAAAGGGCATAGGCGAGCTGCCCTTCAACACGGTTCCGGCGGCCTTCCTCGCCGCCCTTTCCCAGGCGGCGGGCATGGCCTTCCATACAATACCTGTCCAGCCCGCCGATCTTGCCGCCCCGGCGGCAGAGGCAGCTGGAGGAGACGCAAAATGACAATCTCCTTTATTCTGAATGGTGAGGATGTCACCGTCGGCATCCGCTCGGGCGACAGACTCGCCCCTATACTGAGGCATCATTTCGGGCTCCTCGGCGTGCAGACAGACTGCCTTCACGGCGTCTGCGGGCGCTGTCTTATCTTTCTGAACGGCTCTCTTGTGCCCTCCTGCATGGTGCCTGCGTTCCGGGCCAGAGGCGGCGAAATAATAACAATTGAAGGCTTCTCGCAGACCGAGGAATACAGGGATATTGTGGATGGATTCAGGCAGGCAGGTCTTGAGACCTGCGGTTTCTGCGAGACGGGCAAAATTCTGGCGGCGGCTGCCCTGCTCGAAAAGCGGCCCCGGCCTGTCCCCGAGGAAATCCTCGTGGCATTTTCTTCCGTGTCCTGCCGCTGCAGCGATCCCGATCTGCTTGTTAAAGGCGTTCAGGCCGCTGCCGAACTGAGAGCGGGGAGGCTCTACCGCCGTGCTCGTCAGTGAAATATACACACCAAAGACTGTCGAAGAGGCGATAACCGTTCTCTCGCGCTATCCGGATGCGCTGATCTTCGCTGGTGGGACCGACTATCTGAGAGATCAGGCCGATGTCGAGATCAGCTTTCCACGCGAAGTGCTCTCTGTCGCGGGCATTCCGGAGCTGAGACAGGTAAACCTTACGGAGCGCTTTCTCGAGATCGGCGCGGCAGTGACCCTCTCCGAGATTCTGGAATTAAAAGAAAACGCAGTGCCATCTCTGCTCTCCGATGCGCTCAGGGGTGTCGCCTCGCCGGCCATACGGAATCTGGCCACAATTGGCGGCAATCTGGCCTCGGGCAGCCGCTTTATGGACAGCTGGGCTGTCCTCGCCTGTCTCGATACTCTTGTCGAGGCAAGGGACGAGCTCGGAGCCCGCTGGATAAATGTGAACCGCCTTGTGAGCCCTGAGGGAAAGCCGGCCATTCCCAAGGCCTCCCTTCTGACCAGGATACGCATTCCGATCGACCCCTGGGATATCTCGGCCTTCAAAAAAATCGGCCCCAAGAACTATCCCTGCCCTGAGAGCGCCGCCTTCGCCTTTGCCGCCCGCGCCGACAAGGGCATTGTCTCGGATTTCCGCCTCGCCTTCGCGGGCGAGAGGGCGCTCAGGCTGAGGGAGATCGAGAGCCGCCTTCTGGGCATGAGGCTCCCCCTCAGCCAGAAAGACAGAAAACAGATACAGAGCCAGTACCGGGCGACAGAGGATCCGCTCTCGCCAGGCCTCAGGCTTCAGTTCAACGCCCTTATCGACGGGGCTCTCGATCTTCTCTCGCGCTGAAGACGCGGGCAGGCAGGCTGTAATGGAAGAACAGAAAAAAGGCAGTCTCTTTCTCATTCCCAATCTGCTCGGGGAGAGCGGAAGCACCCCGGCGCCCGAGCTTGCGCTTCCTGCCACTGCCCTCGCCGCCATACGCGGTCTGAGGCATTTTGTCGTGGAGGGCGAAAAGGCCGCCTTCAGGCTCCTGAGCCGCGTGCTCGACAGGGAAGCCCTGGCCGCTGTCAGCGTCGAGCTGCTGAACGAACATACGCAGGCTGCGGAGCTGCCCCGGCTGATCGAACCTCTTCTGCGGGGCTTCGATACAGGGATTATCTCCGAGGCGGGCCTGCCCTGCGTGGCCGATCCGGGCAGTGCTCTTGTGGCTCTGGCTCACGACCGGGGCATACGGGTAGTGCCCCTCACCGGCCCTTCTTCGATTATTCTCTCCCTTGCTGCCTCCGGCCTCGACGGGCAGCGCTTTTCATTTCTGGGCTATCTTCCCCAGGATAAAAATGAAAGGCGTTCAGCCCTGATGTCGATAGAGCGCGGGGTCCGCGCGGACGGCGGGACCCGCATATTTATCGAGACGCCTTACCGCAATGACCGTCTCTTTGCGGACTGCATCTCCGTCCTCCACGACGATATGCGGCTCTGTCTGGCGAGGGGCATTACAACAGACAGCGAACTGATACTGACAAAGACAGTCGGGGCCTGGAAAGCGGCGCTTCCCGAGATAGGGAAGGAGCCGGCGGTATTTCTCGTAGGCCAGGCTCCGGGCACAGCCCTCGAAAAACCCGGAAGCAGACTTGACCGGCCGGGCGGGGCAGGTCATAGTTCAAGAGAATCATGGAAAAAATGGAAACACTGAGCAATGAGGCGCAGTTCGCCGATACGCCTCTGTATTTCAACTCCTTCGCCTACGAAAATCTCGGCATGCTCAAGACTCAGACTGTGCTCAAGGTGGACTCATACGCGCTTATCTGCGTTCCCTACCAGTTCAGCATGAAGCGGGGCATTCTGGCAGGCGCCTTCTCGAAGGAGGAGATTGAGTATTTCCAAAAATACAGAAACAGCCTCGCGGGTCTGGCCCTCGCCTTCCAGAAACCGGACGCTGCCGAGCCCATGAAGATATTCTGCCGCTGCCAGATTACGGGCATAGCCCCGATGAAGGGCCGCGAAGGCGTGGGCCTTATTGTCTGCGACTGGAAGCCCATTCCCCCCGATCTCGCCGATCTGCTCGCGGGGCATTTCAGGCTCCTTGAGCAGCTCAAGCTTGAATACAGGGACCTCGCGGACAAGACAGTCCCGATAACGCCTGTGTCGGCGAAGCGCCTTGGCTTTAACAACTATGCGATACTCAAGACCAGCACGACGCAGCAGAAGCTCGCAGTCTTTTCCCTCGCAGCGAACAGGATGGATTTTCTGCTCTCGCCTCAGTCCCCTGATTTCCATGCGGGCGACAAGCTGAGCATTACCCTGTTTTTCCAGCGCTACCGCTTCGCGCTTCCCGGCATGATCGACAAGGTTGAAAGGCTGCCCACGGGCGTGCAGCGCTGCCGTGCCTCCCTCGGTTTTTCTCCCGAACTCATGCAGCTGCTTGAGGAATATTTCAAAGCGAAAGGCTAAAAACTAAATATGAATTCAATGGCGGACCTGAAGCCTTCTACCTCGCCCTATGAGGTTCTGGCTCTGCTTACGGACAGAGTGGCATCCGGTGAGCTTGCCTCCTTCGACTCCCTTAAGGAATTCTGCTCTCCCCTGCCTGAATCGGCGATAAAGAACCGCCTGCTCAAACAGGTATTCAAGCTGCAGCGTCAGCTCTACTGGGGATTTTTCAAGGGCATCAGCCCCGAAACCTTTCCAAAGGTATGGTCCCAGGTTGTTCTGCCCGACCGGAAATATCCCTTTGCCGGCGACCTCAAACGCTATATGACTATCTCGGACATCTATATGGGGATGGTCGATATCCATGGCTACACCCGTTACTGCCATAAAAACCGCGGCAATATGTCCATGCTCGATCTGCTCGACCGGATGATGCAGATCGATATTCCAAAGATAGCCGCGACAATGGGGGTCGTGACAAAGCGCTCGTCGGGCGACCAGATTCTGCTGCTCGGCGCAGCCGCCGAAGATGTGCTCGAGGCTATTCTGCGTATTATGCAGTATTTTGCGCGCCGGGCGACCAACTCCGATGTGGCGAAGATAAGCGCAGCGGCCCAGGCAGACAGGCCTCAGTTCCAGATTTCTGCCGGCATCGCCGGCGGGCAGAAGTTTACACCTCTGATTATCACGCGGGATGGCGACCTCTCGGGCGATATTGTAAACACGGCATCGCGGCTTCAGAGCAGAGCCGACAAAATTTCGCCGGACACCAATAAAATCCTGCTCTCAAGCCAGGCTTTCCAGAAGGTAAACTCGAGACCTGCAAGCCCGCAGAAACTTCTGCTGGACGGCGTGGATTTCTTCAATACTGGCACTATCGATTTCAAGGGCATCTCGATCGGCGTATTCGACACGGTCTTTATGAATGTCGACGCCTACCGTCTCCAGTACCGGGACTGCATGGAGGAACTCTACGAATCCCTCGACAAGGGCATGTGGAAGAGCAAGATATTCGAGGACAGCCTGAATCTTATCGCGAAGATCAGCATGAGCATTCCGACCGAGGCTGTTCCGCCCGCCGGTTCGGATGCCGCCATGCGCGACCTCTCCAAGAACGGCTTTATGGAGCGGACGCGGGGCTGCCTTACCGCTTTTAACGCCGAGCGCTACGAAGAGGCTATACGCAGTCTGAACAGCATAGTCGCCGATATGTCCTACTTTCCCTGCGTCGACGAACTTGCCCTCGACTACCTGCATTCTATCTGCGACCGCTACAGCGAGCTTTCGGGGATCTATGTAAAGAGCCTCGACATAGAGGTTTCCGCCCACCCGGAGGCCCTTATGAGCCCCGACGAGCTCAAGAACTTTAAAACTCTTAAGCGCTGTTACGAGATGTATGACAGAGTCGAGAGGACAGCCCGGGAGCGGGTCAAGGGCAAGAAGGCGATATGGTACCATATTGCCGATGAGGCATCGGCCAAGCTCTCTGTCGTTATCCAGAGCAAAAAATAGCCGCTTTCCCGGCTGCCGTCTCTAGAGCCGCCGCCCTGTCTCCAACTCAAAGCGTTTTCTGAGCCTTTCGAGGTAGCCGCCCTGTCCATGGTAGGCCGCAACATCCTCGGGCCGCGGTCCGACAGGACTGCCCGGATGGGCGGCTGCGGCACGGCCTCTGCGGGCCAGAGCATCCCTCTCCTCCTCAGGCGCAAGGGCAAGGGCAGCAGCCAGAGCTGCCCCGCTGCCGGCCCCGGCGTTGGCAATAGGCAGGACCGGCGCATTCCATATCGCAGCCGCGCGGCGCAGCACTTCGGGCTCGCGGGCTGCGCCGCCAGTCACTTCGAGCCTGCGGATATGGCCGGCAAAGGGCGCGGATGCCAGAGCCATAAGCCCAAGATCAGCGTCGACAGCGGCACAGCAGTCTGCCTCAAGGCTGCCAAGCGGAGCCTCATCTATCCGCTCCGATTCCGGAAAAGACTCTCTCTCCGTCTGCACGATCCGCAGCACCGACCCCGGCGCAAGCGAAGAGAGCGCCCTGTGCCAGCGCCCGAAATCGTCGGCGGCACAGCCGTGCTCGAGGCGCCGCGCCTCCCATGAGAGCGCCCCATTGGTCCTGCATCCAAAGAGGAAGGGCCGCCCGGTTCCATCGTACATTGCGTTGGCCCCCAGATAGGGCTCTGAGCCCTCCGTCATGAGCACAAAGCTTGTGCCGAGGGAGAGCAGCGTATTCTCTGCCAGAACCCTGCTCTGCGGATTGTCGCCCGAGCCCGCCACAATGGCGCATTCCGGCCGAAAGCCATAGCGTTCGACAAAATATGCGGCAATTGTACCAATTATGCTGAGAGGATGTGCAAGCCGGGGCAGGTGTCCGGCGAGGAATGCGGCGCCTCCGGGAAGGTCCTGTGCGCAGGCAGCCACGAGAAGCGGGGACCAGCTCCGGGCCTTGTAATCCATTAGGCTTGTGCCTGAACCATTGCCCCAGTCTATGGGCGCATCCGGATCGCCGGCGAGCACCCCCGAGAGAAAAGAAGAGATAAGGTGAAAGCGCTCTGTGCCCGCGTAGGCGGCAGGACAGCGGAGGGCTTTGTGCCGGAGAACCGCCCCCGAGAAGCGGAGCGGCGAATCCGAGCCCGAGAGGGCCGCCATGGCCCTGCGCGCATCCTCGGAATCGGCCGCTGCTGCCGAAGCTTCCGTGCCGGCCGCGGTGCAGCCGGAAGCAGCGCCCCAGGCGGCTGCGCGGAGTGCCCTGGCTTCGGCAGCGGTATTGGCGCTCATCCAGATGGGCGCGCGCTCAGAGGAAAGGCCGGGGCCGATGCGGCCGGCAAGGCCGCCTGCGCTGCCGCCCGGGTTGGGAGCGCTGCGCAGAGAAGCATCTGCGCCGGGCGCTCTGAGAGCCCGGATGGCGGCGGCCCCCCTGGCCCCGAGCCAGACCTGGCCATGCTGCTGGGCCGAAATATTGACCGCAGCTACCTGGCCGAGGAGGGCCGGCCCAAGAGTTTCGAAGAGAGCGTCGAGGGCGTCGAGATAGAGGGCTGCAGGCTGATCCGCTTCGCCTTTTTCGCGGGGAGGCAGAATCGGCGCGCCGCCGCCAAGACCATAGCCCGCAAGGCGCGGGTCATCGCGGTAGCGCACGCGCGCCTGTGCGGCCGTCTCGAAGCTCTCCCTGTCGAGCAGCACGGCGCTCGTGCCCTGCGTGCTCGAATCGATGCCCATAACAAAGCGCAGTTCAGGCATAGGCTGACCCTCCCCTGCCCTCAAGACATTAGAGATACTGATTGACTATGGATTCGAGAAGCTCCTGCCTGCCGGATTTAAGGCCGAAATCCGAGGCCTTTGAGGATGGCGCATCGAGCATGAGTTTTTCGAGGCTCCTGAAATTCTCTTTGCCTGAACGGATAGAGGCGCCGAGCCCCGTCTTCCAGCCCGCGTAGCGCTCATCGACATATCTGTCGAGAGCCCTGTCCGCGATGAGTTTCGCCGAGGCGGCTGAGCCGCGTGCAAAGCCATCCATGCCCGCAATATGGGCGAGGGCGAGATCCTCAACCTGGAAGCTCCCCCGTCTGACCTTGGCGTCGAAATTGAGGCCGCCCGAGTGGAGGCCGCCATTTTTATGAACCTCATACATCATAAGAGTTGTAACATAGAGATTGGTCGGGAACTGGTCGGTGTCCCAGCCAAGCATCTCGTCGCCCTGGTTGGCATCGACAGAGCCGAGAATGCCATGCTCACGCGCATAGCGCAGCTCGTGCTGGCCCGTATGCTGTGCGAGAGTTGCGTGGTTGGTTTCGATATTGAGCTTGAAATAGGGCAGAAGATCATACTGTTCGAGAAAGGCGTAGCAGGCCTCGGCGTCAAAATCGTACTGGTGCTTTGTGGGCTCCTTGGGCTTGGGTTCGAGCAGGAACTGCCCTGTAAAGCCGATCTCCTTCGCGTAGTCTACGGCCATATGCAGAAGCCGCGCCATATTGTCGAGCTCGAGCTTTGTGTCGGTGTTGAGAAGAGTCTCATAGCCCTCGCGGCCTCCCCAGAACACATAGTTCTGCCCGCCGAGCTCCTTTGTAATCTCCAGCGCCTTTTTAAGCTGGGCGGCGGCAAAGGCAAAGACCCTGGGCTCGGGGCTTGTCCCCGCACCATGCATATAGCGCGGATGGCCAAAGAGATTGGCCGTACCCCAGAGAAGCCTCGTCGGGCTGTCCTTCATGAGCTCCTTTGCGTAGGCCACGATTTCGTCGAGGTTCTTATCGGTTTCGCGGAGGGTCGCTCCCTCGGGAGCGATGTCCCTGTCGTGGAAGCAGAAGAAGGGAATTGAGAGCTTTTGAGTGAGCTCGAAGATGCCGCGCATCCGCATCTTCGCGGTCTCCATCGGGTCGGAGAGGCCGTCCCAGGGCCGTTCCGCTGTGGCCGAACCGAAGGGATCGGTGCCGCCGGCAACCATACTGTGCCAGAAGGCCATGGCGAAGCGGAGCTCGTCCTTCTGCGCTCTGGGATCGTAGTATTTGAAGGCAAAGGGATTGTCCGATTCAGGCCCCTCAAATTTGATCTCCGGAATGGATGGAAATACCTCTTTCATATCTGCCTCCCCGTATGGATCCGGGGTATTGGGGTTCAAGTCCCGAAGCCCGTATCCGCATATTCCGAGCATAGGGCCTTTTTGCTGCGGAGGGAATCACGCGCTTTGACAGTATATATCCGAAATTGATATGATGATGATTTGGGGCTGCATAGGCAGGCCCCGCGGGAGGCGCGGCATGCGCTTTGAGGACATTGTCTTTGTCTACCAGCTCCGGGACGAACGACAGATAGCATGGCACGGGCGCCTGCACAGCCACTCCGAAGGCCGCTACGAACTCCATTATTTTATCGATGGATCCGGCTCTTTCCGGAATGGTTCCGCCGTCTACTCGATTCGGCCGGGCGCTCTCCACCTGAGTGCGCCCCTCATGTCACACCAGATAATCGCCACCGACACAAGAAAACCAATTACCTATTATGCCCTTCTGCTGGATGTCCGGAATGATGATGAGGCGCGGGACCTCCTCGACCGCCTGATCTGGCCCCGGAGCGGCGCGGAACCGGGAGCGCCATGCGGCCGGCGCGGCGCCAGGGGGCCGGGACCAGCCGCAGACACTGCCCCGGCCGCGGGGGCCCCTCCGCCCTACCCCCTCGGCGGGAGCCAGCGTTTTTTTTTCGCAGACCTCCGCGAAAAAGCCGGATCGGGCAGGCCCGAGCTCGAGAAGGCGGCATCCCATGGCCTTCTCTCCCTGCTCTACACACTGTCGGCCGGGGCAGGCGCCGTGCTCCGGACAGGAGGCAATGCCCATGTCGAAAAGGCCATCGCAATTATGCAGAGTTCTATCGAAGGCGAGCTGAGCCTGAATGAAATCTGCTCCCGCATCCAGCTCTCCGAGGAACACTTCGTGCGCCTCTTTTCGGAGCGTATGGGCATGCCGCCAATGCGCTACTATGGCAGGCTCAAGATTGAGGCCGCCGAGGCTATGCTCTCGAGCACCAACCTCCGCGTCCAGGAGATAGCCGACAAGCTCGGCTATGAAAATCAGTTCAACTTTGCGCGGGCCTTTAAGCGGGCCACAGCGATGAGTCCCAGCGCATACCGGGTACTCTGCCTGCAGAGAGCGGATTTCGCTGCGCGGGCATAAAAAAGCCCGGCCGCTGAGCCGGGCTTCCGTTTTTTCAGATACTGTCAGCCATTAGAAATGCAGCAGGAACTCGATGTCCCAGAAGAAGCGGCTCGCGCCGCTCCCTTTGTAGAGCTCGAAGAGGCCTGCGTCGCCGGGGAAGCAGTAGCCGCAGTCCACGCCGAGGTAGGCGAGATCGAGGATATCGAACTGAAGGCCTGCGCCAGCCGAGGATATGGTACCGCTCTTATCGGTGTAATTGGTAGAACCGCTGAAGTTGGAGTAATAGCCCGTGTCCGCGAAGAGGTAGGCTATCGGAACGCACCAGCCCTGACTGAAGAGAGCCGGGCCGACCGCGCGGATTTCGCCATTGGCTACAGTCTTGAAGGCTGCGTCGTAGGCCGCAGAGGCATAGCCGCGGACGCCTGAACCAAGGCTGCTCCGCAGGGTGCGGCCGCCAAAGCCCTGGAGCACATAGATCGGGATATTGCCGCCATTGCCGCCGCCCGCGTAGTCGGTATCGACAAAGCCGGCGAGGTAGAGCGAGAAAAGATTGAGTCCCTCATCCTCGGGCCTGCCATAGGAGAGGAGAGGATAGTAATAGCGGTCCTGCAGATTGAGGCGGAAATAATCGGTATTCGATACCGAGTTGCTGTTGGCAAAGTTGGGGCCCCACTCGACGGAAGCCTCAAATTTGTCGCCGCTCTTTACGCGGCGCGAATCGGTCTTCGAGGAATTGTAGCCGAAGCCCAGCATGACGCTGTGGCCCATAAAGCCCTGGAGATCGCTGAAATAGCTCGAGGTGAGACTCGTGTTCTGCCAGTCGCGGCGGCCGCGGTAGAGCAGGAAGGCCTCGTAGAGGTTGCCCTTTTCGTCGTCGCGCTGTGCAAAACCCTGCACAAGGCCAGCCGCCCACTGGACGTTCGGGGAGAAATACCAGTACTGCCCATCGACATCGGCGGGGACGGCGATCGGATCGCCGGTGCTGATGTCGCGGAGAAGGCGTCTGTCTTCATAGCCGCCCGAGAGACGGAAATCGGCCGCGAGGGGGCCGGCGCTGAAGCTCGTAACAGGCACAAGGCATTCGACATCGAGGCCTGTCGGAAGCGGCAGGGGGCTCAGCAGGTGAGTTGTGTATTCAATTCCATTGAAGATGAAATCAAATCCATCGGCGAAGGCGGAACCAGCAGCAGACGCAAAAAGGAACGCGCAGGCAAGAGCCGCGGCGAGAGCCTTTCTTTTCATGTATTCCTCCACTCAAGATATTTTCTGGCCGAAAGTATATGCGCTAAATGGGTGGGCAGGCAAGCGGAAAGACAGAGGCCTGCGGGCCTAAAACATGCAGGGAAGAATGGAGAGCGGGAAAGAGAGAAAAGCAGGACGAAACAGGAATGCGCCCGCCGGCCGCGCCTAGGCTCCCGGCGGAGCGGCATTCTTCCCGCTTTTTTTCTCACACTCGCCTTCCCTGCGATTGGCAGGAAGAAAGCAATTCACGGTCACAAAACAAATTAAACTTTGAGAGCGGGGCGGCTCGAACGCCCAACCTGCTGCTTAGAAGGCAGCTGCTCTATCCAGCTGAGCTACGCTCCCGAATGCATCGCAGTATATGCGGAAAAGGCAGGGAATTTCAAGCCGGAGCTGCGGCAGGCAGCATGCCGGGCGGCAGGGGACCGGATAGCGGTCAGCTGCAATATTTAATCATAATGCGGCACATATTTATACATTATGCGCACTTATTCTATTTTTCCACGCTTTCCTTCGGTGTTTTTGTGTTGAATTGGCGGCTGAATATGGTAGTATCGTTTTACTGCACCGGGTCCAGAGCCCGGGCAAAGCACAAAAGGAGTGTCTATGAAAAAGAGTGGTTTCTTTGTCCTTCTCGCGGCGGTGGCGCTTCTCTTCGCCTCCTGCACTTCGTTCCAGGCTTCGGGCCTCGCCTACAGGCAGCAGCCCCAGGGAACACCCAGCTACACCGTCCTCGGCGATTTTCAGCGCGTGATCACAGTCAACGCCTTTCTCGGCTCGTCGGGGGGCACGAAGCTCTTCAACGCCACAGCCGATGTTATGGATGGTCCCATCCATGACGTCATTCTGAAAGAAATCGCTGCCAAGGGCGGCACCGGTGCGATCAACATCAAGGTCGTGCAGAAGGCCTCTTTTATCAATATTCTGCTGAACAGCCTCACTGCAACCATCTATGCTCCCTGCGATGTCGAGATCAGCGGCACCGTAATCAAGGAGAACTGAAAAAACCGTCCCGGCCGCGCTCTGCCCCGAGGGCGGATCCGCCGGGTCTGGCATAAATGAGGCGCTCTGCCTGAGGCAGGGCGCCTTTTTTATGCCATGCGCAGCTTGAGGATGCGCATCTTTTGAGGCGGCTGTCCGCGGATGATGCTCAGGGCTGCTTCGCTTCCACCTTGAACATGGGACTCGCGTATGCAAAGCCAATGCTGACGCCGAATTTGAAGCCATTCATCGAGGCGGCAGCGGGCACGAGGAGATAGCCGGTGTAGACGCCGCAGAGGAAACCGCCCTTCGATATGTACTGATATCCTGCCCTGAGGTAGCAGTCAAAGAGAAAGACAGCGTTGCCGTAATTGTCGGTGAGCTCCATGTAGCCCGGATAGGCGCCAAGGTAGGGGCCTCCAATGCCGCCGCCTGTAAGCGATATCTGGGGACCCAGATTGCAGGCCATAAGGGTGAGCCCGCTGACCTGGCCGAATTCGACTATCGTATTGAGGGCAAAATAGTGGGCAAACGCTGTCTGTCCCTCAAACTGAAGATCGAAATAGCCGCTCGCGGCGCTCACTGCAGTGGGCAGGAGTTCGAGAGTCAGGGCCTCATTTCTGAGATAGGTCTTCTCCGCCGGGGCACTCGGGGCCGGCTGGTTTTTTGCCGCCGTGCCATAATCAATATGGTCCACCTTGCTTTTGTCTATGCTGAGGTCGCCCGAATCGGTCCGCAGGGTGAGCGCAGCGGCATCCTGCGCGACTATGCTGCCCTTGAGGACAGAGCCATCCTTGAGGTAGACAGTCTCGCAGAAGGCCATTACAGCCATGCAGAGCAGAGCGGACACAAGGAAGATTCTCCGTTTCATGATTCCTCCAAACGCCAGAAGTATCTGTGACAGTCTGGAATTATAGCGGCTCAGGGAGGAAGGCGGATAAGAAAATTATCATAATATTTATGTCTATTATGCGCAGGCGCGCATAGATAGGGGGAGGAATAGAGATATTAGATATTTTATTATTGAATAAGAGAGGAAGCGCACAAGGGACTGGGGCGCGGCTTCCTGCCGCGCCTTCCGACCCGCCTTGCCCGAGAAGTCCTTTTCGTTTTCGGGACAGGGGGATTTGGTCTCCAGGCGCGGCTTCCTGCCGTGCCTTCCGACCCGCCGGCGCGCGCTTCCGGCGCCTTCCTGGCGCCTCTTCCTCGCTTCCGCTCGGCGCGCGCTCTGGTTCAAATCCCCCTGCTTGAACCGCAGAAGTCCTTTTCGTT
>Ga0163159_1000728_pt1 | contig 37153 bp, 44 predicted proteins | sample BioMet9_FD_108702 | JGI IMG/M metagenome (GOLD analysis project Ga0163159, IMG submission 108702) | Microbial communities from bioreactor (seeded with sewage sludge) at Lawrence Berkeley National Lab, California, USA - Biofuel... | ecosystem: Engineered > Bioreactor > Anaerobic > Unclassified ... | reverse complement strand
TGATTCCTATTATCAGGCATTCCGGACGCTGGTTGAAACCATTAAAGCACAGAGTCCTTCCAGCACCATCGTACTTGAATCACTCTATCCCGTTTCCGCTTCCCCGGGCAGCGGCTCGGAACTTACGAATGCAGTCATCGACAATGTAAATAAACAGCTTCTGTCGATCGTCCGGGAAGAGAATATCTATTATCTGGATATCAATTCCGCCCTGAAGGACAAGAGCGGTGTGATGGATCCATCGTATGACAGCGGCGACGGCATTCATTACAACAAGGCAGGTTATACTGCCATCATGAATTATATCAAGAATCACGCCGTTCCGACATCATAAGGAACACAGCCTATAGTCCCCGTTCTCATACATCATGTAGGAATGCGGACTATTTTCTTTTGGTATGGATACGGAACCGGGGTTCAGATATTTATACGTTCCCATATCTTTAACCGCGGGGACATGCGTATGGCCATACAGCAGAATGTCCCCCTCCGCGAGCGGCGGTACATTCTCACAGTTATGCGTGTGGCCGTGTGTTGCAAATACCATATGGCCGTCCAGCCACATGACCATATAGTCCGCCATGACCGGGAAATCCAGCATCATCTGATCCACCTCAGCCTCGCAGTTTCCGCGTACACAGAGGAGCTGCGTTTTCATCCGGTTCAGCATAGCTGCGACCTCCTTCGGAGCATAATCCCGCGGGAGGTCGTTTCTTGGTCCGTGATATAGGATATCCCCCAGCAGGATCAGTCTGCAGGCCCCGGAAGCTTCGTAAGCGTCCAGCATCTTTCTGCAGTAGAACGCCGATCCGTGGATATCCGATGCAATCATCAGCTTCAAAATATTCTTCCTTTCACTTCTTGACAGAGCGGGCGTATTTCCTGTTTCCCGCGCCTTCTGTCACTTCTATGCCGTTTATGTTCTGGATAAATTTATAGAACTGGGAATACCCGTAATCCTTCAGATTGAAATCCGGAAATTCCTTGTGAAGAAGATTGCTCAGCTCGCTTAAGCCTATGCCTGACTTCCGGCGGCATACTTCGCCGATGATATAATCGATGATACTGTCCATCGAGCCTTCGCTTCCCGATAAATCAACCGTAATATTACTGTTGACCTTTGTAAGGCTGAAGCGCGGCAGATCCTCCAGATACTTTGACAGATAGCTGTATCCGTAGTTCCGGATGTCAAAATCCGGATATTTATTGCTTAAGCGGCTGCCGATTTCACCGAGACCGGTTGTCTTGCCTTTATTTGCATTCTCAGTAATAATTCCGGCAATCGTCGCTTCAATCGACGTCTGGCTGATGTTTCCGTTATCCGTTTCGACCGTATCAAGCAGATTCTCCAGATTCGTAAACTTTGTGCAGGCATTTCGAAAAGACTGCGGCGTCTTCTCTTCACCCATACCGACAACCATCATGCCGGACTCCCGGAGACGGCTTGCCAGCCGTGTAAAATCGCTGTCGCTGGATACAATGCAGAACCCGTCGACATTGCCTCCATAGAGAATATCCATTGCATCGATAATCAACGCGGAATCCGTCGCGTTCTTGCCGGTCGTGTTGCTGAACTGCTGAATCGGTACAATCGAATTGCTCAGCAGCTCATCCTTCCACTTCGACGCCTGTGTACTCGTCCAGTCGCCGTAAATCCTCTTATACGTCGTGATGCCGTATTTCGTCAGCTCATCCAGTATTCCGGCAATATACTTTGCCGATATGTTATCCGCGTCAATCAGAAGCGCGAATTTCCTGTCATCCATTCTGTTCCTCCTGTCGTCCTTCTATAATGCGTTTCTCAGCATCCTGTCATGAAATGTAAAACGCACCCGGCCGACCTGGATCTCGTCTCCCTCATACAGCGGCACTTCCCCGTATATTCTCGTTCCATTGACATATGTTCCGTTCGCGGAAGCAAGATCGGATATACAATATCCTTCTGCTGTTTCCACAATCTGGCAGTGCTTTCTCGAAACACTCGCCTCATTATACAGAATATCACACGGCGGCTTTCTGCCTACCAGCCATGTCCGAAGCTCCATCATTCCGGAATTCTTGCTGGAATGACTCCGCTTCTCATGCTGATTCTTTCTTCGAAGCTCTTCGTATTCTTCCCCGTCTTCTTCATCATAATCCTCTTCCGGAGAATCTTCCCATTCATCATCCCGCAGATCGTCCCAGTCATCCTCTTCGCGATCCCGGCGGCTGTCCTGATTCTTTTTATTCTGAAAAAGCATCCGCTATCAACTCCCTGTTCTGTACGTTTCCGTTGCATGCTGTTATTGTAACATAATTGCCGCATCATTTCCACATGATTATCGTCCATAAAGCTTTGTGACATCCCGGATATCAGCGATCAGACTCTTTGTGATCTCACCTTCGCGAAGACGCCACTTCCAGTTGCCGCCTGATGTTGCCGGCGCGTTGATCCTGGCTTCACTTCCGAGGCCGAGATAATCCTGAACAGGAATAATGCATAAGCGTGCAACACTTGCCATAGCAAGCTTGATAAAAGAAAACGGAATCTGATCTGCAGGAAGCGTTTCCGCGTTCAGATACCGCAGGGCAAATGCCCGGTCATGACTGTCAAGGGTCCCGAACCATCCGCGTATTGTATCATTATCATGCGTGCCTGTGTAGACAATGCAGTTCCTGTCATACCGGTACGGCAGATGATCACTGGCTTCACCGGCATCAAACGCAAATTCCAGAACCTTCATGCCGGGATATCCGGTCTCATTTATGAATGTTCGAGCTGAATCTGTAATCGTTCCAAGATCCTCTGCAATGATATCCAGCCTGCCAAGACTGGATTCAATAGTCTGAAACAGTTCAATTCCCGGTCCCTTAAGCCACTTTCCGTTTTCAGCGGTCGGATCGCCGTACGGAATCGAATAATACTCGTCAAAGCCTCTGAAATGGTCGATTCTCAGCATGTCGCAAAGGCCCATTGTATGGCGTATTCTCCTGACCCACCAGGAATATCCGGATGCCCTGTGGCTGTCCCAGTCATACAGCGGATTACCCCACAGCTGCCCTGTCGGCGAGAAGTAATCAGGCGGACATCCTGCCACCGCTTCAGGAAGCCCGGCAGAAAGCTTAAAAAGCTCCGGATGCGACCATGTATCCGCACTGTCAAACGCCATATAAATCGGGATATCACCGATAATCTGAACACCCCTGCTTTCTGCATAGCTGTGTACCCAGAACCAGTGCTTCTGAAAAAAGAACTGCTGAAACCGGTAAAAATCCATTTCCTCGCTGAATTCCTGCTTTGCCCTCGCAACTGCCGCAGGGTTCCGGAAAGCCAGCTCCTTCTCCCACTCCTGCCAGGGTTTTCCGCCATGCGCATCCTTTAACGCCATATAAAGGCAGTAGTCATCAAGCCAGAAATCATTCTGTTCAAGAAATGTACGGTAATCCGCATTATTGCCCGGATGAAACCGCGAAAACGCTTTGCGTAGAATTGGAAACCTGTTCTCATACAAGGCTCCGTAATCAACGTATTCCGGATCAGACCCGAAAAAAGACTGCGAAAGCTCCTCATCCGTAAGAAGTCCTTCCTCCTTCAGTTCTTCCAGATTTATGAAATATGGATTGCCGGCAAAGGCCGAAAAGGACTGATACGGCGAATCGCCGCATCCGGTCGGTCCAAGCGGCAGGATCTGCCATTTCTTCTGTCCCGCCTCTTTCAGCATATCGATAAAGGCATAAGCTTCCTTCGAAAAGCAGCCGATTCCATATCTGGACGGAAGTGAAAAAACCGGCATCAGAATTCCGCTTTCGCGTTTTTCCATATTGCTCATTCTGTAACCTCGCTTTCTGAAGACCTTTTCTCGCGGATGACTTTGCCTGTCTGTATCAAAATTGTCGGCAGCACTGCAAGCAGCAGAATCATCGAATATTCAAAGCTTCCGATGACGCTGACAGCAAAAAGAGGCTGCAGAAACGGCACAAAAAGCACAAGACCGAGAAATACCATGCCTAACGCAAAGGCGCCGAGGCTGTACCAGTTCCGTTTAAATCCGATCCGGAAAATGGAATGGCTGCTGCGCAGATTAAAGCCATGGAAAAGCCGGGCCGACGTAAGTGTCGCGAATGCCATCGTCCTGGCGGCATCTGCCCCGATGCTATACAGTCCAATGTAATAGGAACCCATTGTACATACTGCGATCAGCGCACCCATCCACATCATATTAAATGTAAAATTCTTTGACATGATATTTTCATTGCGGGAGCGCGGCTTTGCACTCAGAAGATCACGTTCGGCAGGTTCCATTCCGATAGCCAGTGCCGGCAGACTGTCCGTCAGCAAATTGATAAAAAGCAGCTGAACAGCAGCAAACGGAACAGGCAGGGCCATAACCGCTGCGAAGACAACAGCGAAAATACCTGCCATATTGCCGGATAAAAGGAAGAGAATCGCGTTCCGGATATTGCGGTATACATTCCTGCCATTTGCGACTGCCTTGATGATCGTCGCGAAATTGTCGTCTGTCAGGATCATAGCTGCTGCGTCCTTGGATACCTCGGTTCCCGTAATACCCATGGCCACACCGATGTCTGCCTTTTTAAGCGCAGGTGCGTCATTTACTCCGTCGCCTGTCATGGCGACGATATTGCCGCGCTTCTGCCAGGCATTAACGATCCGTATCTTGTTTTCCGGCGAAACACGCGCGTAAACGGAAATCTTGTCTACGTCACGATCGAGTTGCTCTTCCGGCATTGCATCCAGCTCAGCACCGGTAAGCGCCAGATCTCCTTCTTTAAAAATTCCGATCTTCTTTGCGATTGCCGTTGCCGTTACTTTATGATCACCTGTTATCATAACCGGCTTAATGCCGGCACGCCGTGCATCGGAAACCGCCTGACAGGATTCCGCGCGCGGCGGATCCATCATCGAGATCAGTCCCAGAAATGTATAATCGCATTCCTCATCCAGTGTAAGCGCCGTATCCGGCTCAGATGTCTTATAGCAGAATGCCAGGACACGAAGTCCGTTTCTTGAGAACTCCATATTCGCGTCCGCAATTGCTTTCCTTATTTCCTTTGTCATAGGGATGACGCCGTCGGACATATGAATGCGCGTCGTACGGGGAAGCAGCACATCCAGCGCTCCCTTTGTAAAAATCGTCGGCACCCCGTGATACATGTATTTCGTCGTCATCAGCTTTCTGTCCGAATCAAACGGAATCTCTTCCAGACGCTCCATGGAATCACGGATCTTCACATGCGATACGGAAATATTATCGGCCATCTCCAGCAGAGAGTATTCCGTGGGGTCTCCGATGCCCTTGCCGTCTACAATCGCCGAATCATTCGTAAGAACAGCATTGTAAAGCAGATATCTGTGCAGCGGATCATCAAGACTTAAATCGCTCGGGGCAATGACATGCCCGTCAATATAGACATCCTCAACAGTCATCTTATTCTGCGTCAGTGTTCCTGTCTTATCCGAGCAGATAACCGATACGCAGCCGAGGCTTTATACCGCACGGAGTTCCTTAACGATAGCGTGTTCTCCTGCCATTTTCTGCGTACCCATAGCCTGCACAATCGTTACAATCGACCCGAGTGCCTCCGGAATTGCCGCTACAGCAAGCGCAACCGCAAAAAGAAGCGCGTCCAGAACCGGCATCTGCCGATAAATGCAGAGCAGAAAAATCACGCCGCAGATAACCATGATGATTGCGGCAAGCCTTCCGCTGAACTGATCAAGGCTTACCTGAAGCGGTGTTTTCTGTTCCTTTGCCGTATTCATAAGATCCGCAATGCGGCCCATCTCCGTATCCATTCCTGTCGACGTAACAACGGCAACGGCACGGCCATATGTAACAAGTGATCCGGAATAGACCATGTTCAAACGATCCGCGAGCGGAGTGCTGTCCGCAATCTCATCCGATGTCTTGTCTACATTCGTCGACTCGCCCGTCAGGGAACTCTCATTGACCTGCAGGGAAAAGCTGTCCAGTATTCTTGCGTCCGCAGCCGCCAGATCTCCTGCTTCCAGCAGCAGAATATCCCCCGGAACAACATCCTCCGAATGAATCTCAACCTTGATTCCGTCACGAAGGACCTTCGCCGATGGTGACGAAAGTGATTTCAGAGCTTTCAGGGACTTCTCGGCTTTCTTGTTCTCAACGGTTCCCATGACCGCATTCATAATAAGGACAACGAAAATAACGACAGCACTTTCCATGTTGCCGGAAATCATCGATATAACCGCTGCCACAATCAGGATCACAACAAGCAGATCCGCGAACTGCGACAGAAATACCTGAAGTGTGCTCTTAGGCTTGGCCTCCTTCAAGGCATTCTTACCGTACTTTGCCTGCGCTGCAGCTGTCTCTGCGGATGACAGACCGGCCTTCGTGACATGAAGCTCCTGAAGTGTCTCTTCTCCTGTAAGCTGATACCATTCTTTTGCCATGATCAGACTTGACCTCCGTAATCTTAAAAAAGACTCTCGATGTGCCGCCGGCTGAACGATGCGAATCATTCCGCCTGACACATCAAAAGTCTCGTAACCATTCTCAGGTATGTATCACCAAGCCCTTATGGACTGCGTTTGTTGACGATACATTTCTACTACTCCCCTTTAACGATCGGTATTCTGCTGGAATCTCATTATAACGGAATTGCACGGCATTGTCAACTGCCGGCTACTCCAGTTCAAACGCACCTGTGTAGAGCTGGTAATACTGACCCTTCTGCGCAATCAGCTGCTCGTGGCTGCCCCGTTCGATAATAACGCCGTGGTCAAGCACCATGATGACATCGGCATTCTGAACGGTCGAAAGTCGGTGTGCTATGACAAAAACCGTTCTTTCCTTCATAAGCGCGTCCATGCCGCGCTGAACGATCGCTTCAGTTCTCGTATCAATCGAGGATGTCGCTTCATCCAGAATCATAACCGGCGGATCCGCGACAGCCGCCCGGGCGATTGCCAGCAGCTGACGCTGCCCCTGGGACAGATTGCTGCCGTTTTCCGTAAGCATTGTATTATACCCCTCCGGCAGACGTGTAATGAAATCATGTGCTCCCGCGAGCTTCGCCGCCTCGACACATTCCTCATCACCGGCGTCCAGCTTTCCGTAGCGGATATTCTCCATGACTGTCCCTGTAAAAAGATTCGTATCCTGAAGTACAATTCCAAGAGAATGCCTTAAATCAGCTTTCCGTATCTTGTTGATATTGATTCCGTCATACCGAATCTTGCCATCCGCGATATCATAAAAGCGATTCAGAAGATTCGTTATTGTCGTCTTGCCGGCGCCCGTGGCACCCACAAACGCGACCTTCTGTCCCGGCTCCGCGTAAAGCGTAATTCCATGCAGGACGGTTTTGTCCGGCTCATATCCAAAATCCACATCCTGAAGACGGACAGCTCCCGTCTGCTTCGTATATGTAACGGTTCCCTCTTCATGCGGATGCTTCCATGCCCATATGCCGGTCCTCTCACTGCACTCCGTAATCTCACCGTTTTCTTCCCGTGCATTTACAAGTGTAACGTACCCTTCATCCGTCTCAGGTGTTTCATCAAGCAGCGTAAAAATACGGTCGGCTCCGGCCATGCCCATGACAACAGAATTGATCTGCTGCGAAACCTGATTGACATTTCCCGCAAACTGCTTCGTCATATTCAGGAAAGGAACGACGATGCTGATGCTGAGCGGAAGTCCTGATATGCTTACATTCGGCACCTTGAAGGAAAGGAAAATACCGCCTGCCACCGCTACCGCCACATAGATCAGATTGCCGATATTATTCAGGATCGGCGCAAGTGTATTGGCATACTGATGTGCCTTCTCCGAATCGTGAAAAAGCTCGTCATTCATATCGTCAAATGTCTTCCCTGCGGCCGCCTCATGGCCGAACACCTTCACAACCTTCTGACCGTTCATGATCTCTTCCGCGTATCCTTCTACCCGTCCGAGCGCCGTCTGCTGACGGATAAAATACCGTGCAGAGCTCCCGCCGATATTATTTGTCACACGCAGCATAATATAAATTCCGATTCCAACGACCAGAAACATCCAGAGCGAATAGTACACCATGATAATAACAACTGAAGCAAGGGTAATCCCCGAGAGAAGCAGCTGCGGATAGCTTTGCGATATCAGCTGGCGCAGCGTATCAATATCATTTGTATAGTAGCTCATGATATCACCGTGGTTATGCGTGTCAAAATACTTTACAGGAAGATCCTGCATGCCGTTAAACATCTTTTCACGAAGCTTTTTCAAGGTTCCCTGTGTAATGACCGCCATCATACGCGTATATGAAAAAGATGATACAAGCGCTATTACGTAAAAAACAATCAGAATAGAAACAAGATGCAGAATCGGACCCGATACATCATTCCAGGTGGCAGTGCCCCAGTTCTTCTCCAGAATCGCAATGACATTCTGCATGAAAACAGACGGTATTGTTCCTACAACCGCTGTAATAACAATACAGACGACGACAATCGGCATCATAACAGGATAAAATCCGAATACCGTCCGCAGTATCCGCCCCGTCGTTCCTTTTTTGACAATTGCGGTATGTTTATCCTTCAATCTGCACACCTGCCTTGTTCTGTGACGTATAAACCTCCTGATAAATACTGCAGCTTTTCAGCAGTTCCTCATGTGTACCGACCGCTTTAACCATACCGCCGTCCAGAACGATAATCCTGTCTGCATGCTGTACAGAGGAAATACGCTGTGCAATCACAATCTTCGTCGTATCCGGTATGAATTTCTGGAACGCCTGCCGGATCCTGGAATCCGTCTTTGTATCCACAGCACTTGTAGAATCATCCAGAATCAGTATCTTCGGCCGTTTCAGAAGCGCCCGCGCAATACAGAGCCGCTGCTTCTGGCCTCCCGACACATTCGCACCGCCCTGCTCAATATGCGTATCATACTGATTTGGAAACTGCAGAATAAACTCCTCCGCCTGCGCAAGACGGCATGCCTCTTCAATTTCCTCATCCGACGCGTTTTCGTTGCCCCAGCGGAGGTTTTCCCGGATTGTTCCGGAAAACAGTACATTCTTCTGAAGAACAACCGCCACCTGATCACGCAGAGCACTCAGGCTGTATTTTCGAACATCAATTCCGCCGACGCAGACCGTTCCCTCCGAAGCATCGTACAGACGCGGTATCAGCTGAATCAGGGATGATTTGGAAGAGCCTGTCCCGCCGATGATACCAATTGTCTCACCGGAACAAATATGCAGACTTACATTTGAAAGCGCCATCCGCTCTGCCTTCGCGGAATAGCGGAAACTGACATGATCAAAATCAACGGAGCCGTCCGGTACCGTCATTACCGGATCAGGCGGATCCTCCAGCATGCTCTTCTCCGAAAGCACCTCTGTAATACGCTGGGCAGACTCAATGGATATGGTAATCATGACAAAAACCATCGAAAGCATAAGCAGGCTCATCAATATCTGAAAGCTGTAGGTAAGCAGTGCCGACAGCTGACCGATATTCAGACTTGCCCCGTTTGTCGTAACAATCACATAGGAGCCGAATGACAGCAGAAAAGACATGACAACATAAAGGCAGAACTGCATCATCGGGTTGATCAGCGCCAGTATCTTCTCGGCCTCTGTAAAATCCGCACAGACATCCTCCGCTGCACGGTCAAACTTTGTCTTCTCATAATCCTCACGGACAAACGATTTTACAACCCGGATACCCTTAACATTCTCCTGAATAGACTGGTTCAGCGCATCGTATTTACGGAAGACCTGCCGGAAAAGCGGCATCGTCTTGCGGATGACCGTAAAAAGACCGAACCCAAGCAGCGGTGCAACCACAAGGAAAATAAAGGCCATCCTGCCGCCCATCACAAATGCCATAATAAAAGCAAAAATCAGCATCAGGGGACAGCGGATCGCCGTCCTGACGATCATCATATATGCCATCTGAACATTCGTCACATCCGTAGTCATTCTCGTTACAAGAGACGGTGTGGAAAACCTGTCGATATTTTCAAAAGAAAAATTCTGAATATTATAAAACAAATCATGCCGCAGATTTCTGGCAAAGCCGCAGGCTGCCGTTGCACAGACATTTCCTGCTTTATATCCGAAAATCAGCGATAAAGTCGCCATCACAATAAGGACTGTCCCGTACTTTATGATAACGCTTAACGGGCAGCCGTCCTTGATCCGGTTGATCAGACTGGCCATGATAAATGGAATGATACATTCCATGACTACTTCCATGGAAACCAGTATCGGCGCTTCTATGGAAGGTTTCCGGTATTCCCGGATGCTTCGCATTAATATTTTAATCATACTATTAAATGTTATACTCCCTGTTCTGACACAATTCTGAAAGCACTTACATCATATCATATATGAATATCCTGCTCCATACTTTTTTTTATGATCAATCAAATTTTTGAGTGCCGTAAAAAGCGCCTGTTTCGGACTTGATATCATCCGAAGCAGGCGCTTCTCTTCCTTGTCAGATGTTTTAAAGCTCTATTTTCCCTGTATATTTATCGTTAATCACGTAATAAGCCGCGCTCTCTTCCGGCTTCAGATAAATGGCAACCTTCCTGACCGGTACATTTTCCTCAACAGCCGAATGCATTGCAATCGCGCGTGCGACAAGCTCATCCTCACCGATTTCCTTGCCGGCATACTGAAGAATAACTGTCTGCTCCGGCTTCCGCACCATCTTCTCAGCCGCGCTTGCCTTCACCTCGGATGCCTTCTTCTTCATCTGAGCCGTCTTATGAACCGCCTTCTGCTTTGCCGCCGCATGCTTCGCCTTCGTAACCGCCTTTGCCGCCGACGTTTTCTTGGCTGCTTCGTCTTTTACCTCGGCAGCCTTCTTCGACGCCTCGCCTTTTACTTCCGCTGCCTTCTTCACTGCTTCATCCTTTACTTCTGCAGCCTTCTTCGCCGCTTCATCCTTAACCTCAGCTGCCTTCTTTGCTGCTTCATCCTTCACCTCAGCCGTCTTCTTCCCGGCTGCTGCTTTAATTTCTTCTGCGCCCGCCGCCAAAGCAGAACCAAGCGTCGAAGCTGCACGCTTCGCCTCTTCCTTGAATTCTTCAGCCTTTTTAACGGATTCCCTCGTTTCCTTACTGCTGTCCGCTGATGTCATAAATAATTCCTCCCTTCATGTCAGTCAACGTGAACCGGTTTCTCTCTATATATAATAAAAATGTCAATTGTTATTGTAAGAAATTCTATAACAAACTGAAATCGATGTCAACTCATGGTGTGCCTAAATATTCGTTAGAAACATTCAAAGAACTTTTTATATATAAATAAAAGCTGCTGTCCTATAGCAGATTCCAACTATAGAACAGCAGCACCTTGATATGTATTAATTATAAAACAACTACTGAATGAATGTGCCTGACTTAATCTGAGAAATGTATTCCATGTACTTGTCCTGAACATCCTTCGGAACTGCACTGCTGAATGTTCCTACGCTGAGGCAGCCGTTCGAAAGATCACCCCTGATTGTCTTGTTCCCGTAGCTTCCACTTTCAACATCCTTCATGCACTGCTCCACAAGTGCCGCGTTGTCTGTCACAACACTGCAGATGATAAGCTTGTCGTCAGCCGACCCAAGATCGCCCGGCTGGCCGATATCGTAACAGCCGCTCAAAGAACCAAGTGTCTCTCTTGCACCTGCGTCAACAGCCGAAGCATCGCCGAACATAACATCCACATTATATGTGGAAACCATTGAGCCGGCAATTTCCTTGCCCTTTGCCGCATCATTGAAAGATCCTGCGTACGCCGACTGTACCGTAATTGACGGATTTACCTTCTGAGCCGCCTTTGTATAGCATTCCAGTTTCTGTTTTGTCGTATCAAGCTCCATTCCTCCGATAAATCCGATACTGTTTGTCTTGCTCATGAGTCCCGCAAGCGCACCTGCCATATAGCCGATCTGATGCGCGTCAGGCAGCACCGATGTGACATTATCCTTCTCAGCCGTCCCGTTAAGAATGCAGAAATCAATTTTCGAATAATCAGCCGCTACCTGGACAACGGCGTCCTGATACTGATTACCCGGTGCAAAAATTAGATTGTAACCCTGATCACAGTAATCTGTAATAACGGTTGCGTAATCCGACTGTGCGACATTGTCCGTATAGGCATTATCCCAGCCTTCTTCCTTTGCCGCCTTAAGCATGGCCTGATAACAGCTGGCACCCCAGCCGCCGTCCGAAACGGAAGAATCAAGCAGCATAGCAACCTTATATTCGGTTGTTTTCGAACTCTTGCCGGATTCTGACGCGGAAGGCGAGCCTGAGGCACTGCCGGAAGTACTGCTTCCGCAGCCTGCTATCATAGCTCCTGTCAACGCAGCTACTGTCAATAACGCTGTAAACCTTCTTCTCATAATCTACCTCCTGATTTTTTTATAATGAGCAGGACATGCCTGTCATTATCTCTCCTCTCTGAAATACGGCTGACCGTTCGCTTTCGGCCCGTTTTTGCGGATACCGAAGAATATCAAAGCCAGAAGCGTACAGACATACGGTATCATCTGCAGCAGCTGATACGGTGTGTTCGGGAAAATCAGCTGAAGCCGGATCTGCAGTGCGTCACAGAATCCAAACAGCAGACATGCCATCATGACACCGCCCGATACCCAGCGTCCGAATATTACCGCGGAAAGCGCGATAAAGCCACGGCCTGCAACGATTCCCTCGGAATACGTATTCGTATAGCAGATCGTCAGATACGCGCCTCCAAGGCCTGCCAGTGCCCCGCATATAATACATGCGATATACTTGACATTGATAACCCGGATGCCCATCGTCTCGGCCGCGCGGGGGAATTCGCCGACCGCCTTGAAATTTAAGCCCGGCCGCGTCCTGCTGAAGAAAATACCGGTCAGGATCACTAGAATATAAGCGAAATAAACAAGCGGCGGGTGATTAAACAGCAGTTTCCCGAAAAAAGGAATCTGGCTGAGTCCCGGTATCGCAGCGGCGTCCTGCGCCACTCCCTTGATCAGTACCGATGTATCCGAGAACGAAAGGCGGTAAATGAATGATGCCAGTGCAGGTGCAAGAATATTGGTAGCCATGCCGTATACAATCTGCTCCGCGCAAAGTGAGACTGTAAAAAACGCAAATATCATATTAATCGCCACTCCCGCCGCGGCTCCTGCCAGAAGGCCAAGGAACGGATTCATCGTATTATAGCCGACAAGAAACCCGACAAGTGCTCCGATTGCCATTAGACCGTCAAGACCGATGTTTACCATTCCCGCGCGTTCTGAATAAAGCTCGGCAATAGCGACAAGCAGGATCGGTGTCGCCATACGTATCGTTGACAAAAGAAGCTCCTGCAAAAAACTGATATTCCATACTGCATCCATTATGCTTTCGCCCCTTCCTTATCACTGTCCTGCTTTCTGCTTCTGTTTAACATCTTCTGCACAGACGGCCGTTTAATCAGCACCGTACCTCCGACCGCAAAAATAATTACAAGTGCCTGAATAATATCAACAACCGACGAAGGAATCTTCATACCTGTCTGAAGGGTACTGGAACCTTTCCGCAGAACAGCGAAAAAGAACGCGACCAGAGCGGCACCTACAGGATTCAGCTGCGCGATCAGCGCAATCGCCACACCGTCAAATCCAAAGCCCTGACCAAAGCCGCTCATCAGCCGGAACTGCTTGCCGTGAAGTTCTATACTTCCGCCCAGTCCTGCAACCGCGCCGGAAATAATAAAGGAAGAAAGGATCAGCTTCTTAACCGGAAAGCCATTGAACATCGCTGCCATCGGGTTCATACCGACAGCGCGGATTTTGAAGCCGAATGAGGTATTGAAAATAACATAGCCCAGGACAAAAGCCAGAACAACAGCTGCAATGAATCCCCAGTGAACGTGGAAGCTGTCGGATATTCTGGACAGCTGCAGGCTGTCTGCAATCGCGGCTGTCTGTGGTGTGCTGCCTTCACGAAGAAGGCTTGTATAAACATACCCCATAAACAGCGTGGCAACGTAATTCAGCATGATGCTGACGATCATCTCGTTCAGTCCGCGCGCAATCTTCAGAATACCCGGGATAGCGCCCCATACGCCTCCCATCACGGTACCCAGCGCCAGGCTTAATAAAATTCCGGGAAAACCGGTTACTCCTGTGGTCTGACATACAAAAATACTCGTTACAGCGCCGATAATGAACTGTCCCTCACCGCCAAGATTGAAAACACCGCATTTATAAGCAAATGCTGCTGCCAGCGCTGTAAAAATCAGCGGACATGCGATTGTCAGCGTCTGGGCAAATTTCTGTGAGCTTCCAAACGCACCGGAAAAAAGATATCCGTATGCAGTAAAAGGATTCTTTCCAAGACCCGCGATAATGATGCCTCCGATAATAAAAGCGATCAGAATCGAAAGAACGGGGATAATGACCTTCGCGGCCGTATCTTTTCTATTCATCTAAATTTCCCCCCTACTTTCCGGCCATCGCCAGTGAAATTTCATTAACCGGCGGATTCTCTCCGGAATAGATACCCATAATTCTTCCTTCAAACATGACCGCAATTCTGTCCGAGACCTTCAGAATTTCATCGAAGTCCGCGCTGATCAGCAATATTCCGCAGCCCCTGTCGCGTGCGGCGACCATAGTGTCATGCACAAAACTCGTCGCGCCGATGTCAAGCCCTCTGGTCGGATGAACCGCAACAAGCAGTTCCGGTGATCCGTCCAGCTCTCTGGCCAGAATGACCTTCTGCTGATTTCCGCCGGAAAGTGTCCGCGTGTCCTGTTCAACCGAAGTACAGCGGATATCATTTTGCTCACGCTTCTTCTCGGCAAAAGCACGAATTTCCTTCTTCTTAAGGCAGAAGCCGTGTCCGACCGAAAATTCAGGATCCTCCGTTCTCTTTAAAATCAGATTCTCCTCAATGCTCATATCCCCGATCAGCCCCATCTTATTACGGTCCTCCGGAATATGAGAGACATTGTCCATGATGAATGCCAGCGGATCAAAAACGCGGATTTCCTCAGACTCGAGATCCAGCTCGCCTTCCTCCGGCTTCAGAACGCCTGTCGCGACCTGAGCGAGCTGTGACTGACCGTTCCCGTCGACTCCTGCAATCCCCACAATTTCGCCTTTGCGTACCATGAGCGAGACATCATTCAGGCCGTTATGCTTGGATTCCTTGTGATAGCAGATATGCTTGAGATCCAGTACCGGATCCTGATCGGAAAGAACCTTCTTATAAATACTTGGCACCATATCATGGCCGATCATACAGCTCGCAAGCTTCTCCCCGTCTGTCTCCTCCTTCGGAATCGTTACGATGGATCTTCCGCTTCGAAGAACGGTAATGTTTGTGCTGATTTCCAGAACTTCCCGCATTTTATGGGAGATAAAAATCACGGATTTATTCTCTGCCGTCAGCTTATGAATAATCTGGAACAGTCCCTTTACTTCCATATCGGTAAGGACAGCCGTCGGCTCATCGAGAATCAGAAGATCCGCCCCGCGGTACAGAGCCTTCAGAATCTCAACACGCTGCTGTGCCCCGACAGAAATCTCGGTAATATCCTTGTCCAGTTCAACATCAAGGTCATATCGGGCCGCAAGGTCGCTTATGTCCTTCTTAAGCTGATCCTGCCTGATAAACAGAGATTTGTCATGTGTACTGCCGAGAATAATATTTTCGAAAACGGTCATGGCATCGATAAGCATAAAATGCTGATGCACCATTCCGATTCCCAGCTTGACGGCTGTCTTGGGTGAATCAATGTGAACCTTCCTCCCACGCAGATAAATTTCCCCCTCGGTCGGCATGTACAGCCCGATCAGAACGTTCATAAGAGTACTCTTTCCTGCACCGTTCTCGCCAAGGAGCGTATGAACTTCACCCTCATATACGGTAAGGTCTACATCCCTGTTGGCATAGAAATCCCCAAACTGTTTGCTGATTCCCTTCATTTCTAACAATTTTTCCATTAAATTGTGCTTCGCCGCATAACAAAACAGCGGCATTTCCTCCTTCCCCTGCATTGCCTTGCACTCCCAATAATGCAACCAACACAGCCATTATATCAAAAAATTTTTTTATTTACAATATAAATGTAAAAAAATATTTGCATTAATAAAAATACTTAAAAATTAGGGTTATTACATAGTTTGTGATATTTACGGCATTTTAAGGCTATTTGATCGTTAAAAAAATCCCGGGAGTTTTTAGGAGCTCCTGGGATTTTCGTGCTTTTTCTAAAAAATATTTTTTTGATTTTTAATATGGCAGCTGTTTTTCTACCTGAAGATGCCTATCGAAAACAGTCTGCAAGATGCGGAAATATTTCAGTACAGCGCTTCAGTATGCCCTGCATATAAGCGATCATAATGCCATAGTTCGTAAAAGGCACCTTCTGATCGACCGCGCACTTCATCCGGTAAAGCACTTCCCTGTCATTCAGCATGCAGGCTCCGCAGTGAATAACCATTGCATAAGGTGACAGGTCCTCTGGAAATTCAGTTCCGCTTACCGTTTTTATCTGTATGTTCTTACCCGTGTAGTTCCGGAGCCAGCGCGGAATCTTGACCGTGCCGATATCATCACACTGACGGTGATGCGTACAGCCCTCCGCTATAAGAACCGTATCGCCGTCCCGGAGCTTTTCGACTGCAGTTACTCCATGTACGGCTTCATCAAGAAATCCTTTATAACGTGCCATAAGAATTGAGAAGGAAGTCAGCCTGACATCATCCGGAACAGCCTCGGACACCTTTGCAAAGGCCTGGCTGTCAGTAATTACAAGTGCAGGTTTGGAAGACAGTTTGCCCAGTGTTTCAGCAAGCTGTGTCTCTTTTACTACTACCGCCTCAGCATCCGAATCGAGTATATCACGGATCGCCTGCTGCTGAGGAAGAATCAGTCTGCCCTTCGGTGCCGCTGAATCGACCGGAACAACAAGCACCAGCAGGTCAGATGGTTTTATCAGATCACCGACCAGACGGCACTTTCTTTCGTCATCCGGCTTTAAGGCCGCGATTCTTTCCTTCAGATCATAAATACCCGAATGCTCGCGCGCGCTGACATAAATCTCATGATCGCCCGGTACATCATGGTTTCCCACAAGATCACTCTTATTATACACGATAAGATACGCGATCTGCTTTTCCTCGAAAAGACGGATCAGCTGAAGATCGCTTTCCGTAAGACCTTCCGATGCATCCGTAACCAGAACAGCAATGTCTGTTTTGTTAAGCACCTGCCGTGTTTTCCTGACACGTTTCTCCCCGAGTGTTCCCGTATCGTCGTAACCTGGCGTATCGATGATCACGACAGGTCCGAGCGGCAGCAGCTCCATTGCCTTGCTGACCGGATCCGTCGTCGTTCCTTTCGTCTCCGAGACAACAGCAAGGTCCTGGCCTGTAACTTCATTTACAATGCTGGACTTGCCTACGTTCCGACGTCCGAAAAAGCCGATATGCACGCGTTCGCCTGACGGTGTATCATTAAGACCCATGAAAAAGCCCCCTTTTATTTAATACTTTTATCATGCAGCTTTTCTGCAATCTTATACCAGTGCTGCACGGTATTTTCCAGTCTGAAATAATGGAACAGATAACACGCAAGCAGCACCAGCAGTGCCAGTGCCAGAAGAAGCGCACCTGGATTCCAGTCCAGATATATACTCACGAACAAGGCAAAAAGAAAAGCGCCCGCCGTCATCATGGTTACAAGAAGATGGATGAGACGCTCATGCATCAGCCATGACAGCTTCTTTTCATGATATTCCAGCAGCTCCGCCGAATCATCCTCTGCGTCCAGATGTTCCTCTATATACCTTTCATGTTCACGGCACCAGCGTGTCATATTGATGCCGAACCGATCCTCCCGACTGTCCATTATGCTTCCTTTCTGCGAGTCCTGGCTCCGGATTTTTCACTGTGTCTGCTGAAGCGAAGAATGACACGGGCAAGAATGTACGCAACTGCGATCAATAAAACAAGCCACAGAATCGAAGCATAAACCGGCTGCCTGTATACATAGAAAAACGGGTACGGTCCTTCTCCGAGCTTTGCTATATTGACTGTATAGGCAATGGCCGCGTAAATAATCGTCGGAAGCAGCGCCCATTTGATCATGCCCTTTTCCAATGCTTTCCCTGACTCAAAAAGCATATACGAAAGAAATGATACTACCGGACAGATAAAATGCATATACAGCATGGAGCCCGAAAGCATCATGATCTGGTATCCATTCATGCCCGCGGCCGTCATGAACGGTGCAAGTACAAAAATTACAACAATAAACGTCATGGCCAGGCAGCTCATCGCGGTATATTTGAAGACGCGCACCGAATGCGGCACCGCGCTGCCTGTCCGGATTTCACGTATCAGATATATGGCTGATACGATACACGCGGCCATCATCAGGAAATTGCTGTCCTCCGTATAAAAACGAAAAAGAGCGATGCCGTTTCGCATATAGCTCAGGCATGCTCCGGTAACTTCAAGTACAATTACGGCAAGATTCAGGATCAGTGCCGCTTTCGTTCGATTCTTACTGTTCAATTCTCCTCGCCTTCCGTCAAGTCACGAATAGCCGGCTTCATCTTTCTGGTCAGTTCTTCTGTACTGAATAAATACTGCTGTTCCGATATGGCACCGTGTTCGCGAAGTGTTTTCAGCATATTCATCTGCCGCTCGTACAGATATTTATTTGTAAGACGCTTCTGCCTGTTCTCTTCTTCCATATCAATACTCTCCCGGCCCGGAATGTTTCTCTAAAACGATGTTTTCGCTTCCTGCGAACATGTATATTCTATCACAGTCATATTTACTTTTCTATACTGAAAGTAAATCCATCAAAATACTTGCTTAGCTAACTATTGACATTGTATGAAAATATGGTATGATTGCATTAAAACAATTAATAATCTTAACAAGGAGGTTTCATTATGCTTACCACATTTAAAGCTACTGCCGTTAAAACAGACACCGGACTTCAGGTCCATACGAATGCCAGGAATTTCAGCCTCACGCTTGACGAGCCGAAGGAAATGGGCGGAACAGATACCGGCATGAATCCGGTCGAAGCTCTTCTCTGCGCGCTTGGAGCATGCCAGAGCATCGTTGCAGCCGCATTTGCCCGCCATGAGCACTTCACATATGAAAGCTTTTCCGTAGAGCTTGAGGGTGATCTCGATCCGGACGGCTTTACCGGCAAGAACCCGAACGTCCGCAATGGTTTTCAGGAAGTCCGCTTCACAATGCATTTCAAGACAAATGAATCACAGGAGAAGGCGGAAGCTTTCGCAGACTTCATCGAGAGCAGATGCCCTGTCGGCGACTGCCTGGGCAACGGTGTGAAACTCGTTCGTACAGGCGTCGTAAGAGACTGATGTTCGACCTTAATGACTGCATGGCATTTACAACATGCCGCTGCGGCAAGGACTGCGCCGACGCGCTTGAACGTCGCCTCTGCTACTGTGAAGTAAACAGAAACCAGTGGATCGCGATGCACTGGATCTATACAAACCGGCAGCTTACACAATGCGATCTTGCGGGCAGAATGTCAATTACCGAACCATCCGTAGCGCGGATGCTGCAGAAGCTTGATGAGATGGGATATCTTCAGAAGCATTCTGACGCCGGCGACAAGCGCAAGAACCTCATTTCACTTTCAGATAAAGGCGAAGATGTTTACCGGAAGATACTGCCGATTGTTGAAAAATTCAAGGCCGATACGGTCTCCGGCATCAGTGAAAGCGATCTGCAGACATTAAAGGCTACACTGGAGAAAATGGTTAAAAATGCCCGGGAGCAGTAGCTGCTTCCGGGTTATTTTATGGACTGAAGATACGCTTCCTTCGTAAGATACATGAAATTTTCCGTGCGTGTTTCTCTTAAAAGCGGCAGTTCCATGTCTTTAATCGTATGATTGTAACGAAAGCCAAACTTTTCCTGAAGCCTGCGCGATCTTTCATTACCCTCATAGTATCCGCACCAGATCATATTCAGATCCAGCTCGCAGAAGCCATGATGAAGAATCACAGCTGCCGCCTCCGACGTATACCCCATTCCCCAGAACGAACGTCCAAGCCAGTAGCTCAGCTCTGCAGATCTGCCGTCGCTCCCGAGATCGAGCCCCCGCCGTGACTCGAAAGAAAAGCCTATCATTCCGACGGGATCAGGCGTGTTTTTGGGAACAATCGCATACGTTTCCTTTTCAGAAAGCACACTGCGGATGATATCGCGGCTTTCATCCACACTCTTCTGCACAAGCCATCCGGCCGCTGATCCCACCTCCGGATCACCCGCATAATGATACAGCGCTTCCGCGTCTTCTGTAAACCAGTATCGCAGAATCAGCCGGTCGCTGACCAGAACCGGCCGGCCGTCAAGGACCGCGGACATCAGCCTGTCACCGGAATAAACAAGCTTCAGCGAAAAGAATGGACACGTTTTCATTATTAAAGAAATAAAAATCTTATCTCCTTCCCACTGAGGAAGTTCCACGAACTTGCTCCAGTCTATCCAGGCGAGTTCTCCTTCCGCGCATTCTCTCACTTCTCCCGCGAATTTCTGTACCGTAAAAAGATGCATGTACTCGGTTCCGTCGATATCCGATACGAATGTAACAATACCACGGTACTGATACTTCCCGGCGGTAAGTCCTGTTTCTTCCAGAACCTCCCGCTTCATGCACTCCTCCGGGCTTTCGCCCTCCTCGAACTTGCCGCCTATGCCGATCCATTTGCCTTCATTCGGATCGTTCGCTTTCTTGTTCCGGTGCAGAAGCAGTACTTTCCCGTTATGCTCAATATAACAGAGTGAAGTCTCTCTCATTCCTTGCTGCGCCCCTTTGAAAAAGAAGCAGGCGGTGTTATCGCCTGCTTCCCTGTCTGTTCCGTGAAAAAATACCGGACTAATAATTCTCTTTCTTGATTTCGAAATAACTCTGCGGATGACTGCACACCGGGCAGATCGCCGGAGCGTTCTTTCCGATCACGATATGACCGCAGTTGGAGCACTGCCAGATCACGTCACCGTCCCGTGAGAAAACAAGACCGTCTTTCAGATTCGAAAGAAGCTTGCGATACCGTGTCTCATGCTCCTTCTCAATAGCCGCTACCATTTCAAAACGAAGCGCGATTTCCTCGAAGCCTTCTTCATGTGCTTCCTTCGCCATACGGGCATACATGTCAGTCCATTCGAAGTTCTCGCCATCAGCTGCTGCTCCAAGATTATCCTCTGTTCCGTGAATGTCGCCGCCCTGCAGGTACTTGAACCAGATCTTCGCATGCTCCTTCTCGTTTCCGGCTGTTTCCTCAAAAATGTTGGCAATCTGAACATATCCGTCTTTTCTTGCCTTGGAAGCAAAGTATGTATACTTGTTTCTGGCCTGGCTCTCACCGGCAAAAGCTTCCATCAAGTTCTTCTCTGTTTTCGTTCCTTTGATGTCCATATTCCTAACCTCCTTGTTATTGACTGTTTCACGATACTATTAGAATATTACTTTCTGATCCCTTTGACAAGTCTTTCCGTATCGGCGGCAATTGCAAGCTCTTCATTCGTAGGAATAACGTAAACCTTAACTTTGGAATTCTTTGTGGATATTTCAACACTGTTCGGCTGGCAGACGGTTTTGTCATTGATTTCCTTGTCGATTTCGATTCCGAAATAATCCATATCCGTACATACCCGTTCGCGGAGCTTTGCACTGTTTTCACCCATGCCGGCTGTAAATACAACAGCATCGAGACCATTCATCGCTGCGGCATAAGCACCGATGTACCTCTTAATCTGATATGCCATAATCATCGAAGCGGTTATAGCACGCTCATTGCCGGCAAGAACTGCTTCCTCAACATCACGGCTGTCGGATGAAACACCGGAAACGCCAAGCAGACCGCACTTCTTGTTCATGTATTTGTTCATTTCGTCAGGGCTCATATTCTCACGTTTCATGATATACGTAACAATAGCCGGATCGATGGAACCGCAGCGTGTACCCATTTCAAGACCATCGAGCGGTGTAAAGCCCATGGACGTATCCATGCAGACTCCGCCCTTGACAGCTGAAACCGATGCGCCGTTTCCGATATGACATGTTACGATCTTCGTATCTTCCCTTGGTTTTCCAAGGATATCTATCATCTTGTTTGCTACGAAGCGGTGTGAAGTCCCGTGCGCGCCGTAACGGCGGATCTTGTACTTTTCCGCCATCTCGTATGAGATCGGGAATGTTGACGCCTCCTTAGGAATCGTCTGATGGAAGGATGTATCAAACACTACCACCTGAGGGACATCCGGCATAACAGACATACAGCCTTCAATTCCCATAAGATGAGCCTTCGTGTGGAGCGGAGCGAAATCCACGCAGAGATTCAGCTTTGCGATAACATCATCATCAACAAGACAGCTGTCGAAGAAATACGGGCCGCCATGGACAATTCGATGACCGACTGCTTCAATCTCGCTCATGTCTTTAATAACTCCAACTTCCGGATCCGTCAGATAGTCAACGACGATTTTGATTGCATCCGCATGTGTGCGCATCGGAATGTCCTTCTGGATCTTCTCGCCCTTATCACCCTTCCGGTGTTCAATTCTTCCGTCAATACCGATTCTCTCACAGTTTCCTTTTGCGAGGACAGTTTCCCTGGATGTATCAAAAAGCTGATATTTCAGTGATGAACTGCCTGCGTTTACAACAAGAACATTCATATAAAAGCCTCCGTTATCATATATTTCTGAGTCAAACTATGGTACAAATTATAAACTAAAATGATACTGAATACAAGCAAGTACAAAGATTAATACAGTATCTGATGCTTTTTTCACATGTTATCGCAGCCGTTTCTGCCTGCTATGCCGCCTTAAATGTGATACTTGTAGTATGCCGAGCAGGCGCCTTCGTTCGATACCATACACGCACCTGCCGGGTGCTCCGGCGTGCAGCCTTTTCCAAACAGAACACATTCATCCGGCCGTTTCTTTCCTTGCAGAATGTCTCCGCAGCTGCAGAGCGGATTCCCGTGACCCGAAACAGCAGGCAGGCAGAATTTGATACGGGCATCGAAATCCCTGAATTCTTCCCTCAGTTTAAGCCCACTCCCGCCTATAATGCCGAGGCCGCGCCATTCGGCATCACATGGCGCCATTGTGTCTTCTATGATCTGCCGCCCGTATACAGCACCCTCTTCCGATACCGCACGCGGATAACAATTTTCAAAGAACGGCTTTTCTTCCGCGCATCTGTGCAGAATCACCGCAAGCGACGTAAGAATCTCTTCTCCGGAAAAGCCTGTCACAACACCGGAAATGTCCTCTTTTAACAGCTCCCTGTAGACATGGCAGCCTGTAATTACACTGACGTGACCCGGGTAAAGAAACGCGTCCACAGAATCCTTCAAGGCACGATACGCGTTTTCCATGGTTTTATTTGCCGTAAGCAGTGAATAGTTTTTCAGTCCCCGCTCACGTGCTTCCCGCACCGCGATGCAGCTTGCAGGTGTTGTCGTTTCGAATCCCACCGACAGGAAAACGACTTGTTCCTCCGGATGAGCCGCGGCATATTCCACCGAATCCAACGGTGAATAGACCATCCGGACCTTTGCCCCGTTCATCCTGGCACCTGCCAGGCTTGACGCTGTCCCGGGCACCCGAACCAGATCGCCGAACGTGCAGATCGTTGCTTTTCTGCCGGCCAGCAGAAGCGCCTCATCCAGAAAGCCGGTCGGTGTGACACAGACCGGACAGCCCGGCCCAGAAATCAGTGTAACAGCATCCGGCAGAATACCGCGGATTCCGAGACGGAAGATCTCATGGGTATGTGTACCGCAGACCTCCATGATCCGCAGCCTTCTGCCGTTATAGTGCTTTATCAGGTTTTCCAGCGCTTTTACTTTCTCTGTCGGTTCGCTCATGTTCTTTCCTTCCGTAAAAGCAAGAAAACGGCGAAACTCACAATACAGGCTTCGCCGTTTCCGCACATACTGCTGCTATTCTGCTTTCGGCGCTGATTCTGCCTCCGGCGTTTCTTTCGGCGCTGAATCCGCTGCCGTTTCAATCTTCACTGCTGCCTCTTCCGGCTTCGCCGCTTCAACTGCCTTCGGAGCAGGCTTCTTCGCTGCTTTAAAATACGTCCCCATTACCTTCAGATCGTCTTCATTCGTCACGACCATGTCATAATCCTTTGACATTTCGATCGTATGACGCGGGCAGAAATCCACACACGTCTGACAGAATGTACAGGAACCCATATGAAATACCCTTGTTATACGGTCTCCGTCCTCTTCATGCACAACAGTAGTGGAAATAGCCTGCGGTGAACAGACTCTTTCACAGATGCCGCATCCGATACAGCCTTCCGGATGAAAAACAAGCCTGCCGCGGTAATGCGCGGGCGCTGTCTTCGGATTAAACGGATACCGTTCACAGTCTGTCCTGGAAAAAAGGTTCGCGATTGCTACTTTCATAAAAGGAAGTGTCATTTTGCCATGTTCCTCCTTTTCTCCTCCAGAATCTTCGCAGCCAGTGCAAGTCCGTCGATCACAGCCTCCGGCTTCGGAGCGCACCCGGCTACCGATACATCCACCTTTACAAACTTATCAAGCGGTCCCTCTACCGAATAGCTGCCCTTGAATACGTTGCAGGAACGCGGGCAGGATCCGAGTGAAACAACGACCTTCGGATCCGGGACCTGCTCAATCGTCCGGATCAGCCGGTCTCTGGACTGTGACGTAACCGGACCGGATACCACAATAATGTCCGCGTGACGCGGTGTCCCGACCAGCTTAAAGCCGAACCGTTCCGCGTCATAACGCGGTGTCAGAACGGCAACAAGCTCGATATCACAGCCATTGCAGGATCCGGAGTTGATATGATAGATCCATGGGGATTTTACTGTACAATCGTCAATCAATTTTTTAAACATTTTTATCCCCCTTTTACAGTCCGCACCAGACAAGAATCAGACTTACAAGCGCAAGCCCTGAAACAATTCTCCAGTAATACCGGAAGAGCCATTCAACCTTAAGCCTTGCCGCTGACGCATGCGGAAGTGTCATGCTGATAATCGTTACAAGAATACAGATTGCAAGGACAATGATCGTATCCAGAATAATGCTGCCTGTTGTCCAGCCGCTTAAGAACAGTGCTGTAAAAAGCGCCGTCATAACAAACATTTTTACGGCATGACTCAGTTCAAAGACTGCAAGCGGCGCGCCTGAATATTCTGCCATTGTACCTTCGCAGATCTCTGTCTCGGCTTCTGCGATATCGAACGGCTGCGTGCCGACTTCGCCGGGAATAATCATCAGGAAAGCAATTGCCGCCGGAATCATTGCCCAGTGTGAGATCATCGTTCCATTGTAGAACTGGTATACTACAATATCCGAAAGTGAAAAGGTCATCCCGCCGGTCAGCATGATCCCCGCCTTTTTGCAAACGGTAAGGAGCACCAGAATGAGCGGCAGTTCATAGGACACAATCGCTACCATCTCACGTGAAATGCCGATGCCGGAAAACGGTGACCCGGACGATGCGCCTCCGATGATAATCGCAACAGCCGGAATGGTAAGGAGATAAATAATAACAATTACATCCGCTATGCCGCGAAAAGCAAGGAAATTCCCGATCGGAATCACCACTGCCGTAACAATAAGCGAGACAAGCCCGATGACCGGTGCCGTCAGAAAAGCCGTACGGGAAGCCGCATCCGGTACAATCGTTTCTTTTCCCATCAGTTTCACAAAATCATAAAACGGCTGCGTAATGGGCGGCCCGATTCTCCGCTGCATTTTCGCCAGCACTTTTCGATCGATTCCCGCGAGGAGAAGTCCTGCAAACATCGTAAACAGGAAGCCCGGGAAGATCAGAATATAGAATAAAAACCATAGAATCTGCATATGTCCTCCCTCCCTACAGCAGGAAAATAAACGCGAACACGGTATAGACCGCGAAAATCATGACGGCCCACAAGGCGTAATCGTTCACGACACCGCTGTGAATATTGCCGATAAAGCCGAAGTAATGACGCAGGTTATATTTCAGTCCCCAGAATAAATCAGAACCGCCGACCCGCGAAAATTCATTCTTCTCACCGCTGTAAAATGTAGCGTACTTGCCATCCGTAACTTCTGCAGAGCTTGACTGGACACCGCGGTCTTTCTTTCCCAGCAGTGCTGCGACGGTAAATGCCGCAAGTACGATGATAAACAGGAGCAGCCAGCTTTCCGGCTGCCAGTAGCCGGCCAGTGCCACACTCTTGTCAGGCGCTGCCTGCGCCTTGCTTAAAAATTGTTCCGCGTATCCATTGCCCATCATGACATTGATATACTTTACAGGACTTAAGACAGCATTGACGGCAGGCCGGATCAGATACTGATAAACCTGTGACGGCAGTACACCGGTAACGATACAGAGAATCGCCATGATCCACATAGGAATGCGCATCGATACAGGCGCTTCTTTCACATTATTGAATTCAGCCGGCAGTTCGCCGAAGAAAACCGACTGGGTAACTTTAATAAACGAAGCCAGCGTCATGACGGATACGACGACTGCGATTACGGTAACAAGCGCAAAGCCGAAATTGCCCGTCTGGGAAGCTCTCTCATACGTTGCCTGATAAATCAGCCATTTGGATACAAAACCGTTAAACGGTGGAATACCGGAAATAGAAAATGCACCGATCAGGAAAATGATGCAGGTCTGCGGCATCTTCTTGGCAAGTCCGCCAAGACGGTCAAGGTTCGTCGTGCCCGCGCTGTAAAGGACAGCTCCGGCACAGAGGAAAAGCATGCCCTTGAAAAGGGTATGGTTCATGGCATGATACAGACCGCCGCTTAAGCCGAGCGCTGTTCCGAGACCGATCGCCGTAATAACGTAACCGATCTGGGAGATACTGTGAAACGCAAGAAGCCGTTTGAAATCATGCTGATTCAGGGCCATCGTAACGCCGAGGAACATTGTTACCGTACCGATCGTTACGATCAGGTTCTGAACGGAGCTTAAGCCCATCGTCATGAATATAATGTAAAGAAGCCGGATAATTCCGTATACACCGGTCTTGTTGACCATGCCGGCAAGTGCCATGGAAGCTGAGGTCGGCGCAGCTGTATATGCATCGGCCGCAACCGGATGTACCGGCACGATGAATGCTTTGATTGAAAAGCCTGTCAGAAGCAGGACAAACGCAAACACCGTTGTCGAATTCTGGCCGTTCTGAAGCATTGCTGAAATCTGGGCCATGTTCAGGGTATGAAGCTGTGAATAAAGCAGAATAACACCTGTCAGCGTCAGCGACGAACCGATGGAGCCGACAACCAGATACTTAAAGGCTGCCTCCAGCGGGCCGTCCTCATTGTTGCGGAACGCTGTAAGGGCTACTGCTGCAAATGTCAGGATCTCGATCATGATAAACAGGTTGAACAAATCGCCTGTCAGCACAAGGCCGAGAACCGCACCGGAAAGCATCAGGAACAGTACATAGTATTTCTCAAGTGTGTCGTCCCTGCTCATGTACTTCAGTGAATAAAAAGCGGAAAGGAAAATCGTAAGCGTCACGATCAGTGCAAAGAACAGCGACAGTGCATCGACTTCCAGACCGATGCCGATTGCCCAGCCGTTTACCGGCTCCCAGTTGCCAAGCCAGTAGCTGATCACCTGACCGTCGATCATGACCGGCTTAATCAGGCAGATCATAAGGACGAGCGGAACCGTAGCAGCCACCATCGTAATGGTGCCGCGGACGATCTTATTTCTGCTTCCGAACAGCACCACAAGGAAGGATGCCAGGAATAAGGTCATGATTGCCAAAACAGGAAAATGCTGTATCATCCATTCAGCCTCCTTATCTTGGTGCTGTCAAGCGTGCCATATTTTTTGTAAATTTTAATAACAATCGAAAGAGCCATCGCCGTAACGCAGGCACCGATAACGATCGATGTAAGCGTAAGCGCCTGAGGAATCGGGTCCACGAAAAATGTACCCGGCAGTATCTCGCCCGGTGTGAAAATCGGGGCTGTTCCGCCCGGATTATAGCCGATGCTGATAATCAGGATATTCACTCCATAATCAATAATGCCAAGACCGATGACGATCTTCAGAATGTTCTTCTTGACAATTACGGTGTAAAGGCCAAGTACGATCAGGAAAACACAGCAGATATAGTTAAGCAGCATCATTCGGCCTCACCTCCCCTGGATTCCGCGGAATCCTGACTGTCATCGTCTTCTCCGTCTCCGGTGTTAAGCGTTCCGAAAAGAAGAATCAGCAGGAAACTGACGCCGGTCAGAACTTTATAGCCGACTGCGTAGTTCATATATCCGATTGTTCCGGCGGAGAACAGATCGCCGACCTGGCCGTTCCGGAAAAATACGTTCCGGCAGAAATTGGCTCCGAAAAGAATACCCATCAGCGCGATAACAACGTACGCCGTTGCGCCGACCGCCTCATTCTTGCGGATAAATTCCGGATGAATCGCTTTTACAAGTGTGTCATATCCATATCCCAGGAAAAGCAGGATCACAGCACCCGCAACGCAGACACCGCCCTGGAAGCCGCCGCCCGGTGACAGATTTCCATGCATGATTACATAAAATCCGAACATCAGTGCAAAAGGAAGAAAGAAACCACCCGCATTCCTGACAATCGTATCATTTTCAGTGAGATTGCTCTTCAGATGCAGCATCCGTATTTCCCCCTTTCCGTTTTGCCGCCCGCAGAATTGCCATGGAGCCTGAAATCGCGGTCAGCAGGATGAATGACTCACCCATCGTATCATAGCCACGGTAGTCGAAAACGATCGCCGTAACAGCATTCTGCGAACGTGTCTTGTCGAGATCTTCCTTTACCATGATACTGGCAACACCGTCCGCGTCAGATGTGTCGTATACGGACGGATTCGTATAAAGCGCGTAGGCGTCTGTCGTAGAACCGTCATACGCCAGCGGACTGTTGTACATCTTTGTAACGCCGATGATCCCGAACACAAGGATCACGAGAAGAGAGACAACCGTTATAATCTTTCTGGCTTTCATTTTTCCTCTTCTCCTTTCTTCGTCGTCTTTCTAAGGGCGATAATAAAGATCACCGTTGAAAGAACAGCTCCAACCGATGCTTCCGCGATAGCCACATCCGGTGCCTCCAGGAGTATAAACTCAAGAGCGGCAAACGCGCCTGTAATGCCAAGCGCGATAATGGATGAAAGCAGCTTGTCAAAAAACACCGCCAGAATTGCTGTCGTAACTACACCGATCATAACAAGGGCATTCAGGATCGCAGGGCCGTTGGCCGCAAAAAATTCAATCATCTGTCTGATCCTCCCCGTAGTCGTCGCAGACCATCTTATCCTTCGGGCGGATTCCAAGCTTATATGCCGCCTTGCAGATCGCATGGCTTGCGATCGGATTTGTAATAATATTGAACACACAAAGACATCCCAGCTTGATCGCCATTCCGGTGGCTCCGGTCACTGCGGAATAGACAAGCGCGGCGATCAGTGCCCCGAGCATGCCTAATGTCGCAACATTCGTACTCGACTGCATACGGCAGTAGGAATCCGGCATGCGAAGAAGTCCGACAACCCCGGCCAGTGCAAAATAAAAGCCGATCAAGAGAAGAATATCTATTATGATCCGTACCGCCATACTGATATTCACCGCATCCATCATAGTTTCCCCTCCAGATATCTCGAAATCATCACGGTGCCGAGAAATCCCAGCACGGCAAGTGTCATGGAAATGTCCAGATAAATGCTTCTTCCGGAAAAGACGGCAAACAGCGCCAGGGAAACCGTTGTAAGAGAATCCACACAGTCAGAAGCCACCGCGCGGTCTACAGAACTTGGTCCCTTATACAGCCGGACGCAGACGATAAGAGCAAGGATCCCGTACAGGATCGCGAAAATCATCAATTCGGTCATGCCCAGATCCTCCTTATCCATTTCTCCATTGTTCCTTTGATCGCGTCTCCGGCTTTTTCATAATCCTGCTCAGCAACATCGATCCAGTGAATGTAAAACCACTTCTGCCCGTTCACGTCATCCGCGATATCCATCGTAATCGTACCGGGCGTCAGTGTGATCGAATTGGCCAGCATCGAAATACCGTATTCCGAACGAAGACCTACCGGAACCTTTACGATGCCGGGATTGATATTGAGCTTGCCAGGTTTAAGCGCACGCTTCGCGACATCTACGTTTGCCTTGATCAGTTCCCACATGAAAATAATGGCACAGTAGAAAATGATCGTCAGCAGGCGTACGGGATTAAATACATAAAACGGTTTTTCACTTACAAAAAACTTAGCTGAGAAAAGAGCCACGGCAAATGATATTACCGCGCCGGCAGCCAGCTCTTCCACCGCAAACGACCATGTGAGCAATATCCAGAATAAAAAGCACATGACTGCCACGGAAATCACTGCCGGGAAACCAGCTTTTTTCACGAAAACACCCCCTTGATTTTATGATCCGCTGACTTCGATACTTTCTATATAGAATTCCCTGCCTGTCACAATCCTGATATGATCGCTCCCGCAATAGGGGCAGGTAAATTCATGTTCCTTGATTTCTCCGGTCTTCCCGCAGTCGCTGCAGGAAACCGTCACGGGAACCTTTTCAAAACAGAGGGACGCGTCCTCTGCCGGTGTCCCGGCACTCGCGGGACCAAAGCAGTCCTCGATCAGCTCAGGAACCACACCGGAAAAAGCTCCGACTTTTATTTTAATACGTTCAATGCGCCCGGCATTCTGATTCTCCAGTGCGCCGGTCACTATCGAAAGGATTTTCATTGTAAGACCGAGCTCGTGCATATCAGCGGTCCAGACATGAGAAGCAGGGATCAATGCAGGCAATGATAAGACCGGCATCTGCTATTGAATTGTTTCTCAGCATAACAGGAACGGTAGGCGCATTCCGGAACGTCGGCACATGAATGCTGACGCGGTGATTCGTCTTGCCTCCGTCCGAAACAACATGATATACAAGCTGCCCGCGCGGCGCCTCAATCAGATGCGTACACTCTCCGGCCGGGATCTTCGGTATCTTGACACCAAGATTGATCGGTCCCTCCGGCAGGTTTTCGAGTGCCTGGCGGATGATCCTGATACTTTCGTAAACCTCCAGTACACGGACAACAACACGCGCAAAAACGTCACAGCTGTCCACGACCGGAATATTGAAATCAAAGTCCTCATAGCATGAATACGGCATATCACGCCGTACATCAATATCGAAATTCGACGCTCTCGCCTGTGGGCCTACAGCACCAAGACGAATCGCGTCTTCACGCGTCAGAATGCCGACACCCTTCGTCCGCATCGCGACTGTACGGTCGTTTACAATGATATCCTTCACCTTGTCCGTTTCCTTCTCAAGGATATCCAGCTTGTCCAGAATCGATCTTCTCGTATCGTCGTCAATATCACGTCTGGAGCCGCCGATTGTCACCATGCCGTAGTTGACCCGGTTTCCGGAAATTTCTTCCAGAATATCCATGATAACCTCACGTTTGTCCCAGATATGCATAAAAAGACTGTCATGCCCGATAATGTGACAGGCAATGCCGAACCACAGAAAATGCGAATGCAGACGCTCCAGCTCCGCCATGATAACACGAATATACGCTCCGCGCTTCGGCACCTCCATGCCGGCAATCTCTTCACACGCAAGCGCGTAATTCATCGCGTGGGAATGAGAACAGATACCGCAGACCCGTTCTACCAGAACAAGCGTCTGAATATAATTCCGCTCTGTGCAGAGCTTCTCAATGCCGCGGTGATTGTAGCCGATGTAGACCTCGGCATCCTTGATCATTTCGCCCTCTGTTATCAGATTGGCATGAACCGGCTCTTCCAGTGCGGGATGATATGGCCCTATCGGAATCGTATAGCTCATTTTGTTTCCTCCTTCCCCGCATCTTCCTCGTCACGTTCCAGCGTATTCACAAGCGTCCTGGCATTGTCGTAATCCTTAAAGGCTTCTTCCCGGAGCTCCTTAAGCGGTGTAACCAGAATCTGCCCCTTGCCATTGGAAAGGTCCTCGGGAAGGAAAAGCCGATGTGAAATATCCAGTCCGGTAAAAGTAAATCCAAGCAGTTCATTGATTTCCCATTCCGGCCACCCTGCCGCCGCATCATAGATCGGCGATATGGAAGGAAGTGTCGTTTCACCTGTCACCTCATACGCCTCGATCACGCTGCCGACCCCGTACTCATACGAAACAACGGGCTGATCCTCCGTGTTCCGATAGGCATGGATCATAAGCAGCATCCTGCCGTCGATCTTCATCCGCTCGGCAGTCGGGACGATCTCATCCTTCGTGATGCCTGTTACCTTAAACTCCTGCTGCATACATACCCTCCTTACTTTTTATGCACGCTAAAAAAGGGCGTTCACCTCTGCATCGATAACGTCCTTAATAGTTTCGAGATTTTCTTCTGCTTCCTGTTCGTTAATTTTGGCAATAGCAATACCAGCGTGTACGATCACGTAATCTCCGGTCTTTACACCGGGAAGAAGGTCCACACGAATCGTTCTGCTCGCACCGAATGCTTCACCAGTTGCTTCCTTGCCTTGAATATTGATAATCTTCAGTGGTACCGCAACACACATACTATCCCCGCCCAACTGCCATACCACATACAGTATGACTTCTAGCTACTATTCTACCACGGCCGCTTAAACAATCAAGTTTATTATCAAGTACAATCTGACAATTTGTGACAATTTTATCAATATGTCCCATAACTATGCTGGTATACTGCCTGAACTTTCTCTTAAACCCTGATAATATAATCTGCTTTTCTTGGCGCTGCCTCTTTAATTCCCTCCGGCAGGCCGTATCCAAGTATGCAGTTTCCGATCGCTTCATAATTGTCGCCGAGCCCCCATTTTGACGCGAGCTCTCTTCCCTCCGGACTCGCAAAAACTTCCCTTGCGCGGTAGATATAGCAGGAATCCACACCGACAGCATGCGCGGCATTCAGCAGATTCGCTATCATCATATTGCCATCATCGACATACGTTCTCCTGCCGCGGTCGGCAAAAACAACAAGCACCGTCGGCGCGCCGTAAAACGGATCCGCGTCTGTGCCCATCACCTTCGCGTTCATTCTGGAAATTGCATCTCTTGTCTCCTTGTCAGAAACCGCAACAATCACAGGACTCTGTGCACCCTGGCCAGTCGGCGCATACGTGCCCGCCTCTAAAATCGCGGAGAGTTCTTCCTCTTTAATCTGTTCCGGTTTATATTTTCTGCAGCTTCTTCTTGATTTCAGATCCTGTAAAGTTTCCTTCATTTCAATTTCCTCCATATTATTCAATTTGCAAATAATCTAAACTATTATACCATCCATTTACCGGAAATACCACCCTTGCCAATAGATACTTCTGCCAAATAACTTGACTCGAATTATATTGTTATGATAAAATAAATTCCAACAAATGCTTGCCTGCTTCCCCGGAAGAAGGTACGAAAGCACTGCAATTCATGTTTTAGGGCCGTTTAAACGGAAACATGAATTCAGTGCTTTTATTTTTAAGGAGGAATAAATATGAATCTGTTTTATGTTCTTTCATTTCTGTCAGCAGTCATAAGCAGTACAGCATACCATCTGCTCAGTAAAAGTATTCCCAAAAATGTATCGCCCTTTCTCGGTCTTGCCCTGACATATGCTGTCGCTATGATAACGAGTCTTTGTCTTTTCTTTCTTACGTGCAAAACAGGATTTCAAAAAGAATTTCTGCATTTAAGCATCTTTAATGTTCTCATGGGTTTCACCGTTGCAGGAATCGAAGGCGGTTTTCTGATCATGTACCGCAGCGGATGGGAAATAAGCAAAGGGCCGCTTTCAGTAAATATAACGCTTGCTGTAATTCTGCTGATCATAGGCGCTGTTTTCTTCAAAGAAGAGCTGAACATAAAAAAAATCATTGGAATCATTCTCTGCATTTCCAGCGTTTTTTTAATGAATGCTTAAGTTCTGCCCGGACTCTATATGTTTCAAAAGCCGTACCTTGTGTATGGCTTTAAATATCCTGTGATTTTCAGGCCAGCAGAGCGTGTTCCCCGCTGCGCCGCCGTGTTTTTTCATGATACATGTTTTCATCCGCCTCTTTCAGCAGATCCAGGGAACAAATCCGGTCTTTTCCATCCGACCAGGCATACCCTATACTCATGGACAGCTTATAGGGAGACAGCTTCTGACAATTGAATTCTTCAAATCGTTTCTGAATTTCTGAAATACTTTTTTCGGTCTCATCTCTGCTGCAGCCGGGCACTACAATTACAAACTCATCTCCGCCGTACCGTGCCAGAAATGCCGATGTTCCGCTGAATGTCCTGCGAAGAATATCTGCCGTCTGAATCAGCGCGTTATCGCCTTCCGCGTGTCCGTATACATCATTAATCTTCTTGAAGCTGTCGATATCTGCCATAATAAAGCTGACCTGCTGCTCCGCCTGGGAATCCTCCAGTATATGCAGAAAACGGTCCAGATTTCCTCTGTTGTTCATGCGGGTAAGCGGATCCTGAGACACCGCCTGATTCTCTATATTTACGTATATCTGCAGAATCGCGGCCGTAACACACGGCCACAGCAGACTGCAGCCATATAATAAAGTCTGGGCTGCCCCGCCGGCCAGCGGATATAGTGTAAAAAGGCTGATCAGCCGGAGCTCTTTCCGACGGTCGTTTAAGACTTCCTTTCTGCTCTGCTTCAATGCCATTGCGGAAGAAACGATCAGGTAAACGATCAGTACAGCCGAAAAGGGAAACGACAGCACGCCTCTGTGGTAGAAATTATTCTTGTCATAGTAAAAACACCATCCGTTTAAGGGGCATGTCAGAATTATGACACTCATAAGCAGAAACGGGAATCTGTTAACGAGAACTTCCCGCCTGTGAGGCATGTTTGTCTTGTAAATCCGGTAATATGCATAGTGAAGCCATTTGAAAATTACGATAAGCTGCATCATAAGATAGATTATATTGACCGTGTAGCCCAGGAAACGCATCGTTTGTCCCGGGCGGCCGTTAATCAGCCATGTCGCGATGTCCGAGAGGAGCGTGAGCATCACAAACAACGCGGTACTGCATAAAAGACGAACATCCTGCGTATCCGTAAATTCACTTCTCAGACTGCCGTACACAATACTGATGATACAGATGGAAAACAAATCTATGCCAACATTAAAGAATATTGTCTTTCCCAGATCCACGGCAAACATGGAAATACCCCCACTATATCCGGCTTTCGTTTCATATGATAGGATATTATTATACCATAAAAAGCACGTATGGCAAGATAAAAGCCGGCATATCAGGCATTTGCCTGACTGCCGGCTTGTTTTCCTGCCGCTTTCCGCTATTTGTAATTATAACCTAATTCTACCGCGTTGAGATTTGCCTGCAGCAGATCCGCGTGCTTGGCAGATACGACCTTCTTCATGGCATCCTCCAGATGATCGTAGGAAACCATGCCTGTTTCACGAATCATTTTGCCTACGATAATCATGTTGGCAAGTCCGTTCATTTTATTCTCCATAGCGAGATCCGTGGCCGGGATATAATATGCTTCCACATCCGTACGGCGGACCTTGCGCTTGATCAACGTTGAGTCCACAAAAATCTTCGAGCCCGGGACGGCTGCATCTTCATACTTGTCCAGCGAGGGAAGATTCATAACCATCAGAATATCCGGATGTGTGATGATCGGCGATCCGACCGGCGTATCGCTTAAGATGACACTGCAGTTTGCGGTTCCCCCGCGCATTTCCGGTCCGTAGGACGGAAGCCAGCTAAGCTCACGACCTTCCAGCATTCCTTTATACGCGATAAATTTCCCGGCAAACAGAAGACCCTGTCCGCCGAAGCCTGCAATCAAAATACTGTTCATTATTTTTCCTCCTTTGCTGCACTTCTGTCTTTATATACACCAAGAGGATAATAAGGGATCATCTTATCATTGACCCATTCCAGTGCTTTCTGAGGTGTCATTCCCCAGTTTGTCGGGCACGCGGAAACAACTTCAACGAGTGAAAAGCCGAGTCCGTTTACCTGATTTTCAAACGCCTTCTGGATTACTTTTTTGGCACTGCGTACGTTCTTTACATTGTTTACGGCTACACGCGCGATATACTCCGGGCCTTCCATCGTAGCAAGCATTTCGCACATACGGATCGGATATCCGACCGTCTTTACGTCACGCCCGTACGGCGAGGTCTGCGTAACCTGGCCGGGCAGTGAAGTCGGCGCCATCTGGCCGCCCGTCATGCCGTAAATCGCGTTGTTCACGAAAATCACGGTAATATTTTCATTTCTTGTCGCCGCGTGAATCGTCTCCGCCGTGCCGATCGACGCGAGATCGCCGTCGCCCTGATACGTGAAGATGATATTGTCCGGCGTCGCGCGCTTCAGGCCGGTCGCAACGGCCGGAGCACGTCCGTGCGCAGCTTCCACCATATCACATGTAAAATAATCATATGCCATAACGGCACAGCCGACCGGTGCTACACCGACGGTGCGTCCTTCAATGCCAAGTTCATCAATCGCTTCTGCTACAAGTCTGTGGATAATTCCGTGTGTACAGCCCGGGCAGTAATGAAACGGCACATCGGTAAGAGATTTTGGTTTTTCAAATACAATCATTACTGATCACCTCCAGCCATTTTCTTAATTGCCGCGAGCACCTGATCCGGTGAAGGAATCATACCGCCTGTACGGTTGCATGGTACTACAGGGCGGCGGCACTTCGTCGCAAGTTCAACATCTTCTATCATCTGTCCCATCGAAAGCTCAACCGTGATAAAGCCTTTTACCTTGTCGGCAGCATCACTGAATGCCTTCTTCGGGAACGGCCACAGTGTGATCGGACGGATAAGGCCAACCTTAATTCCCTTCGCGCGTGCTTCTACGATCGCGTTCTTCGATACACGGGCCGCGATACCGAACGCTGCCACACAGTACTCCGCGTCATCCATCATAAAGGATTCATAAAGTGTCTCGTTCTCTTCGATCACGGCGTACCGCGCAAAGCGCTCTTCGTTCTTTCGCTCAAGCTCTTCCGGATTTAAATACAGGGAGTTGATGATATTGTGTTTCCGCTTCATCTGTGTTCCCGTAACAGCCCAGGGCTTCTCAACCTTGGCAGCCTTGATATCAGGAAATTCAACAGGCTC
>Ga0163159_1000718_pt1 | contig 37514 bp, 49 predicted proteins | sample BioMet9_FD_108702 | JGI IMG/M metagenome (GOLD analysis project Ga0163159, IMG submission 108702) | Microbial communities from bioreactor (seeded with sewage sludge) at Lawrence Berkeley National Lab, California, USA - Biofuel... | ecosystem: Engineered > Bioreactor > Anaerobic > Unclassified ... | reverse complement strand
GGATACCTCCTTGCGTATTTTTAAAGTTTTTAGACAAATTCCAAAAACTCTAAAAACTTTAATTTCCTCTAGTATCCCACTTTCGAACTGAGATTGCTATCCACCGTTTTATTTTACGCTTACGCTTTTTCTGCTATTCCTTGCCGTACTAGGTTCTTTATCTTGTTCCAATCAGAGTAGTCATAAGTGCCTGTTGCGGATAAAATAGCGGCTATGCTGTTCAGGCTATCAACTATCTTTTGTCCAGTCTTATCAAGCAAAATTGGCTCCATTACTTGTGTCATATTATCCTCCTATACGGTATACGTGATATTTAATTGACCGTTTACAACTGACAGTCCATATGTTGATACGGTATCTGTCAGGCTAGCTATTTTCGTTTTATTGTCAGCGATCTGTGTTTCGTCTTGTGTTGCTTGTGTTGTTAGCGTTTCAATATTTGTCTTGTTTGTTGTTATTTGTGTTACTGAATCGCTGACTGATTTGGCACTATTAGTAGCATTGCTTTCGGATTGGGCGGCGGCGCTGGCGCTATTGGTCGCTGCTGTGGCACTGTCATTGGCCGCCGTGGCGCTGTTTCCGGCAGATGTTGCGCTATTTGCCGCATTGGTTTCTGATTGGGCGGCAGCACTGGCACTGTTAGCCGCTGCCGTAGCACTGCCGCTGGCTGCTGTGGCGCTTTGTCCGGCATTGGTTTCAGATTGGGAAGCTGCCGTCGCACTATTGGCCGCGTTGGTTTCCGATTGAGCGGCGGCGTTTTTTGCTGCTTCTGCTTCATCCGCTGATGTTACCGCTTTTACCTGTTCTGCCAGCCATTGTTCCTGTGTCCCCGTGTATCCATTGTGCTGCACTGCCATTTCATAGGCGCTCAGTCCGTTTATCTGCGTCGTTAGCTCCGTGTACGTCGTACCATTCCACCGATACTGTTTGCCCGTATCCTTGGCTATATACAGCTTGGTAGAATCTCCGGTTGTCGGCATAGTAGATAGGCTATCTGCCCATATGTAGGATCCTAGCAGCATTCCTTTTAAGGCTTCTAGGTTATTGATGATATAGTCTAAAATTGCGGTATTGTCTCCGTTGACAAATGGCGACTTTTTCCCGAATGTTCCATTTTGTATGATGTTGTCGTTTTCGTCGCGCACTTCCGGCAATTGATATCCTTGTGGTTTCATGTTTTCATCTCCCTATAGTCCGCTAACGTCTACCAATAAGAATGATGTTGGATTTATTGTATAAGCGTAATCTTCATGCTTTGAACCCGGTGCGTTGATGATATTCATTGACTGTGATATTTGATTCTTTAGCTGGCCGCTTGAACTAACAATGGTATTCGTTGATTCTGATTTTGATTTTTGGCCAATTGCTATTCTTCCAGAATTCATTCTGAAATTAGATACGATTGTTGTATTTAAATCAGTTTCCCATATTGTGTAGTCATCGATATAGTCTGTATATGCTTCTGTAACAGTTACCGTATCATAATGGGCTGGCACATCGACAACGGTCACTGATTTAAATCCAGCTGCCTGATCTATTACTTTTACCATTTTGTACGAACCGTCAGACTGCCTTTGATAATCATAATGGTATTTTTCATCTTGCCATTGCAGTTCTGTTTTGTACGTGGCAGCAACATATTGTTGGTAGGTTACTGCTTGGTGGTATACCGTACTGTACCTGTTATCTACGGTATAACTTTTATTTAGGCTCTTTTCCGTTACAGGTGATCCCGTAGCAATGGCATATTTATAGTTTCCTCCCGTAGGTATTCCTTGCTCGCTTTGACCAAAAGCAAGAATTCTAGCTGGTTCAACAGCGCTGTTGAAAATGATTTTTCCAGTATCATCCATTACTTCTAATCCTGCTCCGTGATCAAGTGTGGGAATGGAAGTTGACAGCACATAGACTGCCATCCCAGATTGGAAGGTATTCACTGTGCAGGTCCATCCTGTAGGTGTATTTTCACAGAATGCATCTAGCGTAGTGCCATCCATGCCACCAACAGCAGCGATATATTCGCCAGTACCAAAGGTTCCTGTTGTTATTCCGGTACTTGATAAAACTATTTTTCTGGACAGATAGAAGTTTTTATACGTATTATCCAAAACCAAGTTGCTATTATTGTTGTAAACAATGATCCCGCTATTAGACATTAGAAAACTCCATATAATATCACACATGAGACTTTACGATTATTGGGAAAAGACCAATATAAGCATCGATCGCCTTTGGTAATTGTAGGCGTTTCCCATGTTTTTCCCGAGTTTTCTACTAGGTTCGGGTCTGGATAATTGACCGCCAGCAGCAAGTACCATATATCACCATCACGCAAGTTGTTATCTGATATAGTTCCGCTTTGTGCGCTGCCGTCAATACTGGCGGATCCGACAAACTTCGGAATACGATTTGTAATATCAAGCGAAACAGAGCCGTTAGCACGAAAAACTTGCAATCCCTGCGGCATCACCATACCCCCATTCTGACCCTCAAAACATTGTTAGCATCATATACCTGTATTAGATTATCCTGGATAACGACACGTGCACCACTGGTAGCGGTCTGCAAAGTTCCGATTGTGCCTGTGATAGCAGACAATGAATTAACGTTCAATTTTTCTGCTGTTACAGCGTCAGCAGCCAAACTAGCGGTTGTAATGGCTTCAGCAGATATTTTTGCAGATGTAATGGCTCCGGCTGCAATTGCATCAGCAGTTACAGAACCAGCCTGCAGCATATTTGAAACTATTATGTTGTTGTCAAACTGGGTGAGTCCGGTTACATGTAGAAATTTACCATCAATGGTCGTTCCATTGATGGTTAGATTAATTTGATTAATAACATCATCTTTAATAACGCGCAGATTGATCGCATCTATTAACTGTGTAATGGCGCTATATCCAGACAGGTTAGGCTCCTTATTAAGATTGGCTACAATTGTCGTTACGGCCTCTTTACTGAAATTTCCGGCAGCTAACGCATCTTGAATCGTCTTGGTTACCATGTTTTCAGTTACCGTATTTTCTTCTATCCACGCCGGATCTAAATACGCTTTGATAGTTCCTACAATATCCTGACTTCTTTCACCTTCACCGAAAATATCTACATAAGAAGCTGAAAAAGTATATATTCCAGGATCATCATGAAAAGCATATACCGGAGTTGTTAATTCAAGCATCTCATTATTTGCTTCAGAAGTGATATATAAATGCATTTTAAAGACATTCGAAGGGAAAGCTCCAGCAGAAATGTGAAGGCCTCGAAGCAGTTGAGACAGCGATATTACCGGTGCTTCCGGCTTGGGTACATTATAAGTAAGAGTCGCCGGATAGCTATATTTCTTAGTAGCATTATGCGCATATAGATAGACGGTTGCGCTTCTATCAATGAGTGAAACATTGATGCTCGTTCCATTGCATCGACCAAGTAGGTTATCTTGATTACCATATTTCTCGTCTAGACGCACTTCGTAAAAATCAATATCCGAGTTAGTTACAGCGTCCCATAAGAAATAGAATCCTTCTGTAAAATCATATCGGAAATTTTGTGGAGTATTGGGTATCGTCTGTTTTTCTAGGACATGTACCGTAATCGTAGGCGCCGCGCTATCCACTGACATATGGCCGTACATATCTCGTGACACTACCTTGATAATGTATGTATCGCCAACATTAGCATCAGGGATAATGACCTGACTGATGGATTCTCCAGCATACTTCCAATCAAGGGAATATCCCAGCTCATCTGCCGCAACACCTTCAGGAATAGTACCAATAAATTCATCTGCACTGATATAATCTGTCTTGTAGTAAACAGCAGCAGATACAAGACCTGATTCAGGCGGCAGCGAGTAATTGACTACAATATCATAGCCTGTATGGCCATTTTTATATTGACGATACACGGTATACGCAGCCAGGTTAGTAACACTTTTAGGCTTGAGATAGTCCAGGATATAGGTATATGGTTCAACGTCGGCCAGACTTTGCTCTGATGCTCCATACACATTGAAGGATGTGAATTTAAGCCATACTTTTTTCCCTGTATCCTGACTGGAAAAGACATAGCGGAAAGTATCCGCGTCTATCCTGGCAAACAAGCTTCCTACGTCATGACTGCTAATATCTGTCCCATAGCAGCCGCGTTTCATTTGATAGATATCATATTTTTTAGCAGCTATCAAATTAGCGGTTTGGTAGGAAAGCAACTCATTATCCACATAACAGAGCGTATGCATTTGTTCCATGTCGTCCTTTGATCCAGACAGTAGTTCGCCGGAAAACATCTCGACGCTCAATATATTCTGAGTATCCATCGCATCACCAGATGCAAAAACCTTACGCAACGTTCCCATGCGAGATGGCCCCTTTATAGTCCCAATCTGCTTATAGGTTGCGTTATCGTAACTGGCCCAAATATTACAGCCACCCCAGTTGTCACTGTCTCCACAAACGAACATATACATTTCGTTTTGTCTGGATGATAGCTCTGCTGGTACAGGCGCTATGATTGGTGTCTTGACATTGCCTGGTGAAACGGCAAAGTCCGTTTTAACTCGCGTTGCATTTTGTGTAGTGTATATAGTTGGGCTATTTACGCCTTCCGGGCAATCTTCAGCCGTAATGCGTAAGTTAAGTTCTTCATCTTCTTCTATCGACGTAATACGTACCGGCTGCCGGTCAAGTCCAAGGAAATGATCCGTCAAGGTAATAACATCCATTGGATCCAAGAGACTGTGGCGACAGGATAGAGTAAATTCATAGGCGGCGGGGATGTACAACTTGCGCTGCAATACCGCTTGTGCTGCAAATTGAGCGACTTCCGGTAGTGTTATGAAATGCATTTCGATATTATCGGCGGGGCGGATTCCCCGTTGGCTGATATCGGCGTCATCCGTTGCTTTATAAGGCTCGACGTTGTAATCATTTTGACGATTCATAAATTCAACGGACTGCATGTTGCTTCTATCTGCCGATGCCTTCGGCTTGATGATGATTGGCATTGTCCCATCTTCATATACGATATCATCCAGCGTTATATCATACAGCGGTGCCTGTGGCGGCGTGTAGGTTGTTCCGTTAGCTGTTATAGGTTCCAGCCCGTATGGGATAATCTTCAGCTTTCCCTGGCTCCACACTGGGGCACTATTGCTGGCCTGGAGCAGGTCTGTAATAATTTCTTGCGCTTCCGTCTGGCTTTCGTAAGACGGAGAAAAATAGATTCCATTAGCCTGACAATACGACCGATAATTCGATAGGTCTGCCAAAGCGGATTCCGGGAATCCTACGCCTATCCGTGTGTCCGTCAGGATAGCAGTAATGATGTCAGCAGGAGCAGCATCATCCCTGCCCGATGTGATAGCATGACCGGCTACCTCAAAATTCAGCGTTGGCATAGATGCAGACGTAGATAACTCAAAGTTGGGGCTTGCTGCATAAGCCGTATAGGGATAAGCCAGGGCACGTTCGCCGTGCTTGCTAGTCATATAGTCCCAAGGCTGCTGGTCAGCTGTACCAGTAAATGCCGTAAGCCGTAAATCGCTTAGATGATATATTGTTTTGTCTTTCCAGACGCGCTTGATTCCGCTGATAGGACCTTCTCCGACCGATAGAATGGTGGCCACTTCGTAGGTATACGTTGTATTCTCCGATGTAACGCCGCCACCGCCTTTGCCGCTATGGGTCGTTGTTGTATGCGGTATTGCCGTAAAATCTATATAGTCAATCATATTGGCAGCAATACGCATCGTACCAAATACAACCGGTATTACAATTCCATAAGTGCTTTGTGTCAGTGCAATAGTGCCTATCCGTGTATCCGCTGTGCTTACGGTACCACCACCGCCAAATAAACCGCCCATTATTGTCCCTCCCAAAAACTATAGATACCGCGTTGCCGGTCAGCCAGCTCGCCTTTACTACCATCTGTCTTTATGACTCCCAGGCCTACATAGGAATGAATGACCGTCGGCCATTGTACGACAAGGGCCCCATGGGATACGCAGCGGCCATATTGATACACGATGATGTCGCCAGGCAATGGCTCACGATGTACTCTGTGGCAGTATCTTCCAACCCAGCCAAGATATTTTTGCTGATTTCGGTGTAGATGCCAGTCTGGCGGATAGTATCCGACTGCGGTATCCAATATCAGCCCAACGTTGATGAAACACTGCAGGATGAACATGCCGCAATCGGTGCCAGCGCCTTTAACTCGTCCCATGTGATGATAGGGGGTTCCCATCCAGGTAAGTGCTTCATGAACAATCTCTGTACGTTCTTTAAATTCCGTTTTATCCATCTTCTACACCTCTTAATAGGCAGTTTCAGGTACAGGAATAAAGGGATATCCCCTGAAATGATTTCGGTTGTTAAATCGGTTTGTACAACAGTTCATGCTCTTATCGCAAGCCGGGATAATATAGAAATTGTCACCAGCTTCAGGGGCATAGTAGAAAGGCATAACCACGGTAATGGTACTACCGGTATTACTCGATATGGTTCTTGTCACACCGCTGTTAGATCCACTTGTGAAGCAGATGCATCCTTGTTGCAGATATCCATTATTTATATCCAGATTAGTCTTTATTTCGCTTCTGGTAGACGACACCACACTGCCGAACCGTTTATACTGCTCAAGGTCTACCTGACAGCTTGCATCTCCAAGTGTAAGCAAGCATGGAGGATAATACAGATGGGTCGGAAACTTTGTATTGAGCAGCTCCGTCATGGACGAAGCGGTTGCTTCAATCGTAATCCCACCAGCGCTTTCGATGTTCAGGCGGCCAATCCACCAATCTAATACATAATCAGTATCGACGGCATCCATCCCAAAGCGGAAAGGAACAGGGGAGAACAAGCGATATAAATGGATTGTCGCATTATCGAACCGGCCAGCTACGACACCTTGCATGAGCGTTTGTGTGCTGTCTATCTTATCTTCCGGCCGGACGGTAAACGTAAAGCTTACTTCATCGACGCTGATATCATTAGTTTGGTTCGTTCCTTCTCGTTCAATGGCCATGGGATTGTATACGATGCTTCCCACCTTCAAGGGTATATCACACGACGTATAATGCAGCGACGTACCATCAGCCAGTAGTATTTCATATAAATCAGCAAGGTTGAATGATTGTTCTTCTAGCAAAAGTTTTTTTAATTTATCACTAGCGTTTTTCATGCGTCAATCCTCTTTCCTGAAACGAAATCTACAGTTTTGGCTTCCCATAACTTGAAAGCGAAATTAGTAAATTCAAGCGATGATTCCGTGAACCGGCACCTGTAATAATACTGTCCGGACCATGTTAATTTAGCGGTTGCGGCAGGTGGCGATTCAAAAGTTACAATGCCATTAGTAATCGAAAATCCAGATGTTATTTCAATATCGTTCACAAAAATCTTTACTGTTCCAGGCACAGTCGCACCAATCGGCTCGACAATACCGCAATAATTACGGCACAATGCAAACGTTCCTCTTGAACCAGTTCCTATCCCAAATTCTTGATTATTCGTTTCGTGATCATTCGGATCTAAATATAACCAGTCATCAGCATTACCATGCCGTTGTAGAAAAAAGCCCAGCAATTTCTGCAGGTCGGCAGTTCCATAGCCATCACGTAAAATCTCATAGGATAGTGAGAAATGCCAACGCGGATATGAACATAAGGATACAGCAATATCTACCCCAGTCGGGCTTGTCTTTGCCAATGAATAGAACTCCGGCGTCTTTTTTATATCCCATGTCAATCCTGTCATCTCTGGGAAAACCGCATTCGACATATCATCACCTCTTACTGCCTCGGTTAAATTTGCGATATTCCGCATCAAGAACTTTTACCATAAACTTAGCATTATTTTTCATTTCTTGCCTTACATCGGCATTGGTTCGTCCCGTATGTACAGCACTATAGCTCAATGAAATATTAGGAGCTTGTTGTGCTGATCCAGACAGCATGTTTCGTACAGCATCAGCCTGGCCTCCCTTCGCCGGAATAATAAGTTCTCCCTGATGGACCGTTGCAATTGTATCAGCCGGAATGCTCCAGCTTCCAATGTCAAATGACGGAATCCCGGTAATTGTCGGCGTCTTATAATAACTGTCCGGACTTCGCCCCAGATTGATTCCCGGTCCATCCGTGGTGGTCGTACTAGACCCGCCCCCGAAAAGACCGGATAGAGCAGACAGGATAAGCAGCATAGGGAGCATCTGCAGCATAGCGGTTATACTTGCCTGAATAGCAGCCACGCCCGATATTGCTGCCGACTGGTCAGACGCAACAATGACAGCATTTTTATTGGATTCTACGCTTATTTGTGTAGCCGCTTTCTGCTGCGTTGCAGCCACTTCCATTTGACTACCATTCTGTTCAATAACATATCTTTGAGTAGACCCCGCTTGGGCCGCGGCGGTTCGCGCCGCCTGGGTGGCCTGTTCTGCCGCTATGGCCGTCGTATCAACTTTCGAGCTCTTGTCAGGTGTTGTAAAGAACCGCTTGAATGCCTTTTGAACGATATCGGAAGACAGTTGATTGGTAATTTGTTTGATGATGCTCGTAATAGTAGAGGACCATAATGACCGTATTCCCTCCAGAATTGATTTATTTCCTTTGGCTACATCCTGCATGATGGAGGACATATCATCAGCCATTGTGTCCCTTACGCTTTTAATAATTTGAAGCTGCTTGGACCGTTCTTTCTGTGATATATCAAGCAACTTCTCACAATGCTGGCTATAAATATCTTCCAAAGACTTTAGGGCTGCTATTGTAGCTTCTTCACTTTTTGAGTTTGCTACCATGTTATCTAAATACCGTTTTTTATCGGCTTCAGATAGAGCAGACATGTACATCTCATAATTTTCTTGCATGGTCGATACTGAGATAGCATTGTCGGCCAATGTTTTTTCCGCATAGTCACGCTGGATAGCATACCGTTGATTTTCAAAGTTACGTTGTGCTGCCAAATACTGTTCCTGGCTGATGGCTCCCAAATTATATTGTTCATCCAGCCGTTTTTCTTCGAGGGCAATAGAATGAGTAACTTGATCATTTTCAAATTCAATCAGTTTGTTTTCAATGGAAAGGCGATAATCGTCATATTTCTTTTGTGCATCGAGAACATCTTTAAGCGCTTCTTTGTACCAGGTAGCAGCCTGGACCTTTTCTTTGTAATACTTCAGATCCCTAGTTTTATCAGCTTCCGTAATTTTATCGGCAGCCAAGGCTGCTTTCGCCCGGAAATCTACTTCAGCATCAAGATTTGATTTTTTGATACGTAACAGCTCTGCATTATAAGCGGATTCGCTTATTTTTCCTTGTGTATGGCTATTTTCAAGGTCTATTTCCTGGTCCTTTAGTCTTTCCTCAAAGGCGGCCTTTTCGAGCTGATACAGACCAATTTTGTAATCCATTTCTTCTTTGTCTGATTTCTCGACGTTGGCCAAGTATTGCTTATATAGTGCTTCTTTCTCAGCGGCAGTATACTCGGCCAGCTGTAACTGCTGTTCGAAAAGTTTCTTTTGCTTTTCATATTCGCTTTCGCCTTTTCCGGATCCAGCTCCGGCGCCACCGCCGCTACCACCGGAGCCGCCTCCCAAATCTCCGCCACCATCAAAATCTCCTACATCGAAGTTTCCGCTGTCTGTATTAAAGTCGGTTTGTGGAGCATCAAAGCCAAAGAGACTTTTTACACCGCCACCGATGGCTCCAATGGCAGCCTTGCCAAAGTTCAACGCACCTTCAGGATCAGACGCTGCACCATATAATACTTGACCAGTACCTTTCATAACGTTCCAGGCACCAGTACCAACTGATGTAATCCCTTCAAGTAGCCCTTTGGCAGAGTCAATAGCGCCGGAAAAATCTCCTGAAAGGGCATTTCCAATCGTGTCGGCCAGGGCAACAAATATTTTACCAATGCCGCTCATGATTTGACTTACGCCGTCAGCAAAGGTATTCAAGCCGTAGATAATACCATCACAGGTACCTGCCGTAGCTTCCTGTATATTGCCGAAATTCGTTGCCCAGGCTGTAGCCAAAGCGACAACAACGGCAATACCGGCTACAACGGTTGCATACAAGGCGACTAAGGCAGCCCGTGCTACGGTTGCAATCCCTTGCATCGTAACCAGAGATGCACAATAAGCCAGTATCGATTTTACACCACCTACTTGATATGCCAGGGACACTGCCACCACCGTAGCGCGCATACCTACCAATGCTGCTTTTGCTGCTGCTACAGCTGCAATCATACCCCGATGAATCGCCGTAAATGCTTCGCCGGAGGCAATGTATTTAACGAGGTTCATCGTTCCGTCTGCAAGCCCTACAACCAGTGCTTTAAGCGCATTGGTACAGGTTGTGATAATATTTGGCATTGACGTCATTGCCGTTCCTATACCTGCAAAAGGTCCACCGAAGGCCGTAATAGCAGCGGCAGCAGCACCCCAGCCAATAGTAAGAGCGGCCAAGCTTGCCGCAACAGCGGCTATGGTAACAACGGTATTGCGAAATTCGGGGCTGAGCTTGTTAAAAGCCTGCAGCATGGTCGTAATCGCCTTCGAAAGAGCTGTAACAACAGGCAGCACGGCATTACCAATCTGAATCTGTAGAGACTTCATAGTTGCTGACCATTGCCGCTGGGCCGCTATATACGCTTTTAACGTAGACGTATCATTGAAAGTTACGCCTAACTCGTGGGCTTTCTTATTCAGTTCGGCAAGACCGGCAGAGCCTTGGTTTAAAAACGGAATCATATCTTTCCCTTGGCGGCCAAAAAGCTGCATTGCCAAGGCTGTCTTCTGGGGTCCGTCAGGCATACTTTTGAATCGGTCGGCAATCTGTGCCAGAACCTTATCTGTAGCTTGAAGCTGTCCAGACGAATCTTTTAGATCAATGTTCAGCTTTTTGAAAGCATTAGAATTTCCTTCAGAAGCAGTACCAGCGCTTTCCATATTACGGGCCAGAATGCCGATATTATGATTTAATATTTCAGAAGACACCCCACACTGACCTGCAGCAAAGGCCATTTCTGATGTTTTCTCGATTGAAAGCCCCGTGGATCGGCTGAGACTCAGCAATGACTTTTCATAATCCAAAGCCGCTTTAGTTGATTCACCGAATACCGCAATGATTCCAACAGCAGCGCCGGTGATGGCTGCTTTCATACCGGATATACTGGAAGATATTCCAGAAACAGATTTTTCCATAGCTGCAGACATGTTGGTTGCTGCCGATGACGCGGCCTCAGATGCCTGGGATATAGAATTCTTGATTCCTTCACCAGCATTATTGACGCTGCTCTTCATCTGTTCCATGCTCGCAGTAAGAGAACTAGACGCAGCTTCTGCACCACTTTTGAAATCATCAGCTTCAGCCAATATTCTAACTTTTATTTCTTCATCAGCCATTGTTACTCACCACCATTTACCCGGTTGAATTCACGTGATAAAACATCGAAGGCGCCGGTCTGTGTTGCGATCCCGAAGTAATCTTCATCGAAATAGTCGTTGCTCTTACTTACTTCTGGTGTTTCATCGGCAAAGTCCATTCCTAACATTTTGCAAATCGCCGCCAGGCACATAGATACTGGCGGCGATGTTTTCCAAACCTGCTTCAACGCTTGATAACGCCGAAAAGTCATATTGTGACGGATATAATCAAAGGTCCATCCCGTCGCACAGGATATTTCCGCATAAATTTTCTGGAAATCAATATCCGTTAAGCTTGTGCAGCGGGCGGAGCTTCCCCCGATCCGGCAGCACCATCAACAACAAATCCAGATTGGCCCATAGCAGCATCGGCAAACTTTTTCATATTGCACATATCCACCATATTATTTACTTCTTCTTTTGTTATTTCAGGGTAATTCCTGGATAATGCCAGATATACCACTTTCGAAATAACTCCAATAATAGCAATATCATTATTTTTGTTGTTAATGATTTTACTGATTTCATCTTTGTTATTTTCAATCTGTCCCAGACTCAGGCCGGGTACAATCCATTTCTTCCCACATATAATAATTGGCGTACCTTCATACTGCTCAATTTTCTTTTCTTCTTTTGCCATGACTATTTACCTCCTATTTAATCCGAAGAGCTAAGGTATCCTACCTTACCGACAACATTCACACTAGCAGAGAAGTCGAATTCGGGAATCGTAAAATCTTCCGTCTTGGTTCCCAGCAAGGTAAGCTTCGAAGAAATGCAATTCTCCAAAATCAACGTTGTTTGCTTGCCGCCAAAACGGCCATTAAAGATAGCTGTAAAGCCGGTTGCTTCACCCATTAGCTGGTTGTTAATGGTGATCATATGCCCACTGGCATCATCATGATACAGATGGGATATGTATACCATCTTACCTTTGTTATCATCCGAGAACGTATATAGTCCCGTCGATTCATCCAGCTTATATTCATTGGTTTTAGGCGTTGTGTCTGATGCTACGCGAGTAAATACTTCGCCATTACTGTTCAAAACTCCTAAATCGCGTAGGAACGTACCACCCTTAACGGTTACAGTAGCAGCAGTTGATTCAGTCTTATATTCGCCGTTATATTCAACCAGGTTTTGTCCTACTTCCAACGTTTCACCAAAATACAGTGCATTGTACATATCGATATTGATATTGGCAGCCTTTGCCTTACCCGTAATTTTCTGCGTTCCGCGAGCAATAGCACTAGCAAACTGGAACTGACCATTCAGTTCTTTGATGGACCCTGAAAAATCGACAGAAACTTCCTGTAATGTGCCAAATTGTCGGGGGGTAGGGTTCGTAATATTCGGAATACCAATCATAATCCCTGATCCAAAAATAAAAGCCATGCAAATACCTCCTAATTGCTTACGAAAATAGTGATTGGAATGATCGCAACAGACTGCGGACCAAGCAGTCCGGCATCGGTTTCGATTTTTCCTGATATATGGCAATCTTCAACAAGGTTGCCCAATGTTTGTACAACTTCGCCAAGTTTTATATTTGGCTGAAGGCAATCAATAATTTTATCGATTACATCATTCATTGCCGTAGCAGAGATGGTTCCTGGATTGCTATTGGAATGGGTGTAGACATATAGATCAATATCCAATTTCCACCCGATGCCACTTGATAATCTGGTTTCACCAGTCTGTGTCATAAATACTGCCGGTTGCAAATCGGCTGGTACATCATTCCAGTGCTGAAGCTGTCTGCTCAATGTCACAACATCCAATGAGATATGATTCTCTATCCATGACCAGAAACCACGATATACATCTTCACGAATCATTCAATCACATCCTTAACACTAGCAGCCAATTCATCAATGATTTCATTGTGCATATCCTCCATAGCTGACCGGAGGAACGACCGAACCGGGAAGCTAACGGTCCGGCTATGCTGCCGAACCGTTACCTGCCTCGGTAATTTCAACGGCCTCCCGAACGCCTGTCTGATTGTCCTCAAATGTTCTTTTACAGTTTCCGTGCCGTTAAATCCATATTCATGAACTGCTGCATACACTACATTTGTACCTACAGTACCAACAACCGCTCCATTTTCATTAGTTACTGAAGGATGTATGCTGCCACGTAAATTATTCGTTCTAAAGTGCAGTACCTGACCAGATAATTTATCTCTAACAATATGGCTCTGCAATCGAATGGTGATGCGATTCATTCGTTGAACTAATTGCGGTTCGATCCCGGAGCGCATTCTATCAAATTTAGATAGCACCTTATCGCCGCCGATGATGACAACGGAAAAGCTCATGGCGTCACCCTCTTATAGTGATTGATAACCGAACGACCAAAATCACTTAAATCTTTCTGCGAATACGTAATCGTTTGGTTTCCAATTGCTTTCGAAACTTCTCCGATACGGTCCTTTTCTCGATATCGAACCGCCGCCAATTCAAGGCAGGCCAGACGGATATCCTCCGGAATTTCCGTAATACCCTTCGTATATTGATATTCATGATCTAAACCTTCTCCACGATTCATTTGCGACAAGAGGAACGCTGTAGACGAATGAATAATCGTTTGAAGCAGGCTATCCGCTTTGTCATTGTTTATGATACCAAGATAACCCTTCAGTTCGTCCAACGTAACTAAATCACTGGCCATCTTTACCATCCTCTTTTTTCAGCTTTTTCTTCGCCTTCTCGAAATCTTCAATTTCTTTCCTCGATGCAGGGATGAGGCCGTGTATCTTAGCAGCCTTTGGCTTGATGGGCAATTCAATCAAGCCGGAAACGCTTTCGTATACTTCGCCATCGATACTGATCATATCTATCTTATCTGCACGATATATCATGATAAGCCTCCTTAGCTATTCGCAATATTGGTAATCAGCCCAAAACAGAATGGCGCATACATTACAAAAGCCTCGGTTGCATACACGCCGTATTCATATTTACGAGTCTGGCGCGGCCATTCCGTCTGATAGTAATCCTGCTGATACCGTACTTCACACACATTGGTTACGTTGCTGGCAGGATAGGGCATCTTGGTCGTACGGAACATCATCGATCCAGCTGGCATATTCGGATGCAGAACAAGTTTCACAAGGGTTCCGCCATTCATGGTGTACTTGTTGAGATATGACCCGACAACGGTACCAGCCGTAAGTGTAGCAACACTCTGCGAAGACGCGTCAAAGTTGAATCGAACCAGATTACTGCCACCATTGGCCAATATTTTCTTGGTGATGTTGCTCAGTTCCTGGGTGTTTACATAGATTTCATCAGGCGATGCCTTGTAGTTATCCCAGAACCATTTAAACGCTTCATCAATTTCCACAATTCCCGCCGCCTGGTCCGATGTAAGACCCTTACCAGTACCGGCAACTCCTGTAGACATTACCTTCAGATAGCCGCCATTTTTGATTATCTGGGTCATGTAGCCATCCAGAATCAATTCATTTGTAGACCAATCTTCGGATGGCAGGGATGAAGCCAGTTGAGATCCGGTGGCAGCTTCCGTGATGATATAGCTGTTGGTCGATGTAACAGCACCAATCTTTTCTTTTCCTGATTCGCCCCAGAACCAAGCATATCCGAAAGCGCCCTTTGTCGCTTCAACAGAAGCCGTTACAGCATTGGCCGTTCCTGCTCCGGTGGTAACAGATGCAGCATCAGACTTTTGAGCTGTGCCGCCGCCGAATGTATCTTCCGATCCATCCGCGTTCTTTCTCGTTACCTTGGTTTTCACGCCGCCGTCAACAGTAGCATTCGTATATCCTTCATAGCTGAGTGCAGCGCAAATGACACTAATAGAAGCATTGGCTCCCAATGTTCCGCCCTCTGCCTGGGCCGCTACCGTCGGCGTATTGGTTTTGCCCAGTTTCATCGAACAGTTCCCGCCCAACAAAACCTTTTCTTCGCCGATGATGACGGACTCAAGCAGGTTCTTTGTACAGATAGCGCGAACGTTATCAAACCCTTCGCCCTGCAGTACAGCTTCATCAGTGATGTAGTTTTCGATGCCAAGCGTTTTATACAATGCGAACATGTCTTCTGTCTTAATGCTGATGACACCGCTGCGCTTTCCTTCAGAAACACCCATGGAAAGATTATCAATATTGACTCCAGTGATAGATTTCCAGTGGGTGCTGTCTCCGCCGCCACCTTTTACTCGCGGCGTCGAATTACGCAGAGGTGACAGGACAGGGTAGAGCAGTTTTGCTGCCGGCTGAAGGTCGTAATTAATCAGGCCGTTTTCTGTCCGGATACCGTCCGCTTTTTTCAGCGGCGTTGCCAGGCATTGAGCCAACAACTGGTTAATCGAGTTTTCCGTTTCTCTTGTCATTTGAGTGAAGTTCATACAATTTCCTCCTTAGTATGCCCAGGAATTCTGGCCAGTATGGGATTGTTTAATTTTATCGAGTGCCGTTTCATCAGACGTTTCAGCCGCATCTTGTTTCAGCTTCAGACCGTCTGTTTTCAGCACAATTCGGCTAGGCGCAGCGGCTTGTTCGATTTTCTCCAACCGATCCTGCAGCGTCCTGGCCTGATCTATTTTTTCAGCCAGTTCAGCCATTTTCTGTTGCATTGGTTCAATCATTCGGTTCATCGCATCTTCAACGATCTTAGCGACATCCTTCGGAGCGCAGCCTTTTATTTCTTCCGGCTGTTCTTCTGGGTCCTTGCCTTCCGGTTCTGTTCCTGCAGGATTGGTTTCGGTACAATCCTGCAATACCTTGGCCAGATTGGCCACTGCTTCTTTAAGCGGCTGAGGAGCGTTTTCATCCGAGGCAAGTCCATCATTCACCTCATTAATCATGCTGCCAAATTCGTTGATATCCATCTTCTTTACCTTTTCTTCCTTTGTTTCCGCCATATTGCATCTCCCTTTCAATAGTAATTTTTGAACGCTACCATCTGATTTGATAACATTTATGATTCCGGCTGATGGTACACATGGCCGGTCAGCCAGGCTCAATTCACAGGGCTTCAGCGTATATCGCATAGCACCGGTTTCCTTATCAGTCCATCTGTTGATATAGTTCCCGCCGAAGCTCAGGCCCGTATAAACCCCGGCCAAAACTTTCAGCCATTCAGCATCATCTACTACTTTGACAACTACATTGATTTTTTTACCAATATCGTTGTAGTCGATAGGTTTGATAATCATGCCAGCCGATAATTCCTGATGCATGGCCCGGACATTTCCATAATTCACGCCGTTGCTTAGTTCAACCTGTTCCAGCGACCATTCTTGGATGTACGGTTTACTTGATGCATAATCCAATATTTCATTAGCACGGTCGATTTCTTCCGCAGCCGCTATTCCGTATATCAGCCTTTGCTGTTCTTCTATTTTTCGGATAGGGATATACAGCAATCGAAACATCTCCTTTTGCTCTGTATTGCGTTTTTATGCTCTACAGGTCACGTTGGTAGTAAAAATATTTTTGAACGTTTTTAAAGGGTATTTAAACGTTTTTAAAAGGTGTTGCAGGTTATTTACTCCGGCATATCTCCGTCTAGCACCGGTAATAATGTACAAACGCAGTTAGGGTGGAAGGGAGGAGCGTCATCCCCCGAAGGGAATGCATCATCAATTCCTATAACTCCGGCGTCAGCATTCATAACGCATGGATCTGTTCCATCTGCATTATCGTCATGTAAGCACAATGACCGTTTACCCTTCACGACACCCGACCCTTTCCAACCGATCAGGTGTCCGTTCTGATGTGCAAACTGTAGTTCAGTTCGACTGATCATGTCGGCCCGGTCCTTCCAGATAGTTGCATCATCACGAATGGATGCAGAAAGCTGCTGCGGGCTCCATCCTTCATCAACGGCCTGGCCGATAGCGCCACGCAGATAATCGCGAGTTGATTCGGTAATCGCCCAGCGAGGATTGGGGTTATCCACGATTTGGTCACCATATACCTTCTTGCCAACGAGTTCCGCCGCCCGTTCCTTTGCCCATGATGATGCATCGGAATCTACCAGCTTCGTAATCCCTTCAGATGATACTTTAACCTGTTCCAGTGCTTCATAGGCACCCGCCTTGGCAATATCATCCAGACATTCCGCAGCATCTCCCCACAGGGTTGCCCAATCATCAAAATCAAGGTCCTGCAGGGTCGCTTCTATAATTTTCTTTCTAGTTGCAGCGTCCATCTTTTCTGCAGCAGCCATGGCCTTTTGATAATTATGCTGCACCTGATTGAGAAGCTTCGGCTTGATCCGTTCGAAGAAATGCTGCAATACATTTGAAAAGTTCTTTTCTGCAGCAGCCATATCTTTCTTCGTGATAGATTTACCTTTATCAGTTTTCTCAACCTTCGTTATCATCATAGGATCGAACTGGGAAGGCGGGGATAGTGCAGTGAATTCATTTTTTTGTTCGTCCGTCATTGGATCGTATCCCATGCGGGACCGGATTTCAGACGGAGCTAATACATGCAGCTTGGATACGTAAATTTCATCTATTTGTGCCTGTTTCAGCGGTTCTACTGATTCTTTGGTAGCCCAGACAAATTCCACACAGTCACAGCCTATATAGTCATGAATAAGCAGGTTCATGATATCCTTCAAATAATTGGCATAGGCTTTCTGGCCTTCGTTTTGAGATGCATTCTGGGTAGTTTCCGCTGTCGCACGATTCGTTTCTTTGACAAGTGCCGTTGGCGGCAGGTCGAACGTATACGATATGATTCGCGCCAGCCATTCGTCGAATTCATCCTTCATCGGATTATCTTTAGGAAACATCGGTTGAGCACCAAAAGGAACAAACCGTGCCTTACGCTTTGCACTAGGATTGTTCTCAAAAATAGCATCCCAATAATCCTGGAATTCACTGATTTGGTCAGTTGTCCAATCCTGCGGACAAGCAATGAAGGCTTCCGGAATATTTCCTTCCGTATAATACCCTAGCTGATATGCCTGGCGTCTTAGTGCCAGGTTAATCGTTACGATTACTTGTTCCACAGGGCTGAATCCATATAGCTTTGCCGGGCGAACATTACGCGGGAAATATACCAATTCTTCTGTCGTCAGGTCTACGGCAGGTACGCCATCAATGATCTGCTGATAAGCTGGATCAGGTGGCAGTGGCGTCCGTCCTTCATCGGTTATGTTGGCCTTGATAGTTGCGCCATCGACGAGATCGAATCCCTTTACATGTCCCAACAGGTTACGCCGTACATACAGCGCAGGCGCGTCAATAACGAAGGAATCTTCCGTAATAGCTCGCAGCCATCGATGAAAGCTGTGGATACCGTCTGGACGACGGAATAGCTCATATATTTCTGCTGCCCGCTGTTTAGCAACCGGGTCTTTCTTGTCAATTGCATCAATATTCCATTCCAGGGATTCAATCTGGTCTTTGCGCTTTTCAATTGCCAAGCGCATTAAATCATAATGATCTGCGAAGTATCGTAAGGTGTCGAAGGCAATGACTTCGCCGCCCCGGGGCTGCGTATTGATATTGATGCCGCCGTCGTATTGCATCCGCATTGCCCGCGAACCTCTAGGTAATGCCGCTTTTTGTGGTTTACCCGGATCCTGGAAGGCAGCAAGAAACCCTTGTAAACCATTTATGAATTTTGTTCCAAAGCTCATTCTTTACCTTCCTTTCCGGACATTTTTTCTTGAAGCGCTTTTGCTTTTTCTTTATAGAAATCTAAAATTCCAAACCGCGTATTGTTCAACATTGTAAAACCACCCGTAGCGCAATCCACCATATCGTCATGCTTACCGTCTGGGAAAGCTTCAGCTTCATCCAGGAATGCTTTGTTCCAAGATCCCATGACTAGCTTCACATTCCCGGCTTCGGCAGCTGCCGAAAGTGGCAGCGCACGTTCTACCTTATTCGAGGTCTTTTTGTCACCATAGAAGGAATATCCCTTCAGCACAGTACGACGATAATGGTCGATGGTATTGACACCGCTAGATCCCGGTTCCTGTTCCATATGGATACGGACCTTGCGGCCATCTGTTACGGCTGTCTGTTTCACCAGCTTTTCGACGCCGAATGGAGACAGCTGCTCGTGACGTATATCGACAATATAAAATATGCCGTTTTTTTCCGATATTTGTCCTCCTGAAGTCCAGTCAGGGTCCTTTCCTGCTTTGGCTTCTGTTGCTGCCAGGTCCCAATATCTGACACTCCTGGCATCGTGTGGATAATCCCTGACAATCTCGAACCATTCCCGCTGGAACATCTTGATAGCGTTCGGTGGTTTCGGATGCTGCTGATACAATGCTTCCCATGTCCGGGTACCTACTGCCTTCTTTTTTTTCAGCAGCCAGTCTAAGCTGAAACGCTCCGGCCATAGTGGTTCCCCAGGCTTTCTCCCCAGTAAATCGTTTTCTTCGGCTAACGCACGAAGCTCCAGTACTTCCCACCTAATTCCGCTGTCCTCTGCGGAATCCAATAGCCGTCCTGCCAGGTCATCTTCGTGCCAGCGTGTCATGATGACGATGACAGCAGCGGCGGGGGAAAGCCGGGTGGATAGAGTATCATTCCATTCTGACCATATCTTGTCGCGATAGACCGGGCTTTCTGCTTCCTGGCGGTTCTTGACGACATCATCAATGATCAGCAAGTCGGCACCTTGCCCCGTTATGCCTCCGCCGATACCAACGGAAAGCATAGACCCATCATGTCCATCAATCTTCCAGTCTGTCTTGCTGCCATTCCGGCGGTCGATACGTATGCCAAACAGCTCTTCGCCAAACTCCTCAATATATTTCCGATTTAAATTGCCGAACTTTTTAGCAAGATTATCACCATAACTGACCTCGATTACTTGCCGGTCAGGGTTCTTTCCAATAAAGTACGAAGGAAAAGTTTCTGTAACGCTCTGACTTTTTCCGTGGCGGGGAGGCATACAAATCATCAAGTATTGAAGATCACCGGATTCGATACGCTGCAATGCATCACATACGAGATGAAGATGCCTGGCTGTATGCCATTTTCCATGATGGACATATTCGCAGTATCGTTCATACTGGTTACGGATAGGATCCAGCGCTGGATTATGCGTTTTTTCTCCGACAAGCTCTTTTAGAACGGACACAGAGCATCAGCCTCACTTTTCCTTGGTCGCAGCGGCAATATCATCTACCATTGTTACCAGCTTATCCAATATTTCTGGTTTTTTTTCAAGTTCATCGCGCAAGCTATCCTTGATGCGTTCCACAGCCACATCCAGCAGCTTCCCGGCATCCATTTTCAACTTCTCGCGTTGTACTGCTGACCGTTCCAATAATGCCAATGCTTTCAGCAGTTCTCCGCCTTTGGTATCTCCCAGGTCTTCCACTGCAACAAGGCGTTCCATGATAAGCTGCAGTGCAAGCTGTGTAGCCGCTTCGGTCATCTCCAGGGCAGGTCCGTTCTTGCTTTCGGATACAATCGTCTTGGCCTGCTCCTTAACAACCCGGAGCCGTTCCAGCTTCCCAAGAAAATCTTTACCATATCGTCCAACGCTGCTCTTTGATATCTCATGCCCATGACCGCGGATATAGTCGGCGATTTCCTCATAGGTGGCACCATTGACAAGTTGCTCATTGATGGCTGATACCAGTTCTGGCGGCAGAATAGATATTATTTTTGAATGTTTTCTTCTGTTAGATGCCATTCAGGTTCACCCCCGGGTCAGCCTGGATGGTTCCTTCCATGAGATCGATACCTTTGGGCGTCAGCTTTACCAGGGACCGTTTGACTCCCATATCCGGAGCGCTTACGGTTTCGATGCTTACATAACCTTTTTCTTCCAAATAGGATAGGTGAACGGAAACCTCTGGCTCTGTCACGCTGTACTGCTCATCAATCAGAATATCTGTAATCAATTTATCGCCGGTGCGATAGGGATAATTGATTTTCAGCGTCTTCAATATTCTGCCTCGTATCTCTCTCGAAAGATGTCCTTCTATAGTGGTCATGTTGTTTTTTCACCTGCAATTTTCGCTAAATTCTTATTGATTTCACTTACTTCGATAGCTACCCGGTCCACCTTAGTATCAAGGTTTCCGATACTTCGAAGAAAATCATCCCTGAGCACATACCTCATTGGCAGCATCTCACGTAGTTTCTCCATATCGGTACTGACGGCAATTATTTTCTTGTCATTCTCGCTGATCCGCTTTTCGTTGGTAGCCTTGATATCATATAGCAGATGCAGGATGATTCCCATAAGCCCAATGAGTATTCCTGACGCGAGAGAGGCGATAACGTTACCCATGTTTATGTCCATCAAAAATGATACTTGTAGCCGATACCATAAAAATCTTCAGGATTTGTTATCTTGAATATGATTCCGGCTTCCTTATAGTTATTTTCATATCCTAATGACCCCAGGAGACCTCGGTTCGTTACATATCCGCCATAGTTAAAATGAGGTTGATGGTCTTTAAGTTCCCGTTCAACTTCTTTATTTACGATACTGCTTACATCGAGTGTCGAGTTCGTTGTTACCTCACCAACGACTTTACCGTTTTGAAATTTCTGTGTCTCACCAGATATTCCGGCCATTTTATAGGATGTACCATTATATTTCACATACACATCTGGCGGGCTTACCTTCATCTGCACATCTGTTTTTTCCAATGCAGTCTGATCGTGTCCTGATGCATCTATATAATGGATGATTTCTTTGGGTACATATTGAATCTGCGTTTCCGTTCGAACTTCATCTGAAATCATTTCGTCTGCAGGATTAGAGTCAATAATTGCCTGATATTGTTCCACCTGTTTCTGCAGTCGTGATATCTCCGCCTGCAGAGGCATCGCGAATAATAGATAACTTGCGATGCCTCCAATAAAAAAAAATACAAGAGCAATTATGATTGTATTTTTTCCGTGCTTGGAAAATATATCCTGACAGAACGAACGTAATTTTTCAAAATATGCGATAGTCAAAATTTTGTATTTATCATTCATTCATCAACATCTCCAATGCATCCGCCTGTTCGGCTTCGAATCGGTTATATAAACCATATCGGCAGGAAGCTGCTGTCCATTCTGCTGTGTGGCAAACGTAAGAATAGATACTGACAATCATGTCATAGTCAAAAGCAGCATTATCTACATAAGACAGGTTCGGATATCCACTGTGATCATTATTATTTTTGTTATACATGCGTTGACACGCTGTTTCGAACATTTCTACAATATGCCCTGTACCATACTGTACAGACCGGCTCCATATGACATCCTTCATAGCATCACTATGTTTATCAGCATCAAAACCAGCTTCTTTTAGTGCTGCTACTGCCGGTTCGTAATAGGCGTACTGAATATAGTCATGCTGCATAGCAAAAAATCCATTTTCATCTTTATCGGCGATTTCTTTCCATTTATCGTCGAATTCTTCACTGGCAATATCGTTTTTTCGTAACTCTTCGCCATATTGCTGATAAGATGGGTTCTCTGATTCAGCGGCCCAATTCATAAAATCCTCTACACTACCTGTATTACTGGCAAGCTGATAAATTCCATAACTTTTACCGCCGGGATCATCGATTCCGTCAGAAACGCTTCCAACATAGCCATTTGATTCATACTTTTCACTCAGACTTCCTAACATAGCCATTCCTCCTCATACTTGCAATAATTTTCTTGTTTTTTCTATTTGATGCGGGACATGATCCATGATGTCTTCGCATCCGCGTTTTATAATCTCTATATCCTTAGATGCAAACGGTTGAACCAGCATATCATACCAGCGTCCCTCGGCATCATTCATACTAACAGTATGTATCAAAAATATCATTTTTGATGATACATCTTCATCCTGATAGTCATCCAAATAGGAACGTATACATGACCTGTATGATTCACCTTTAATTGTTCCATCTTCGTATTTTTTTTTGTAATACTGATAGGTAACCGATGCCCACTCCATTAAAATTTGTATTGTTTTATCCTGAATCTCACGCACTGCTGGCGTTGTTTCTACAGGCAGATACGTTTTTCCGCCGTTTAGTGTAAACATAGCCATCCTCCTTACGAACTAAAGTGGTTGTTAATAAATTTATCTGCTACCTTTCCACCTGCAGACAGTGTGGTTGTCGTGCTGGCAAATACGGTATAATATTCCCACGGTTTTCCAGTGAATAGCAGAAATAACGTAACAAAGACAAATAAAGAAAATAGTCCGAATGTTATCACCGCTAAGAGGGACGGCCTTCCATCCGGCCCATATACTAGGTTTTCGAAAAACCATTTTACTTTGGTCAATTCAGCCGCCTCACTTCCACAAAAAAATCAGGTCAGAGATAACTCTAACCTGATTTTATACACTTTATATTGAATCTTATATATGCACCATTCAATGCGTCATTCATATACCATATCTGCATAGTGTCAATCAAACAAGCTTGGTTGGTCACGTTTAAAGCGTTCTTCTGCCACAATATCGTAAATGCTGCGCTCGGATATGCCATAACGTTTGGCTAAATCTTTATAATTGCTTCCATTGAATTCCTTGAGGATCGCCCGGCGTTTGATGGGGTAGAGGATGCTGTCTACTTTAGGTACATAGAGCGAGGTTCCGCCGAACCGCTGGCATAGCTCTACAACGTTTTCAATGCCAATGGCATCGGCCAAAGGACGCCACGTTTCCGGCAAATCATCCCGGCTGATTTCCTCCAACATATGCCGGATAGCATCCCGATAGGCTCCGCTCATCGGTTGGCCTCTTTCCGGTGCAGCATGGCCTTTAGACATTCTATCACCTTGATTGCATCGCTGCGGGTCTGCGGCCATGGTTTTTTGATCACTCTGTTGCAAATCCCCTGGCGGCGGTCCGACGAATCCATCCCAAGCGCAACATACAGCGTGTTTATTTTGCTCATCTGAGCAGGTTCCACGATGCCTTTCGGGTCCGGTATATGTCTTTTCTGTACCTCAAAGGCGGGCGCTTCAAACCCGATACGCTGCATATATTTCATGACCATGTTAAACCCATGAACAGTAAGTTCCTTCGATGATGATACCCCGCCGTGCAGACTTAAAATAGAGCGATAATTTCCTTCATCAAGCCCCAGTTTGCTCTTTGCGACGTGCAATAGTGCTATCTGCTTCTTATTAATCAGCTTCCGGCTTGCTCCATATACCATTTGTATCACCTCTTCCTATCAAAGTTATCCATCATCCCGGGATGTAAGCGTTATGCTGATGGTATCTTCAAGAAATACCGCTTTTCTGATTTCATCAACGTCATCAACGGCTACGTCGAAGTACCTATCTACGAGTCGCCAGTTCAATTCTTCACGGATTGCATCCAGTTCTTCTTCTAAGGCACCCGTACAGCCGGCCGCTTCAAGTACGGCTTTATCCTTGCTGTAATCGCCCTTGAGCTTTTTTAATACAACTTTTTTCATCTTTGGTTCAGTGATTCCCAGGCCATCCAGCAGCGTTCCCAAATCATGCTGCGCGTAATCACGCCTGATATAGGCTGTCAACGCGTCTTTGAATCGTTTTTCCACATCATACTTCACTTCCATGGACCGCTTGATTTTGTCCTGTACCAGTGCTTTATCGGCGATAGCATACACTAACCGGCCATAATTATCTACTTCTAGCTTCGTTTTATATGCTGTTTCGCACATTCCAGCTCGTGACGCAAACCTTACATAACGTAGATTCTTATTTTCCATCGTTTGAAGAGCAATGGACTGCAAGCGGGCCTTGATGGAATCGAGCTTTTTCTTTTTGCTCTTGATTTCCGTGTCCAAGGAAATAGCCTGGTCTACTAATTGAACCGTCAAAATTTCCTGTTCGCTTACGTCTGACGGCCAAAAACGATCTTCTTCATGCAGATTATTCATGGTCAAAATCCCCCTTTATAGCATTGGCACAGTCACGGCATACATAGCGGCCTCTATATAATACTAGGTCTTTATCTGTGCCACAAAAAATGCAGGCACCATGGTCTCTACCTATGACAATACGCCCATAACCATCAATATCCAACGTGACATGTTCCCCTGGCTGAATTCCATATTCTCGTCGTATAGACGATGGTATTGTTATACTTCCTGAACGTGTAATTTTTTTATTCGCCATTATTATTTCCTCCTAAACTGAAATGATAACCTTGCGGGCTGCCCGGATATCGTCAATGTTGATAGCATGTTTAGCGCTGTTGGCGATGGTCCACGCGAACAGAAACAGCTTCGTCATGACACGCAGCGCACCAACGCCGGAAGCTGCCTTGTGCAGCTCCGTCAGACATTCCTTGTCGAGCTTGACGCCATTCTGCAGGACAATCGACTTCACATCATCCATAGATACTTTATCGTCCAGCGCGATTCGCACGGCCCGGCTGAAGAACTGTCCGGTCAAAGTCTTGTTCTGCTCGGTGATGATATCCAGTATGGCCGGGTTTCCTACCAGGATGAGCGGCACGTTCGTAGTGTCATGGATACGCCGCAGCGTTTCCAAAGCCGACAGCCGCAGGAAATGAGCTTCATCGATGATGATGGCCCGATTCGAACCCTTCAGCACTTGGATAATAGCCTTTTCCAACGTCCGGTTGCGTCCGGTCTGTTTCTTGTTCATAGCTTCCAGTATCTCTTCCATGACATCCTTACCAGTATGCACGTTAGGCGATGCCGTGAAGAATATACTGTTTGGATGGTTCGATACCCACGACTGCAGCGTTACTGTCTTACCAATCCCAGGCGCTCCGTATATACAGATGACATCATTCCGATCATTGGCATACTGCAGGCCAAACCGCATCTTTTGCATAATAGTCGTTTCGACAATTTCGGGTTCCTTAACTGTGAGGACAGCTTCCGTCCGGCTGGCTTCCGTATCAATTACCGCCGCCAGCTTTTGCGCTACCCGATCTGCTCGGCCACCGTATTGTCCCTTAAGGAAACTTGACAAGGACCCGCCGGAAATACCGGCCATCTTTGCCAGCTTTTCCTGGCTGATATCTTCATGCATGTATAGGAAATCGTTGACTTTCTCAATTATGACATCGATGTCTTCATGTTCGTTAATCATCGTAATTCCTCCTCTTCTGAATCTTGGCTTTCGCCATAGCAGCAAACGGATTTATATCGTCGGTACCTGTTGCCTGCATCGACCGTACAGCTTCGCGTCCGGCGCTGGGCATCGTTATCATTTCTACGGTGGCTGATGCAGTTACATCAGGTGCAGCATTTCCATAGATCCGATACAACTCGGTAATGTCAACAGCCGTAGCCGGTCCAGCCTCCTTAGCTGCCTGGTACGATGGGTGAGACTGTACAATCTTGCGTTCCTTGGCTTTGCGTATCTGTTCAGCAGCAATGATATCCGCGTCTGCTTCAATCGCTGGTATAGGCTGTATCCGATGAGCTTCGCCAATATATTCATCGCGCAGATTATACAACCACACCGTATCTGGCTCATCATCACGATATCTGATGAATACAGACGTACCTTTATGGAGTACCATATCGGGGTTGTAATATTCTTCACCATGGAAGGTGACACCATTCCGGCCAATCTTGAATGGATTCGTTGACTTCATGAAGAACAGTCGCAGAACATCCGGATCGGCAAGACGAACTGGCATCCGCGTCCTCATATACGTTTGGTCAGGTGATTCTCCCTGGCGTCCCTTACCCTGTGAACAGGTCTTATTGAAGACGTTGCGAATCCAGTCATCAAACACAGCCGTAAATTCTTTCAAGTTCATGCCATATTTACGGGGGTTCTTAAGCTTTCCTTCCAAACTGTCAGGACGTTCATCCTGACATCTTCCACAGTACGTTGGAAAAGCCTTTGAGAAGCGTTCTACAACGTCCTTGAAAGCTCGTTCGATGACCTTGGCCCTGGCATTCTCAACGATGGCCCAATGCGTCTGTATCTGCAGTCGTTCCATGAGCGTTGCCGTTCGTTTTCCTTCATCGAACAGCTGCTGCCGGTCTTCCAGCGTCATTCGCTTGCCACGGTTTCCGCGTCCGGCAAATTTGGCACTGCAGTAATCACGGCCATTGTCAATGTAGATATGACGGGGGAGGCCAATGGATGTATCCAGGGCAGCCTTTGCAAAGGCCGCTATGATTTCATCCGTGCATGGCTTCAAATTGACTGTCCAACCAACAAATTTACGGCTCCGCATATCAAGCCATGCCGTCATCCAGGGACGTACCCATACCGGCTTTTCTGCCGTTCCTGTGTTGATGAACAAATCCAATACGTGATGGTCGCCGACAAATACTTCTCCGGCCTGAATGCTGTCCGGATCCCGCCGGGTAAATGCCTGGATATTGTCGTAATAATCCTTCTGGCCAAACCGTAGCAGCCGTATGACCGCTTCCGGTATATCATTCTTGGCCATCCGGGCCACCGTTACGACAGAAGGGATGGTCCAGTCGTTCTTTTTCGCTTCCAGCACCAATATGTCATAGCAGAACTGGACGCTTGGACGTGATTCTCTCAGATACTGCTGTTGGAAATACTTCCAGGCCGCTTCATCTATGACACGTTGATTCCGACGCTTGCCGTAGTTTGGCAGCAAACCTGATAGACCGCTCTTTTTATTCTTTTTCCGCCAATCGTATAGGGTAGACACGGCCAGCGTGTTTTCTGGATGACCAGCGTTCCATTCGGAAACAAATCGTTTGGTAAGCTCCGTTCGTTTGCCTGGAACTGCGATATATGCTTCATATTCCTTCAAAATTTTGTAGCGTTCGTTCGCTGTCCGGCGGGCATCCTCTCCGGCAGTATCGTAATCAGTTACATCCATTCGTTCTGGCTCATCAATCAGTTCATGCCGCCGGAAATATTCTGACTGAGCCTCGCTAGGAAGCCCATTAACCTTTATTTGCATCATACGGCCACTTGTTCCACCACGCACTCCGTCAATATAATCTATATCACCATACTTTCCATTAATGGCGTTTTTACGGACCCCACGTTCTGTTATTCCTAGAATCTCTGCCGCTTCAGATGCAGTAACATAATATTCTTTTCGTTGCAATAAACTCACCTCGGTTCATGTCTCTCCACGAATACGCTTCAGCTCCCGAGTTAAAGCAACATGTTTTCGATGAGCTGCTTTTTCTACAGCTTGAAGACGACCGATTTCCAGATAATAGGCATCCTCAGACTTGATCATCCGACATCCTGACGCCGATACCAATATTTCCAAAACGGTATAATATTTCACGATTTTACAAAAAACTGGAATGTATTCAGCAGGCATCCGGTATCCTTCCTTAGATTCGGCCGTGTACGCGTTGAGCATACTTTCCGTTACCTCTGCCCCTAACAGCTCCGACATCTTACCGGCCACGACATACCGCTTCATACCGCTTCCTTTGATAGATTCAGCAATCGCATCTTTAATGCGCAGTGCCAATGGACGTGTTTCCTTCTCAAAATCCGGCTTGGTCAATTCTTGCGGATTGATTTCCTCTATCATGTCAAATAAATTCATCTGGTTTGCTTCGGAGCTGTCTAGATTTCTTTTGTGTCTTGCCATTGCGACGCCCCCTTAAACAAGTTATAATTTACGTAAGGTTAATTTTTTAACCTACTGATTGACGGCACAGGGCGGGCGATTATTGTTTGGTCGCAATGGGTGCTCGCTCTCTGCTGTCTTTTCCGGCCAAATGTCTTGGACATTAAGGCCAAGTATTTCCGCTATGTGTTCCCTGATGCGGCGGCTCTTACGGTTATTATGGATCGTATGATGGACAGCACTGCTAGTAACCTCTAAATCCGCAGCTACCATGCGCTGACTGTAACCTTTCCGCTTTAGCTGATATACGATAAATTCGGGATCCATTCCATTCACCACCTTCAAAAAATATCCCTGGTTAAATCAATGATCAATCGCAGCAGTGCCCAATCATCCGCTGCCAACATAAATAAAATACCAAGATAAATCATTGCTCCGAAACCAATCAATCCATACATTACTAAATTAACAATCCGTTTTACTGCGCGCTCCCGGCGCTGCCGCCGAACCTCAGCAGCCCACCGGATATAATACGGATCATTCACCCAAGCCGGTAACTCAACCACTTATATCACCTCTCTTAGTTACGATGATGCATCATTAATTTTACCGCATCGAAGGCACATAAAAACAATTTCCGTTTGGTTTTTCTTCCTCTGATATAGGCTACTAATAGCCATTTACCAAAATTTCCTGTATAAATCATAATCATAGACAAGGTCCATGATATTTTTACTGGATATACATATCCATTCTTTATATCCCTTTTATAATTGTAAGCAGTATCGTAAATAAAGAAGTTGAGATATACATATCCATTCTTTATATCCCTTTTATAATAGATAATATTCATAGTATTTCTACTTTCTCGTATTGAACCTAGTCATACTAATGAAAGGAACTGATTAAAATAAAAGTAAATCTCTCTCTTTCTTTATCGATACCATCGTATATTGGTTCTTTATTTTTAGATAAACAGAGTAATCAAATTCCTATTCTAAAGGAAATAAATCCCGTCTTTTGGAAATATTTAATGTGTATTTGCTTAACATGGGTAGTGATATCTTTTATTTACAAAAGATATCTTTATATCCAAAATAAAAGCGAAACCTTACATGATATTCCTAATTTTTATCCTCCATATGGAATTAAAAAGTATTCATTATTTTCATACAAAGGGGTCTGGTGGCCGGTATATATAGAGAACAAAAACGACCTAGATAGATTTACCCCTTTTAACATGGCCCAATATGATGTCCCATATATTGGGCATCCAGTATGTCCCAACTGTCAAACAAAACTGATGCAAAAGAAGAATTTCTTTTTGGGATATACATTTTATTGTCCTAACGAAGACTGCTGTTTTTCAAAACGTTCAAATTCTCCTATAAAAGACGTATCAAAATGTGTCTTAAAGATTATTGAAAATTTAAACAATAAGGGTAAACTCAACTGGCAAAAACATGCGTAACTTATCCTTTTTTGCCGATGATTAAGGCACATAATACGACATACGTTGATAAGACATAGCCAGGTGTTTCTGGATACCATAGTTGTAGCAATAATCCTAGTAAAATAGCGACAACTATGGAAGATAATACGTGTTTCACGTTTTTCTCCTCCTAAGTTAGAAAAGCCTGACGGAGAATGTCTTGCATCATGGCCGCTACACTATCACCTGTAACACAAACTATCTTGTGGTATCCGGTTTCGTATATAACTTTTACAAAACACTCGTTTCCACTTTCAACCAACATCAATCTACAAGGATATCCACCGCTACATAATGATTGTTCAAAATGCGCCAAACACCGTTGACGACGTATATCTTCAGGTTCTTCGTGATTTAAAATCAATGTTATTTTCACCTCCAATCTATCTGTTACCAAAGTTTTCCAGCCGTACACAATACCAGCATGAAAGGATGATTGATTATGGACCCATTGATAACCTCCATTTTAGCTTCTTTCTTAACAACCATGGCCACAAAGGGAGCGGAAGCTCCTGCTCATACATTCAATCTACTTTGGCAAGCAACATTCGGACGTTGGGATCAACCTTTGCAAGATTATATTCAGCGACGAAACGACAATTTACGTAAATATGCCGATGATATTATATCTGCATCTCAAAGTATTCCTGATGACTGTATCAAAAGTGAGCCTAATCTAAGTATTCTTGGACCAGCGTTAGAAGCTTCTAAATACTATATTGACGATGAAACTATTCGTAAAATGTTCGCTAATCTGATAGCTGCTTCATTTGATAAACGTTCCGATAACGACATCCATCATTCATATGTTGACATCATTCGTCAAATGTCACCTAATGACGCGGTTCTCTTATCAATCATTAAATTTAATGGTACCATCGCAACACCAAGGTTAATGATTTCTGAAGATAATTATTCTTTAATAAATGGTCGTCGTGATATTGTTTTAATACCTCCTCAAATAGTAGACGACGATCCTAATAATACAATTTCTCTTAGTAATCTGGCACGGTTAGGTTTAGTTGAAATCGATCATATCCTTGCTTTTTCAAACGATGATATGTATAGCTTATACAAACAGTTGCCCATATACCATCGTGCCCAACAATATATATCTACTAATGTTACAGAATATAAAGAAATTAAACTAGAAAAAGGAATGTTTACTATTACACCTCTAGGCGAATCTTTTAAAAAAATATGTTTAAAGTACAAATAGAATACTATCGATTTCTGAAGCTGTCATCTTCCATTATTTTCTTATACAAGAATTTCGCCATCTGTAAGTTCAACCATCCCATTGCAGTCACATTAACCACAGTGATAATAAGACTGAAAATAACAAACGACACTATGGTATCAATCATTTTTCCACCTACCATCTAATCCGTTTACAAAATTTTCCATCCATAAAGCAATTCATCACCAAAGAATTTCCGCTACACCCACCGGCCAATATTTTATGACATTTTCTTTTTCATTTATGGCAGCATGAACCATATTTTTAACCATCATTAAAGGACACTTGATATGATAAAACCACATCCCCTAAAACTCCCTCCAGCTTCTCTATATACTAATGATTTACATTTTATCAATGATAAGTTATCCACCATATCTGCTCATATATACTATAGTATTAAAGGTGACACAGAAGATATGGAATATGACTCATTACATGAATTATTGATAGCCCATAATGATGAGTCTTTTTCCTCATTAACCATAATAACGCGATTCCGTGGCATTACCATCAATATATATCCAAATTCAATTATTATTCGCTATGATAATGGAGATGATTATGAAGTTCGAGGAATTGTTGAGGATATACGGAAACGCTTAATAAAAAACTCTTCTATATTTCAAAAAGCACGGTCTTCGAGAGCATTTCCATTAATTATAGCTTTTGCTATTTCATTGATCATTGTTCAAACCTTTACTACAGCATTGCGCTGGGAGTTTTTTGCTTCTTATGTATTAATCGGCACTTTTATGCTTTTTGCATGGATATGGATTCTTCTTGGAAATCTCATAAACTTTAAGACAATACATATTAAAGACAAGCCCAATTACCATATCTATGAAAACATTCTAAAAAATCCTTCCGGCCTGATTGGTCCAACTATAGCAGCAATCATATCTGGTATCATTGTCTACATTCTGGATAGACTTTAACGTTTATAAAGAAACATGATGATTAAAGCAAGCAACAAAAATACGACTCCAGCATTCTCTAACGAAATATTTCTAGTAAGAAATCCCACAGATGCTCCCACTAAGGATGGCCATACGTATTTCCAAAAAGGTCGATTGTGCCAATCCGAAGTTTCATCATTAACGGATGACATGCCAAACATTTGCTCCAACTTTTTCTTATCAAATTCCATTTTTCCACCTCCCATCTAATCCGTTTACAAAATTTTCCACCATAAAGCAATTCATCACCAAACAATTTCCGCTACACCTGCCGGCCCGATCCGCCGATGCCAATCACTATTCCATTCATGCACCCGTCGCCCTGCCAGGCCTCGCGGTTTTGATAAATTATTTTACTTACTTATTTGAGTATACACTAATATTAGTGTTATTTCAAGCAAATATTTGATTGTAAGAGGTATCGTATGATAAAAATTGAAGATCGTATTATAATTGATAGAATCAAAGAGTTAAGACAAAAAAACAACTTGTCTCAATCAAAGTTTGCTGAGCTAATCGGAGTTTCTTCAGGAAATGTTGGGCAGTGGGAGCGATATATAACTCTTCCTGGTGCAACTGCTCTAAAATCAATTGCACTAAAATTTGAGTGCTCTGCTGATTGGATACTACTGGGAATTGATAATACAAGAAAAGATAGTTCTACAGATTACTCATTAAATACTGATGATTATGAATTATTGAAAATCTATAGTAAACTTGATTATGAAGGTAAAGTTATTGTAAAAGCGTCATGCTATCACGAACGTCGAAGAATGATGGCGGATAAAGAAAATTCATCACTTGAAACGATAACAAAATAATGCAAAAAAATATCCTGAACATCCACATCTATTCTTCTAAAATAGTTGCAGCTATCAGGATATTTTTTATTTATATTTTCGTATATTATTATCAATAATATTTATATTTATATATTTTTTTAATAATTATAGGTTCCGCAATATTTTTCCCATAATGGTTAATCAATATAGATAAATACTGTGTTTTTTTAATATTTATCTGGTTCCGCAAACGGTTCCGCAATAATCAAACCATGTCCATTATAGGTAAACACAAAAAACACTTTTGAAACCTTTAGAAGCTATATTTAAACGGCATTTGAAGGCTTTTAAAAACATGATTTTCAAAAACTTCAAAAACGTTTAAATGTCTTTTTTAAACATTTTTTCTAAAACTCTATTGCGGAACCGATGAACCGCCAAAATTATCCACAAACCAAGTTAAAACCTACGTTCCCGACCATTCCCGAATAATCCCGTATTTTCTCAAACTATATGACTAGGTTATATTTCCCCATCTTAGAGAAAAAATCAGCTACTAGATTATCGAATATAACCCCTTTGTAACCATATCGCCTGCCTTGTAATATATCCAGTTGGGTTCCGTCTTCTAACATACTGACAAAAAGGCCCATGTCCTTCATATATACCTTAAAAACATTCATTACTGAATTGCCCTCCAGTGGCAATTCAGGCAAGGTCAAATTATAGCAACGTGCAATAATTCCAGCAGCTTCGACCCATTGCAAGCTTCCTACAAATTGCGAGGCCTTAGAGCCTTTTTTAATGAGTGAATATTGCAACATGAGGTTACGGATACGATGATGCAAAGCTTGAGGAACCGACTTCTCCTGTTCCAGACATTTTCTTAATATCTGGATGATTTCTTCTGATATCTCGTTAGCCCAAAGAAATTCTTCAAAATCCAACGAATACATATCGATGATCGTTTCGTACTCCACCGGTTTTGAAGAAAATTCAAATACACGACGTGCTTATAGTGTTTCCGTACAAAATCCAGGGCAGAATAGGTCTTACCTCATTGTCTGCATCCTTTAATGATAAGTGGTTTTCTGCTCTCATCTTGTTTCCATTGGAGCAAAATATCTTCCATTTTTCTTCGTAACATGGACCCGCTCCTTGTCTTCCTATTTTCCAAGTGACTTTTTATTATTTAGTACATTTTTTCAAATCACTTTTTGTGTTTATTATACTATTCTTCAAGCTACTTTTATATCAGACCAGAGATTTGCCTGCACCTGCCTTCAGATTCCATCTCACGATGGACACCCTTGGTGTTTGGCTATGACTTTCCCATTACTAGGGCAGTCTTGGGACTTTCGCCCTTAAGAGTGCGCTCATGCCGGGCGCACAAAAAAATAGGCTCCCGATTTCTCGGAAGCCTTGATTTTACTGAAGCCACTTATCGGATTTGAACCAACGACCCTCTCATTACGAAATTCTAAATACGGTTATATTGTATGTAATCGGAAATATTTGTCTTTTAGATATAATATATAGTATGCAAATTACATGCTGTTCAAAATGTATCTATACTACATGAATGATTGGCGCATCATGAGTACCCTTTGCTACGATTTTTCATATGTATTTACAAGGTCATCTAATATTTTGTTTTTGTCACGCCCGACAGCCCTTATCTGTTTTAAATCAACATCTTCTTCGCGCATGTATTCAATAAACTGCATCAAATCGTCCCATACACTACCTGAAATCGTAATTTGCTGTTCAGGCGTAAGTAATGCCGCCAACCTAAATACATCATTTTTATGTTTTTTGATGTGTCTGTTATCTACAGAACCATCTAGTCGATTTTGTCTGGTCAGATCTATCCATGCTTTAGCTTTAAACAAAATCAGATGCGCTGCGTCTAAAATTCTGATCCCATCTACTACAATAGTTCCATTTTGTAATAATTTATAATATTCGTCATCCAATAAAATCGCAGATAAACTGGAAATCGATTCATCAATCGGCAACGGAGATAACTTGGCTTCAAGCGGCAAGTTTAAATCTGCTGGCCTACGGGAGAACAATTCAATCATTTCCGGATATCCCACTTGTTCCGGTTTACTAAATCGATAAAATTCCTGAGCACCGGTACTATTATTACGATGCTTATATTGTCCTGCAACTACATATTCCCAAAAGCGTTTACCAAATTCCGGTGTTAATGCTTCTATCAATAATACAAGATCAATATCTTTAGTAGCCCTAAAATCAAGTCCGGCTTCACCCATCAATAAATCACAGGCTGTTCCTCCAATGATAACATATTGACCTTCAAAGCCTTGAAACCACTGACGAAAACTATCAATTCCCTTGACCATCTAATCTCCTCCAAAACTGATTCAACATTGCGTCTATTGCTAATTCTGTACGTTCATCATTGTCATCCGATAACGAGAGTACTAGCGATATCGGATCAACCATCTTATGCTGGCTCAATACGCATGGGTCGTATTTCCATAGTTCTAACCGGATTTGATGCATTTGGTCAATCAATTCTTCCTGGAATAATGCTTTTCCCATCAATTTCCCATAGACAGCTCTAGTTTCAATTTCCGTACCATTCATCATACTCTGTTGCGCTAAAGCTGTTTCACCGGCCAGCAACATCATATCTGTCATTCTTTCCTTAGGAATATAGCAAACCCTTCTAACGGGATTAATTAAAAACGGTTTCATCCTTTCGTACAAGTCCTTCCCAAGCATTTTAGCAATCAAAACATTTTGGGTCCCATCTTTTTGGATTTCAAAATTTCCGGTCTTTACCAATTGACGCAAAGCACGTGTGACAGTCATTGCCGATATATTTAACGTTTTGGTAAGCGTATTAGCATATAGTTTTTGTTGGTTCTGATAAAGAAAGTATAAAAACAACTCTTGTGTGGAGGGCTGCAATTTATCAGCAAACGGAATGTGAATAGTATATTGCTCTGTTAATACTGTCCCCAAAAAAGGTAAATAAATCTGCTTTTGATCTACTACAAATGGAATCCTATCCGTTATTAAATATTGACGCTGTTGTTTCGTAACTGCTACAAGAGCTAATACGATAGGAATCTTTTCTATTTGTAGGAATTTTGCTATATGTTTTTTGACAGTCGGCAACGGATCTAACTTTTCCTTTGGGTATAAAAACAAAGTTTTCATATCGTCTAAATAAACGATTTCCATTCTATATTTATCCACAAGGAAGTAAGGAAGCTGTTTCGCTTTGCTCCAACGTTGCTTTTTTACTTTAATGCCTAATGTATTTTGTAAATAGTCCATCATTAACTCCCTCTTTTAATTAACATTTTTTATCATTTTAACATTTATAATGTTAAATATCAATATTTATGTTAATTCAAAGAGATGACTCCGAATCTCAATTTCTTTACTATCCCAAACATATGTATTCATTTCCCTTGATATTGCTATTTATTTTTCAAGATATTTTTTGACTTCATCCTCCGTCATATGTAACGATTTAGCTAATTTTTCAATTGTAAATCCGTCTTGAATTAATAGTTGTATTATCTTTTGCCATTCTTCCTGCCGTCCTTCATCACGATTGGTTTTCATATCTGAATAATAATCACGAAGCGCCCGTTCCCGTATTTCATATTTGCGACGTTCGATTTCATCTTTCGTAAAAATATCTTCTAATTGCAATGCTTTTTTAATAGTCGGTTCTCCCATAGCGATTTTCTCCATTTAAAAACACATTAACCATACCTACCATAGTTCATTTCCTACTGGGTTTCCCCAATCGTATGCCTGTCCTTTATAATCGTCATGGTAATCTTTAAATAGTTCTTTTAATGTGATCTTGTTTTTACTATTTTTTACTTCTAGTATCATTTTATTGGGCTCAGTCTTCACAACAAGAACATCATTAATTTTCATATTGCACGCTTCCATGATTGATTTAGGTAAACGTATGCCCTGACTGTTTCCCCATTTTCGTATCTTTAGTTCCGTCATGATTGTCACCACCCATGTTATACTTCCTTTATTATAGCATAAAAAGAGATATGAACTGTCAATGGTCCATATCTCCTGTACTTACTTTGTTTAATAATTACAACTATTGTTTTCCCGAATTGCATTGACGGTAT
>Ga0163159_1000704_pt1 | contig 38165 bp, 27 predicted proteins | sample BioMet9_FD_108702 | JGI IMG/M metagenome (GOLD analysis project Ga0163159, IMG submission 108702) | Microbial communities from bioreactor (seeded with sewage sludge) at Lawrence Berkeley National Lab, California, USA - Biofuel... | ecosystem: Engineered > Bioreactor > Anaerobic > Unclassified ... | reverse complement strand
ATGATCAAACTGTTCAAAGACTTCAGCACCGCAAGCGAACCTTCGCCGCCTGACGCTGAATTCGCAGCCATCGTCAGCGAACATGATGAAAAAACCCTCTTCAAGGATCTTGGCCAGGATGGAATCAGCGGCGTGGCGGTCAAGGACAACCGACCCATTCTCTATTCCGTGAAGCCGATCCTCAAATCCGACATCACCGGCCCGATAGCCGGCTATCTCATAGCCACGCGCGCCGTGACGCCGAGTCTGATCCTGAATACCTCCCGCAACATCGGCTATAAATTCTCGGTCGAACCGCTCACCGACGAAGAGAAAAAGCTCGGCGCGAAGCTCGAACCATTCGAGATCAACGACAACGGCCCCGAAGCCAAAGCGCTCTCGGCCCGTCTGCTTGTCAAAGACCACAGCGGCACGCCGGCTTTCTGGGTCGACGGCGTCACGCAGAAAGAGGACATCTCCCTCTCGGAGAGAAGGCTCCAGAACCTCTTCGCGCTCTTCGTAGCCGCGGCGGCGCTTTTGATCATCCTTGGCGACCGCGTCTTCAAGCACACGATCTCCGACAGGATCCAGCGCACGCAGCATGAAATGGAAGCGCTGCGCGACGAAAACTCCGAGGGCGGCATCACTGTCGACAAAGCCAGCGACGAAATAACCAGCCTCCAGCGCGCCCTCAGCGACGTAACGGCATACCGCGCCTACAAGCAGGCCGACAAAAACCAGATGGACACCATCTCCATGATGGTGTACGAAAGGTTCTCGCAGGCGGGCAACAGGCTCTGCTACGGAACGCTGAAGGATATCGCCACCGCCTTCACGCCCGGCGACGAAAAATTCCGCGCCGCCATTCCGCGTGCAGCCGACAAGCTGGGAAAATTCTACGACTACCTGGGCAGAGACAGGGAAGACTGTTTCTACGCCTGCATGGGCGCGCTCTTCAGCCGCATCGGAAAACTCAACCTGCCGTTTTTGCTCCGCAACAAACCCAAAGAGTCCTTCACCTCGTCCGAGCAGTACGATTACAGCAAATATCCCATCTACTCAAAAGAGATGCTCAACGCGGTCGAACTGCTGCGCCCCGCCACCGACGTCCCTTACTGCTGGGAGGAACATTGGGACGGCAACGGCTTCCCCAGCGGCCTTAGGGGCACGGAGATCCCCTTCGCAGCCAGAGCCTTCGCCATCGTGGACACCTGGAATGAACTCACCCGCCCCTGGCCCGGCCGCGTGATGTTCACGGAGGAAGAGATCATCGCCAGGATGCGCTCGTACGAGCGCACCAGGCTCGATCCGGACCTCACGGAAAAATTCGTAAAATTCATCGCAGAGAGCGCCAAAAAGGACAAGCCTCTCTAGACATCTGTCTTAGCAAACCTTAAAAAACTCACAAAAGGGCCGAAGCCGCAGTAGCTTCGGCCTTTTTTTCATGCCGACCACCGTCTGCGGGTAACTTCACTTGTTTGCAAAATAAAAGGAACTCTGCAACTCGGGGCAGCAGGCGCGTTATTTCAGCCAGCACAGGCCATGCGATATGCGGCGAAGCCGGCACAGATGCGAAGGCTTTAATAAGCGTAAGCGCAGCCGACCAAATGCTCAACCAGAAAAAAAATGGCGCGGCATCACGCTCGGCCATCCAAAACTGAGGCAAGCGCCAGACAGCTTGTTGCTCCGCAGCAACCCCACACCGGCTGTGCCGACCCCGAATTTTATCCGAGCATTCAGCCGGGTTGACGAGGTATCTTTGATGTTGCGGGCCGTAATTTCAAGACAGACATTTTAAAAACAGCACAAGAAACTTCGAAGCTGCATGTATCAAACGGCAAAGCCGACGACGAACATAAGCTTTTTGAAGGTGGAATTTATAAAGTATGTATGCTTTTCTGAAAAGCCGTTTTCCCGTCGGCCTAAAATTTAGGCTGACGGGAGAGGTTTTGTTTTATAAAAATAATAAACAAATAAATAGTACTGATATTATCGCTTACTGCAAAGCTCTACGAGATATTAGCATATTTGGGAAATTACGGTATTTCAATTAGTCAGATATTTTTCTGACCAATTCCCGAATTCGCAGCTCTGGCCATTTTCGCACATTTTATACATTATGAGAACAAATAGTTATCATACACATCAAACCGGCGCTGGGCCAGTCTGCGACAGGATATCCAAACGCGGAGCCATGTTCTCCCCGTTATTTTCACTGCGCCATAGGCCCAAACCACGTTGAGCCAATCCTGTCGATCGGGATTCGTTCGCGCGGATGCTCTTGCCGCTGCCGGCGGCATAAATTCCGGACCGCCAACCTCTCAGACTGAACAGTCCGACGCAGCTCAGAGTTTAACATTTTGGTTCGCACCGAAACGGCATGAACCAAACGTGAACCACTTTAAGAGCTGCATAAACTATCGTCTACTCTTATTGTCGAAACTGACATCATTTGGTGACATCCAGCAGGCAAAAATTATTTTATTCCTCTTCCTGCTCCTTTTTCTGTTTCTCCAGTTCCTTCGCTTTTCTGCGTTCGATCACATTTGCCAGACGCTTGGAGATGCGGCGGCCTCTTTGGCCGTCGCGCTTCCAGGCTGTGGCTTTGTTTCTCTGGCGCATGGGCATGGTTTTAGTCCGCTATGAAGCCTTTTCTCATCAGGTCCTGGCGCGACTGTTCGTCCGCAGGCTGGAACCCCTGGGAGAGCAGACCGCGGATGTAAATGCCGTTGTACATGAAGGCCATGACCAGCATAGCCAGCCAGCAGGTGCAGATGGCCAGCGCGAACATGATGACGGCCCATTTGGCGTCGCCGCGGCAGATCGGCACCAGGAAGCCGAAGAAGAAGGTGGTCCAGCTGAATCCGATCTTGGCGGTGCGGATCTCGCCGGTTGAGTTCTTGAGTCTGACTAACATCGCGATTCCTCCCTGTTCTTGCGCGTTCGCTGACAATGATACCACAGAGGGCTGCTTACATGTATAATCCTGTTAACGCGCGTGTTTGATGGAGGCGTTATCTGTGAAGAATAAATTATGCCGGTTTGCGCCGCTTTTGGCCGTGCTGCTGCTTTTATGGGCTGCGCCGGCTTTGGCGCGCGAGGTGATCACCAACTTCGAGGACACGGTGAGGATCAGCGCTGACAGTTCACTGGAGGTCACGGAAGCCATCACCTTCAATGTGGAGAATATCCAGATCAGGCATGGCATCAACCGCAAATTCCCGGTGGCTTACAGGGACAGGGACGGCAACACTGTCCGCGTGGGCTTTGACATGAAAAGCGCGCTGCTGGACGGCAGGGAGATCCCCTGGCAGACCTCCGAGAGCGACGGCTTCGTAAATGTGAGGATCGGAGACGCCGACGTGTATATACCGGCCGGCCTGCACACGTTCACGATCCGCTACTCCACCACCAGACAGCTGGGCTTTTTCGAGGACCACGACGAACTTTACTGGAACGTAACCGGCAACGAGTGGACGTTCCCTATCAAGAAGGCCTCCTGCCGCGCGGCGCTGCCTGGACGCGGCTTCGGGCAGAGCTTCAATTCCGTCGAGTGGTACGTGGGGGCTTACGGCCAAAAGGGACAAAAAAGCGAGGCAAAGGCTGACGCGGACAAAACAGTAACGACCACGCGGGAGCTGGGCGAAGGCGAAGGGCTGACGGTGGTCTACACCTGGCCCAAGGGGCTGGTGACGCCTCCCCCGCCGCCTGCGCGCGACAACGAAAAAGCGCAGGGGATCATCGGCGCCATTGTGCTGACTCTGATGCTGGGCTGGCTGCTCTTCGCGTGGAACAGCTGGGGCAGAGATCCGGCCCGCACGGTAATTCCGCTTTTCCGAGCTCCGGACGGGGAATCGCCCGGTTTTATGCGCTACGTCCGTGACCTGCAGACAGACAAAATCGCCTTTACGGCGGCGGTGCTTGGCCTGGCCGTGAAAGGCGCGCTCAAGATCGAAGAACAGGAAGGGACAAAAGTCTTATTCATCAGGACAAAGGGGAAATATATCCTGCGCCGTACCCAAAATGGCGTCAAGGATCTGCAGCCGGAGGAAGACTGGCTCATACAACAGCTGTTTTCCGGAGGCCTTGCCGAGACGCTGGTCATAGACGATGCCAACGCCGGTATTTTGAGAGGCGCCATGTCTGGGCTAGGCATGAAGTTCGGCGCCCGCAAAAAGGAGCTCTTCTCAAACAACAGCCGTCTGATGCTGCCTGCCGTTCTGATCTATTTCCTTGGCGTGGCGGCTCTTTATCCGTTCAGCGGCGAATTCCCGGCCAATATGGCGGTTTGCGGCGTGGCCGGCGCCTTTGTGCTGCTGGCCGGCATGGGACATTCAAAAGCGGCCAACACAGGCGGACAGAACGTGAAACAGTCTGCAGCAAGGCTTCTGATCCCGCTGTTTGGCGCTCTGGTCGCCGGAGTGATACTTGCAGGCTTTGATTACAGGCCTTTCACCGAATTGCTGTTCCTCGCGGCTGCGGCCGTCTTCAGCGTCATGAAGCCGCTGATGGGCGCCAGGACTCCCAAGGGCAGCCAGCTGCTGGCTGCGGCGGAAGGGCTCGCAATGTATATGAAGACGGCAGAAAAGCATCGTCTGGAGATGCTTAACCCTCCCGAGGAGACGCCAGAGCTGTTCGAAAAGCTGCTGCCCTACGCCCTGGCGCTGGACGCGGCGGAGACCTGGGGCAACAGATTTGCGGACGTGCTGGAAAAGGCCCAGTATCAGCCGAACTGGTACGTGGGACCGGATCCTTTCATATTTATGACGATGGGTGGCTTCAACGGCTTCGCCTCGGGGCTCACGAACTCCATCAGCAGCGGCATGACGCCGCAGCAGACCGCCTCAGTGCCGGGCTCCACGTCCGGTTTCGGAGGCGGCGGTTTCTCAGGCGGCGGAGGCGGCGGAGGCGGCGGTTCCGGCTGGTAGGCGGCGCCGTTCATACTTGCCGGGACCCGACAGGCAAAACCAAAGGGCCGGAACGCAGAGACAGCGTTCCGGCCCTTTATTTTAACCGATGTCTGAAACCGCTTGTACGCTAATCCGGTTCTTTTCTGTCGGCGGAGTCGTACAGCACGAGGTAGGTCGTCATCAGATAACCCATGCGGCTGACCTTGTTGTAAAAAGCGTCGATGTCGCCCATGGTCGGGAAGTCCGCCTCCACCACCCCATCGATGTCGCCCGTCACATTTACGAACCGCCTGACTTCAGGCAGAGAGAGCAGCTGGCGACTGATGGCGTCGGCCGAGGTGTCTCCGGACACGTTCTGTTTGAGCTTGAGCGTGATCACAGCGCGGATGGGGCTGCCGAGCGGAGCTGGATCGACGAGCGCCGTGTAGCCCATGATAACGCCCTCGTCCTCCAGACGCCTGATGCGCTCCCGCACGGCCGGCCTGGTAAGGCCCACTACCCCGCCTATCTCGGTAAAGGAGGCGCGGGCGTTCTTTTTAAGTTCGGCAAGTATGAGTCTGTCCGTCGCGTCTGTTGTTTCGTGATTCGTCATAGCATCTCTCCCCTTATAAGGGATTATAACAAAAAAATCCCTCTTTTTCGAAACGAAAGCTGACACTTTGAAAATCTTTCGCTGCAAAAGCAAATTTTATAAACCTCTTTCGCCGTGATATGGATGTATATGCCGTTTGGCAGGAAAATATAATCACAAAACAGGGAACGAAGAAATCAAATTTTTTGACGGAGGTATATAAAAAATGAAACAGACATTAAGAATCAAGACACCGATTTACATGGGTAACGGTACCTGGCTTGAAAAGGATTTCACGGAGACGCGCGCTCACAGCTTCATCTGCGGGGCTGACAGGAAAGAACTCTGCAGCGCCGCCTCGGAAGTCAATACGATGCTTCTGGCGCTGCTCTGCGCGGCGGCTTTCGTCTGGCTTGCGTTCGGGGCCGTCTCCCTGCCGTCGTTCGACAGCAGCTGGATCACGGCGCCGTCTTACAACAAGGGCGCCAGGTTCGAACTGGCCGGCAACAGAGGCCGCGCGCTGATCCAGTATGAACGCACCCATATGAACGTCCAGTAGACAAAACTGCTTTCCCCTTCAATATAACTGCGCAAACGGAAGAGGCCGGAACCCGCGAAAGTTCCGGCCTCTTCCGTATTTCCGCGTTTTGCGCGGTTATTTGCCAAGCGCCGACGCAATGACGCTCCAGGCTTCCGGTTTCTCCTGTCCGCGCCGCCAGCCCGCCACGCCGGCAAGTTTATACTTGTCGATCAGCGCAAGTTTCTTCGCAAGCGACTGCCCGTCCTCGGCCCAGACCTTGTATGTCTTGCCGTTGTCGGCATAGGTGTAGTAATACTGGCCGATGTCGGCGAGCCAGGCAGGCGACAGCCCCCTGGACTGTATGATGGCGTCTGAGGAGGCCATTGAAAGCGTCATGGATTTGACCAGCTGCTTGCCGCCTTCGGTCGTTTCCTCCCAGCGTCTCATGTAGAACGGCACGCCGAGCATCAGCTTCTCCGGCGGCACTCCCTCTTCGATCGTTTTGGCGACAGCTCTCTCCACCCAGGGCAGCGAAGCCACGGAACCGGGGATCTTGCAGGTGCGCCAGTGTTCGTCGTAGGCCATCAGCATCACGTAGTCCACGTATTTGGCGAGGTTGCCGCGGTCGTGCATCCGCGAGGTGTTTGTATTGGCGGGAATGTGCGCGTCAAAGGAGAAGACCAGTTTGTGCGCCTTCATAACAGGCGAAAGCGCCGCCATGAAGTTTGTGAAGGAGTCCCTGTCGCTGGAACTGAACCCCTCGAAGTCAATGTTAATGCCGTCCAATCCGTAGAGCATCGAATAGGCGACGATACGGGCCATAAAAATCCTCATGGCGCTCCTGTTCCTGAAGAGGGCCGTCGTATTGGCGTTGCTGAAGCCGTTGGAGACAAGAGCCCAGACCTGATAGCCCTTTTTGTGGGCCTCATCGACGTAGGCAACGGAAGCGCGATTGCCCATGCCGCCCATGCCGTCCATCAGGTTGAACCAGGTGGGCGACAGCACGTCGAGTCCGCGGATCTTCTGCTCGGCTCCTATGTTGGGATTGTCATGAGTCACGTTTACCCACGTGAGCGAGATCTTGCCGCCGCTTAACGCAGGCCTTGCCGTGTGCGCGGGCTGCGGAGGGTCAACGGCCCTGTACAAGGCCACGGAGGCTCCGTTGTCGACGGCACGGATTCTGGTGACGGAATCCAGGCCGGTGATGTTGAAATAGGAGACTTTGTCGACTATAAGTTCAGGGAAATACAGCGTAAAAGGGCCGCCGGCCAGCATCGCCACGTCTTCGCCGAAGGTGAGCGCCGGATCCGGCACATTGATCACATATCCCTTGCCGCCGGGGCCGTCGGATACCTGCATGCCGATAGCCTTGAGAGAATCGTAGGGGACCCAGAGGGCCCCTGCGCGGTAGAATCCGCTGCCGAGCGGTCTGCCGCCCTCGTCGGTCAGGGCGACCGGCACATCTCCGGCAGCCGCGCAGGCGGCGCTCGCCAATAATGCCGTCAACAGCGCCGCACAAAAAAATTCCGCAAACCTTTTCAATCTCAGAACCCCTTTCGTTAAGCACAAAAAACAGCATAGCACAAAAATTCCTCCCGTGTTCCGCCATTTGCGCCAGATGCTATAATGTCTTCCATGATTGTTGCATGGACGGTGGTCAAACTGAAAAAATTCGCGCTTCCGACGCTCGCGCTGCTGCTGTTCGCGCTCTGCGCGCCGCTTGCGGCCGAGGCTAAGGATCTGGGCATGGACGCGGCGTCTTTTTTCAAGAATCTGGGCTACGCGGCGGCCCGCGTGCGTTACGGGGTCTCCCCCACGGAGATAGAAAAAGGCAAAAAAAGCACCGGCACCGGTTTTGTGGTTGACTGCGACGAATCTGTAATGCTGATCGTCAACGTGAGCGGCGGCAGCGGCGTTAAAAACGTGGCCGTGGCCTACGCGGCCGACGACGAAGACGCGCAGCCGCGCTATTCGCGCGGCGGTTCTCTGTCGGGAGAGACGATGTTCGAAAACGTCTGCTCGCAGCTGATGTTCGCCCTGCACAGCCAGATGACGCGGCAGATGGCCAAAGCGACGCTCAGGAAGCTGGGGCTGGACGGAAAACTGCTGGACGGCATCCAGAGGGCCGCGCACATTGAAGACTGCGTATACCTGATGAAAATGCAGCCCAACGGCATGGTAGTGATGGTCGTTTCCCATATCTGAAAAAAGAGAGGAAAAGAAAAATGGACGCTGAACAACTGATTGAGAAAATGGACGCAGCCGAGACAGACGAGGAACTGCGCGAAATAGGCGAACAGCTGCTCGAGCTGGACCCAGCCAGCCCTTATGGCAAATTCGCCGTCTGGCAGGCGATGGATTACGACGAAAGCATCGAAAACATGGACCTGCTCGGCGACGCTCTGGATAAAATACGCGCCGTGGTGGACGCCAAGACCACGCCGCCCGTTATCGACGAGGACCGCGACGCTCAGATGTACTGCGAGATGCTGACGCAGATGGGCTTTTCAAAACTCGCGCAGGAAAAGACGGAAGACGCGCTGGAAGCGGCGCGGGAGCTGGCCAATTTTGACGACGAGGGCTATTATCCAGGCCGCACGCTGCTCTACCGCTGCATGCTGGACCTGGGCATGTACAACGACATTCTGGACGCGCTGGCGAAGGACCCGCTCGAATCGGTGGCCGGCGAACACGCGCGCGCCATCGCCATGATGGAGACCGACGCGGACGCAGGCGAGATCAGAGACGCGGTCAACTACGCGATCTCTCTGGCGCCGGACGTGCCTTTCCTGATCCTCGGCATCTGGGACATGCCGGAAGAAGAGGAGATCGAAGAGGACATGGAGGAAACGGTGAACTACGCCGCGGCTCTGATGGTGCCTTGGTGCGCAGACGACAAGCGTCTGGCAATCCTCAGCGCGCCGACATTCCTTTTCGGCTACCTCACGAACCGGCTCGACGACCCCAAAGAGATCAAGGTGCTGCTGGACGGCTATGAAGAGGCGGAGGTCATGGCCGACGTAAAGGACGCCAAGAAACGCATCGAGGATATGGAAGCAGAGGCCAAGGATCCCGACGAAATCGACTCCAACGCGCTCGGCTTCGCGGCTCAGATCGTCGAAAAGATGATGGGTTAGCAAGGCAGAAACAATAAGCTAAAAAATGGCGCCCGCAGCGGGAAAACCTGCGCGGGCGCCATTTTTACCCGAATTATGAGACCGTTGTCACAGATTCAGTTTAACAGATCTGCCTCCGTCAAAACCGGCCTTCCCACCGGCTTCGAACTGTCGAAACAGGAGCTTCGGAGCAGATGAAAAAGGCCTCTGTCCAGACAGCACATCAGGACCTGCAAAACCTCGCTTCATGCTGAATTTCTGTTAGCCGTCGTGATATGCAGTTATCCCTGTCTTTCGACTATGTATCCCTCGTTCCTGTCTCCGTCCAGATAGGCAGAGAAATGTCCGCGATAAACGCGCAGCGCCGGTTCCGGACCCGGTTCCCATTTGCCGTGCTGGAACCAGTCGCGGTCGAACACGCTCCTGCCTTCTCCCTCGAAGACCGGCATGTACAGCACGTTGTCCACCGCCAGGTCTGAGAAGAAATGGGTGCCGTAGGAGAGTTCCGGCATAAAACCAAGCCTCGGAATGCCAAGCTCCACGATGCAGCGGCAGTTCGTGAGCTCGTTGTACTGCACCGGCACGCCAAGCTCTGGGTTGCTGGAGCCGACGCGGCCGGGCGCCACGAGGATGTATTTCTCCCCTTGTTTGTTGAACTCTCCGATGCCGCGCGCCACCGAGTAAAAGTCGGGATTGGAGTAATAGAGCACGTCGTCGACGTAAAGGATGGTCTGAATGTCGTCGATGCGGCCCGGCGTGACCATCCTGTCGGCGTGCAGCAGCGTGTGGCAGCCCGTGAGGTCTGGAATCGTAGCGTCCGCCAGGGCCGGAGACCAGAACGGGCGCGACTGGATAAGCACCAGACGGTCCTCGATCGGATTATAGGCGAACTCTATGTCGGCCGGCACGCCCATGGCATCCTCCAGCAGCGTGAGCGTGTTCTTCATGCGCGAGAAGAAACGCGGATATTTGCGCGGGAAATTCTCAAATGTGAAGCAGATCTTGGTGCCGGCTTCGAGCTTCATCATCGTGCAGTCGAGAGAGGTGAAGTAGCCGCCCTCCGCGTCGTAGTGGTAGACCTGCGCGTAGGCGTCGAAGTCAGGATGAAACTTGAGCAGGTGTCTCCACTGTTTTTTGACGTCGATGGTCGTCACGTCGGTGCCGTTGAGCGGATCGATGACGTGAAAATTCTCCTGCGCGTGGAAGGCCACTTTTTCCGGATTATTGCCCTCCGGCCTCAGGTTGGGATTTGTGAGCGAAAAGGTGCGCGCATAACCGCGCTTGGTGCTCATGGTGCCCATGCCGAAGACGATGCGCAGCACGCCGTCCTCCTGCCGAAGGCGCGGGTTCCAGCGCCGGTAGTTCTGCGAATAGCCGACGCCGGCCATGGTCGGGTAGTAATAGGGGCCTCGCCAGTGACCCGACATGCGCATGAGGATAATGCCCATGTCGTCGCCGCCAAGCTCATGTTTGATGCGGTAGCTGACCGCTTTGGGGAAGTAGATACGCGCGTAGATGCGCTTGATCTCCTCTTCCACATCGTGAGCCCGTTTGTCGAGCGAAGGGTCGTCGTTCAGCAGAAAGGTCGAGCGATATTTGCCTGCGAACGAGTGCATGACGGAATCCTCCAGCCTGCTGCTGCTGCGGACCACGATCGGCACCTGTATCTCGGAGAGAAAGCGCCTCACGGCGCCGCAGATCAGCTCAGGCAGCGGAGTCTGCAGGAACGCGCACTCCAGCTGCTCTGGATCGTCGTGCGCTATCAGCGCGTCGAGTCCCGACACAGAATCGAGAAACTGATGAAACAGATCGATGCCGAAATAGATGGATTCTGGGACCAGACTCGCGGCCAGCTGCGGATCGCCGCTGTCGCGCAACTTGCGCAGGCCGTAAAGCAGAGAGCGGCCCTTGCCTCCGATGCTCTCACGACCGTAGATCTGTCCTGCAAATTCCGGATCGTTTTGCGGCTGCCAGGCGAAATATTCTTCCAACTGCTTTTGTTTGTCGGCGTCGCTCAAGATCATTTCACCTCCGGCCGGCATCTGTCTATCACGATGCCGGTTTCACTGTCGCCGTCCAGCAGCACGTCGAATTTGCCGACGTAATGCCTGACGGCAGGATGGCCAGTTTTGCGCCACTCGTGACCTTCAAACCACTCCCTGTTGAATACGTTGTCCTTGACTCCGTCGAAAACCGGCAGATAGAGGATGTCGTCGCCGTCCAGATCAAGGAAGAAATGCGTGCCGTAGGACAGCTCCGGCGAAACGCCGCGGCTGGCGATGCCGAGCTCCACAAGGCAGCCTGCGTTGGATAGCTCGCTGTAGCGCACCGGCACGCCCTGGAGCGGATTGGAGCTGCCCCAGCGGCCGGGGCCGACCAGCAGGTAGCGTTCACCGTCCAGCTCCTTGTTGAGGTCGCCCACCGTGCGCGCCACCTCGTTGAAATCCGGCGTTTTGCCATAGAGATCCGGGTCTACGTAGACGATGTGGCGGATGCCCTCGAGCCTGCCGTTGGCCACCATGCGGTCGCCGCGCAGCACGATCCTTTCGTGCGGCACCTGCGGGATCTCTACGCGCCCCCGGTCGTCGTAGACGGAAAGAGGCCTCAGCTGCACGAGCGTGAGGCGGTCCGTCTCCGTTTCGTAGGTGAACTCCATGTCCGCCGGCAGCTGCAGCTCCTGTTCAAAGAGCTTGAGCATGATCTTGATGCGCTTAAAGAAAGCCGGGCAGCGCTGTGAGAATTCCGCAAAGGTAAACACGGGGCGCGGGCATTCGATGTTAGCCGTATCTGCCAGCAGCCAGTGGAACATACTGCCGTCGTACCACTGGATATACGACTGGGCCATGCGGTGATCGTCTGCCAGGTCGTTGACCGCGTCGGGCAGGAAGGCCGTGTCAAACTTGTTCTCCGCTATATTTATAAAGTCGAAGCGCTCCTGCGAATGAGAAACTATCTCCGCCGGCCTGTTGCCCTCGGGCCTCAGGTTCGGGTTTGTGAGATAGAAGGTGCGCGCGAAGGAGCGGTCGACGGTGCGCGTGCCGAGTCCGAAACAGACGCGGACCACGCCATCCTCCTTTTTGATCTTCGGCGACGGGCGGCGAAAGACCTGTGAGAAAGCAGCCCCGGCCAACTCTGGATAGAACCTGCCTCTGTGCAGGCTGCCGGCAATCGGCTGGATCAGCACCGCCATGCGCTCGCCGCCCCAGAGGATGCCGTGTTTGCGCTTGTACTCGCGCGCGGCCGGATTGTAGGTGGAGGCGTAGACCTCTTTGATCGCGGATTCGAGCGCAGCGCGTCTAGCGGCTCTGTCGCCGCTGTTCGGCACGAACATGGTAGAATATTTGCCCGCGAACGAAAGGTTCACGTCGTCTTCCAGAATGGAGGACGAACGCACTGACATCGGCGTTGTGATAACGTCGAGGATGCGGTCGAGATCGCCGTCGATGCTGGCCGGGAGCTTCGCCTCCTGGCAGATCTGATGCAGGACGGGGGCGTCGGAATACTCGCGCAGATCCTGCAATCTGTCCCAGAGCTCGTTCTGTTCCATAAACTCTTCAAAGACGGAGGTTGTCAGCACAAAATTGCAGACCGGCATCGAGACCTCGTCGAGCAGCTTGTGCTTCTCCAGCACCGCGTGCGCGAAGCTCAGTCCCTTGGCCTTGCCGCCGACCTGTCCGCCTCCTATCAGCCAGCCGCGCTCCCTGTAAAACGGCGCCGGATCATAGCTTCTGTAAAATTCTCCATATTGCAAGATTATCGCCTCCGCTCAAAAAGAGCTTATCGCCAAAAATTTCTCCGCTGCTCCTAATTGGAGTAATGATAACCTTTTTAAGGCAAAAACACAATGATTTTTTCAGCGCCAGAGAGGAAAATCTGCAAGAGAAAGCAGCAAAAAAGCGGGCCCGAAGGCCCGCTTCAAAATCGCATCAATCTGGATGGCTACAGGTCGATCCAGATATCGCTGCGCCAGTCGCTCTCTTCGATTATTTCGTAAATATAGCCTCTGTCCCTGTCCCAGGCGTAACGTCCATTGCCGGAAATGGAACCGAAGCCGTCCAGGTACTGCATCTGCCTGCTGTCGGCGGCATCCCTCGTGATGAAGCCGTTGTAGACCGGCAGCAGCGGCATCCTGCCGCGTACTTTTTTGCTGCTCCAGTCGCCAGGCAGACCGGTCTGCGCAATCACGTCGTCGATAACCTCTCTCATGCCGGCAGGCAGTTCGTCGATAAACTGGACCTTGCCCATGCCGGATTTGCCGAACTGGCTCAGCAGCAGCGCCGAGCCCCAGATCCCGTCCGGCAGCTTGCGCAGCTCCTCAACCGCCACGAACAGGCCGTCCATCGCGGCCAGCTGCCGCGGCTGACGGCTGCCTTTGCCGAGGAAACCCGTGACCTGCTCCCATTTTGAAGGATCACCGCCCGGAAACATGCGGTCCACCAGAGCAAGAGCCGCCGCGGCGCACCATTTAGGCTCGCCGCTCCAGAGCCTGCTCCAGAGTTCCTTCTCCGAGCCGGACGGCTCCAGCTCGCGGATGTTCTGCAGCACCGCCGCGCCTGTCTCTTTGATCTTCTCGCGCTTCTGCATGTCGGCCACCATGGAATTCCAGTCCGAGGCAGCCAATACAGGAGCCGCGAACGCAGCCAGCAGCAGTGTCGCCGCTATGATCGCCAATATTTTTTTCATCTAAACGTCCTCCCCTTTCGGCAAGACTTTTGATGGTCCTCTGACTTTTGACCCTATTATAACTTAAACGGACCGCGCGTGCTGCGCAGTCCGTTTGAAAATCGTATCCGTCAAACTGCTCAGAACGGACGGCGCTTAAAAAAGCTTGTCGCCCCTGACCGTGACTTCGCGCTCCCACTTGCCGCCGGCCCAGCTTTTAACATTGGCGCCGCCTGGCAGTATCTTGCACATCTTGGTCTCGCCGCCCTCCCTGCCGAGCAGGTCGAGCCTGAATATCTCGCCTGACGAAAAAGGAATGGCCACGATGCCATTCTTCTTGAACACACGGCCGGTCTTCCGGCCGCTGACAGCCGCTTCAAGGCTGGCACTCTCCCAGGGTCCGCTGCCGTCTTTGCCGTATACGTTGAGTCCGGACAGGCCTCCGGTCGAGAAAAGCAGCACTCCCGCGTCGCCGTAGCCGCGCAGGAACTGCGCCATGAATTTGGCCTGAGCGTCGAGGCTCTTGTCCACAAGGGGCAGAAACTTGATGCTGTAGAACCCGAGATATGAAACTTCGCTGTTGTGTTCGCGGCCGAAAACGGAGCCCAGCTTTCTGGCGGCTTCCTTCTCCTTGCCTTCTGACAGCAAGGTTTCAAGCTCTTTTTTGAGTTTTGCAGGATCGTTTTTGACGTACCTGAGCGATTCGGCATAGATCTCCGGCAGCGCTGCCGCCGGCTCTGAAACCTGATGAGCGGGGACCACCGTCTTTGCTTCCTGCGAAACAACGCCGCTTTCCTGGTGCGCGGAGATGTCCGCCGCCGCTTCGTTGACCGCGTCCTGCGAGACCGCGCTTTCGGCGGCCCAGACCGGCGCCGCAGCCAGCATCAGCATTACTGCCGCTGCCACAATTTTTTTACTGAACATCTATGTATCTCGTCTCCCCTTGATTATTATGATTGTCGCCGCCCGAAACTCCCTGGGCCGGTCCGCCGCTTTTCGGCATCGAGCTGTCAAAAGCGAGTATCAGCACCGGAAATCCGCACAGCACAGGCGTTATTATACCCCAGAGCCAGAAATTTTTGCCAAGTTTCTTCGCAATGGCCCCCCAGAGCAGCACGTTGGAGGCAAGCCCGATCAGCAGCCCCACCGTCTTTACGCTGGACGCGAACACGTGAAGGCTCAGCATGTTCATAACTGAGGCCACGCAGCCGGGGAAGATGACGCCGATCGTGAGCCAGCGAGTGAGTCCGGCGCAGTCGCAGAGCAGCATCACGTTGTAGATGGGGATCAGGAACTGAAAGTACGACCCCACGCGGAATTTGTCGCCAAGCCTGGCGAGCACGTAGACTGTGAACAGATAGACGCCGAAGAGCAGTATCACTATGAGCAGAAACGCCATGGCGCCGAACATCAACGTAAGCATCGCAAACATCTATTTGCCTCCCTGCATTCTGGCGATCACATCGCCCAGTTTCCTGATGTATTCGCCGTATTTCGCCCAGTCGCCGGAGCGCTGGGCCTTCTGTGCCGCGTCGTAATACTCCTGAGCCCGCCTGACCAGATTTGCGGACGGCTCAACATTGTCCGCGGAAACGGCGACGGAAGCTACGCCCTTGGCTTCATCCGTAACGACCGTCTGGGTGCCGACGCCGGAGACCACCTTCTGGCCCATGAGTTTTTCGAGCGCCTCTCCGAAGGTCTCGGCCCAGGCCACGCGCCCGCCCGTGGAGACAATCACTCGCTTGAGCTCCGGCAGCTCGCCCTGCTCGGCCTTGAGGTAGAGAGGCTGCACATAGAGCAGCGATTTGCCGACCGGAATCACGAGCAGGTCGCCGCGGATAACGTCGGAACCGCGTTGGCTCCAGAGCGACAGCTGCGCCGAGATCTCCGGATTCTGGTCTATCAGGGCCTCCACCTGAGCGGGGCCGTAGATGAGCTTCTGTTTGGGGAACTGGTAAACGAGCAGCTGGCCGTAATTCTCAGGATCGCAGCGGCCGGCCATCCAGCCGATCAGGTTGTCACGGCCCAGCGGCATGTACGGCACGATGATGGCAAACTCCGGCGCTTTGCCGCCCCAGAGCTTCATCGTAACGTAGTTGGGCTGGATGCGGCGTTCGCGTCCGGTCGGCGTAACTTCCCAGACATCCTCGCGGTTGTAGTAGGTGTTCGTATCCGTCATATGGTACGTGCGGTAGACGTCCGTCTGCACCTCAAAGAAATCCTCCGGATAACGCATGTGGACCCAGAGGTTCGCGGGCATCTCTTTGCCGGAGCGGAACAGGCCGGGGAATATTTTGCTCCAGGTCTGCACCAGCGGATCCTGATCGTCAACCACATAGAAGACCATCTTGCCGTCGTAAGCGTCAACCGTGGCCTTGACGCTGTTTCTGATGTAGTTTACGCCGTTGAAGTTGGCGAGGACCCTGTCTGCCGTGCTGACCGGATTGGAATAGGGATAGCGTTCGGACCAGGTGAAGCAGTCCTGCACCCAGAGGATGCGACCGTCGTGGAGCACAGGATAGGTGTCGCTGTCGTAGATGAGGAAAGGCGCGATCTCAGCCAGAGACTCGCGCACGTTGCGGTACATGAGCATGCGGCTCTCCTGCTTGAGAGCGCCGGTGAAGAGTATCTCTGTGTCGTGGAAGCGCAGCGTGAAGAGCAGCCGGCGCCAGAGGGAATCGATCTTCACGCCGCCCTTGCCGGCATAGGAGGTGCGCACATTGGCGTCGCCCATCGGGTAGTCGAACTCCTTGATGTTCGTGTTCACGAGCACGTAGTTGTCGCCGCGGCAGCCATAGTATATCTCTGGCCTGTTGAGCGGAATGTCGACGGTCGACTTGGTGGGCAGGTCCTTCATGTAGAACGGCGGCAGACCGCCGGGGGCCACTTCGTTGACAGGGTTCATGACCACGCCGTAGCCGTGCGTAAATTCGAGATGGGTGTTGACCCAGGTCGGGTTCTGGAGCTGACCGAGGTCAAGCTCGCGCACGGCCAGCATGATCTGTCTGTTGCGGCCGCCGATCGGATAGCGGTCGACGTAGATGTCGGCGAAATTATAGTAGGTGCGGATGGCCTGTAGCTGCTTGTAGGTACGCAGCAGCGGGGAATAGTCCCATAGGCGGATGTCCTGCACCGTCTCCTGGTCGGCCTTGATCTCCTCCGGCGTCACCTCCGCCTCCGGCGTCACAGTGGTGGTGTGCACCTTGTCGAGCCCGAAGGCGCGGCGCGTATATTCCAGAGAATAGCCCAGATACGGCTTTTCCATCGCATATTCGTTCGGCTTGACGCGGTACTGCTGCACGATGCTGGGGATGAAGGAGCGCACGCCCCAGCCCGCCACCAGCAGCACGGCGATAATGATGAGCGAGGTCTTCCACATCGGCTTAAAGAAATTGACCATCAGCAGAGCGGCGGCGGCGAAAGCCGCGCACATCAGCAGCGAAAGCGCCGGCAGAATGATGTGCACATCCGTATAACCGGCTCCGTAGACGACGCCGGTAGGCGAATAAAGAATGTCGAAACGCTCGAACCAGTAACCGACGCCCCACATAACGAGGATCAGCGCGCCCAGCAGAGACAGGTGCAGGCGGGCCTTGCGCGGCAGTTCGAATCTGCCGCTGCCGAGCGTGAGTGCTTTAGTCAAAAAGTAGACGATCACGGAGCCGACCAGCGAGACGAACAGCAGCCCCTGGATCCAGCCCTGCAGGAAATTGTAAAACGGCAGCGAGAAAATGTAGAAAGAGATATCCTTGTGGAACAGAGGATCCGTCGTGCCAAACGCGGTCGGATAGAGGAATTTGAGCAGCGAGCCCCAGTTATCCATAGCGCCGAAAGCGTTGAGCAGCGCGAAGAGCAGCGCCACGACGGGAATCAGCCATCTGGAGGAGACTGGCCCGCTCTTCTGCTCCACCAACCCCTCAAGCTCCGCGTCGCCGCTCTTCCAGGCAAAACGCCAGTTCAGCCAGTAAACGAGAAACGCAGGCACCAATGCGGCTGCGAAAAGCTCCCAGCGCACCAGGAAACGGCGCCAGAAGACAGCCTCGTAGCCATGCGACTGGAACCACCAGTAATCGGTTACAATGCCGGCCAGGGCAGGCAGCACGATCGAAAAAAGCACGAACAGAAGTCCGATGACAAGCCACAGCTTCGGTATCTTCGGCAGCCGCAGCTCCGGCCGCCGAGGCCCGCCGTTCCAGCCTGAATCGTTGTCTCCTTCGCCAGGAGTCCACTCCTCGCCGCGGTTGAAGGCGCGTCCGAATATATTTCTCAAATCCATTTGCATCACTCCTGCAGGAAGATAGACAAATCAATGCTTTTACGCTGTTTATTTTGACGATAAATTGAAATTAGTCCAGCAGAAAATAGCGGAAGTATGGAAGAAGTTTGCCGTCATTTGCGAAAATCACGATTGATCGGGCTATTGTCTGATTTTAATTTTATGCCAGCAGCGCTGGAAATCGGGATTTAGCTGATTTCTTTCGATTTGGATATACGGACTTTTGGCTCTGGCTCCAGTTGCGAGAATCTTGCTTTGGCATTCTGCCGTAAGGGGCAGGTCGAAAACTTTGGGAAATGTCGTTTGTGAAGCCTCGGGGCGCTAGGCGCGAAGGCGTTTTTTGTCGCATCCGTTAAGAGACTCGGCCTGCGCAAAAAACACCTTCGCGCTGCGCTTCAAACCTGTGGGAGCGGTGCGCGAACCATACTTCTGTTTGAGGCCAAAGTCATTTACCCGACTTATCTTTTTCTATGCTGCAAACATAATAGATGACGTCATCTTAACGCGATGGCACGAGAACCAAAACAAACGTTCCGGTTTACGTTCCACACAACAGCTTGCACGCGCGCTGCTCTCATCGGGTTGAAGCGCAGACAGGACTGATTTTTCGCGTGCATATGCAGGAGCGGCTTCTTGTTCATCGCGACGAATCAGCACGTCGTAAAAATCAGTCCTGTCCTAGCGCTCGGCAGAACAGCCGAGCGGCATTCAGAGAAGATTTTTTGTCTATATAAGGGAATACGACAATATATGACTCCGCCCATCAACTAGACTCTTACTCTGCACGACATATACAGAGCCGGAATGTAACGCGGTGAAAATGCGTTTACCTCAGCCTGGGCATTTAACTGATTTATCCGCTTGGAACATTCTAGCCTGCACATACTTCAGACGGCAAACCCCGGTCCGCAGCGGAAATGACGGACCGGGGTTAGTAACAAAAGTAAACCAAAACGTTAATTATGGGTTATTTTTCTTCCAGCAGACCTTCCAGGAACCTGCGCGTCAGATTAGCGGTCATGGCTTTGCGCCATTCGGGGCTCTTTCTGGGATTCACTTCGCCGCGGACCGTTTCGACGGCCTCTGAGATCAGCTCCGGCGTCAGTTTTTTCTCTTTTACCGCGGCTTCGAGCTTGCGCAGGCGCACCGGCGTCGGTGACATGCTGCCAGCTCCCGCGCGGAACTCCCAGACCACGCCGCTTTCGACCTCGGCGTAGAAACCAAGAGAAACCCGCGAAAGCGTCAGCGCCTTGCGCGAGCCGCGTTTGTAGAACTTTTGCACGGAACCGGGCTTCGGCAGCGGCACGATGATCTCCTTCATGATTTCATTGGGGACCAGGTCCGGGTCTCGGTAGCCGCGAATGAACTTTTCAAGCTTCATCTCTCTCGTTCCGCCCACGCTCTCAACCGAAACCGAAGCGTCGAGCGGCAGCAGGATCGAAGGCAGGTCGGCCGCGCCGGAGGCGGTGGCCAGGTTGCCGCCGATCGTAGCGCGGTTCTGCACGGCCGGGGCTCCGCTGCGAGACGAGGCCTCCCAGAGCGCCGGCAGATATTCTTTTATCAGTTCACTGCGAAGCAGATCGCCGTTGGTAGCGCAGCTGCCGATGCGGATCGCGTCGCCGCTTCTGGCGATCCCGCGCAGCTCCTCTACGCGGCTCAGGTCAAGGATCTTTTTCGTTTCAAACCGGCCGTTTTTCATATCAGGCACAATGTCCGTCGTGCCAGAGAGCAGCGAGGCGCCGGGATTCTCGTCGAGCAATTCCTCAGCCTCCGCAAGGCTCTCCGAAATCAGACAGACGACGGCATCGCCGGCGCATGGCTCCGGCAGCTCCCCGGAGCAGAGGTTGTCGCGTTTCTTGAAGGTCGCGCAGTAACCGTCGGCGATGGCCTTTTTCACAGAATTGTAGATTTTCTCGTAGCCGGTGCAGCGGCATATATTGCCGGAGAGGGCGATCTTTATCTCTTCGTCGGTCGGGTCGGGATTTTCCTCAAGCAGAGCCCTGGCCGCCAGGATCATGCCTGGCGTACAGAAACCGCACTGCACGCCGCCTTCGCTTACGAAGGCCCTCTGCAGCAGGTCCATATCCTTCGCCGTTCCAAGTCCTTCGATGGTGAGGATTTCGCTGCCGGAAGCCTGCACGGCCGGCACCAGGCAGGAGTTCACGAGCCTTCCGTTCATGATCACGGAACAGGCTCCGCACTCCCCTTCGCCGCAGCCCTCCTTGGCTCCCGTGAAGCCCAGGTCTTCGCGCAGCACCGCAAGCAGCAGCTTGAGAGGCGGGACGTCCGCGTGATAAAGTTTGCCGTTTACTGTTAGTTCTATCCGCATTTTGTTACGCCTCTCCTTTTTCCCGCAGCAGTTCGAAGAGCTTTTCGCCAGTCAGCGGGATGGAATCCGCCAAGATGCCAACTGCATCGTCCACCGCCGCGACGAAAGCCGCCGCGCCTGGGTTGGCCGGCAGTTCGCCGATGCCCTTGGCGCCGTAGCAGCCTGCCGGACAGGGATCCTCCAGCAGCGCCACCTTCCACTCAGGAGCGTCGAGAGCCGAAGGCACCAGATACGAATTCATGTGTGTCGCCGAGTATTTGCCGTTTTTGTCGATGTGGCAGTCCTCGATATGGGCCCAGCCGATGCCCTGGGTAACGCCGCCGGTAAGCTGAGCGCGGGCCTGCATGGGGTTTATCACGCGGCCCATTTCGGCGGCCACAGCCGCGTTCGTAGCCTGTACTTCGTAGGTGTCGAGATCCACGTCCACATCTATCGCCGTGGCGATCCAGGCGTAGCCGTGGTAGGCGTCGCCGCAGAATTTTTCGTCGTTCCAGCTGCAGCCGTCCGAGAAGATGTTATAACCCAGAGTCTCCAGCTGTTTATGTTCCTTAAGATATTCCTTGGCCAGGAAAAGGATGGGCTCCCCTGCCAGTTTTTTCTGCGCGGCCCACTTCTCCAGTTCCTTTTTCATATTCTCGCAGGCGTCCTGCACGGCCTTGCCTGCGTACATCGTAGTACGGGAGGCCACCGTGGGTCCGGTGTTGGGCGTTTTTGCCGTCTCCGGCTCCACATAGAGCACATCCTCAAACTCGGCGCCCAGAGCCTCGGCCGCCACCATCGGCAGCACCGTGGCCGCGCCCTGCCCCATTTCCGTGCTGCTTGAGTAGATGCGGAACTTTTCGCCGTCAAACGTCATCTTCGCAGTAGTGCCCATCTTGTCTTCGCCGGAACCGGTAAAACCGCCTCCGTGCAGCGCCAGAGAGATGCCGATGCCCTTCATGAGGCGCGTCTTCGGCTGTATTGCGTACTCTTCGCGCTTGCGCCGATAATCCGAGAGTTCGGCGGCTTTTTTAAGCACTGCTTCCGCGTTGTTGGATTCTTTTAAAATCTGTCCGTAGGGGAAAGCGTCTCCTGTCTTCAGCACGTTTTTGAGCCGCAGATCGAGTGGGTCCATGTTCAGGACCTTCGCGGCCTTATCCATCGTGCGCTCAATGGCAAAGATTGCCTGAGGGGCGCCGAAGCCGCGGAAAGCGCCGTTGGGCGGCGTGTTGGTGGCCATCGCGCGGCTGTGGATGCGCACGTTGGGCACGTAGTAGCAGCCGGCCGCATGCAGATGAGTCCTTTGCAGCACCACACGCGAGAGGGTCGTATAGGCGCCGGCGTCAAGCACAATATCCGCGTCGAGCGCCGTGATCATGCCGTCCCTCGAGAGACCCATTTTATAATGGCTCCTGGAGGGGTGGCGCTTGGGCGTGCAGATAATGTCCTCGTGGCGGCTGTACACCATGCGCACGGCGCGTCCGGACTTTTTGGCGAGCAGAGCCGCGTAGCAGCCGAGGATGGAAGGATAGTCCTCCTTGCCGCCGAAAGCGCCGCCTGTGGGGCTCTGTCTGACGTTGATCTTTTCGGCCGGCAGTCCCATTATTTTGCCAACCGCATTGAGCACGTAAAACGGGCACTGCATGGAACCGACCACATCCAGGCCGCCGTCCGGCCTCGTCCGGGCGGCCATGCCCTGCGTCTCCATATAGAGCTGCTCCTGATGGCCGGTGCGCCAGTCGCCTTCAACGATCACATCGGCTTCGGCAAAACCTTTCGCAAGGTCGCCCCGCTCTGTGCGGTACTCGTCGATGACGTTGTCGCTGCCCCAGATGATCTCCTTTTTGGCGATGGAATCCTCGACCGTGAAGATCGGCGGCAGCGGTTCGATCTCCACCTCCACGGCCGCCATGGCGGCCTGGAGCGTTTCCTCGTCGGGCGCCGCCACCAGAGCCACGGCCTGGGTGGCGTAGCTGATCTCGCCGTCGGCCAGCGCCGGATAATCAGTACGCACTATAGCGACGTAATTTTCACCGGGAATATCGTCTTTGGTCACGAGCACGGCGCGCGACCAGTCGAACTTGTCGAGAGCCTTCACTGATTTGAGCCTGCCGCGCGGGACCTCAGCGCGCACCACGCCGCCTATCCAGCAGCCCGGCATTTTTATGTCAGAGAGGAACTTCGTTTCTCCGGCAGCTTTGACGGGCCCGTCGAAACGCGGCAGCGATCTGCCGATTATCCTGAATTCTGTCATAACGGACCACCCTTCGCTTAAATTTATATTTTAATGTTAATTATAACCTAAGTGAGCAAAATCGACATCCATTGATTCGCAGACGATTATTATGATATCTAATTTTTTTTTAGATGCCGGTTCTTTAGAAATCCGTGATTTAACAGGGATAAAGACTAGCTGAAATGGTGTAAAATATCCTTATCAAAAAATTTGTTATTATTTTAAGAAGGGAGTTTTTAAAATGAAATCAGTAGTCAGCACCAGCAAAGCTCCGGCAGCAATCGGCCCCTATTCCCAGGCTATCAAGGCCAACGGGTTCCTCTTCCTCTCCGGGCAGTGCCCATTTGATCCGGCCACTGGCGCCATTGTTGGAACCAACGCCGTCGAACAGGCCACGCAGGTTCTCAACAACATGCAGGCAATTCTCGAGGACCAGGGCCTGGGCTTTGCCGACGTAGTCAAGGTCACCTGCTTCATCAAAAACATGGGCGATTTTGGCAAGATCAACGAAGTTTACGCCAAGTATTTCCAGAAAGACTGCCCCGCCCGCTCCTGCGTTGAAGTAGCCCGGCTCCCGAAGGATGTGCAGGTCGAAATCGAAGCTATCGCAGTCCTGAAGTAAAGAACAGCCGCGGAGGAGGAATCAGCATGCTGCTTGTTGGAAACGGAAGACTCGTCACACGCGACCCGGACAATCCCTACGCGGATGAAGGCTGCGTGGCGGTAAAGGGCGCCGAGATCGCGGAAGTCGGCAGAACCGCCGCTCTGCGCGCCAAATATCCGGATGCGGAATTCGTGGATGCCAAAGGCGGACTTATCATGCCGGGCTTTATCAACGCGCACATGCATTTCTACAGCACCTTCTCGCGCGGCATGACGCCGCCCGGCGCGCCCTCCCAGAACTGCGGAGAAGTGCTGGAGCGCCTCTGGTGGCGACTCGACAAGGCGCTCACGCTCGAGGACACCTATTACAGCACCATGACAGCTGCAATCGACGCCATCAAATGCGGCTGCACGACGATGATCGACCACCACGCCAGTCCGCATGCCGTCACAGGCAGTCTCCGTGAAATAGCAAAAGCCACGGCCGCGGCCGGCGTGCGCGCCTCTCTCTGCTATGAGGTTTCGGAGCGCGACGGTCAGACAATAACGGACAAAGGCATCCGCGAGAACGTGGATTTCATCGACTGGGCCAAAGCTCAGAAGAGTCCGCTGCTCTCCGGCAAGCTCGGCCTCCACGCCTCCTTTACGCTGGGCGACAAAACTCTCGCCAAATGCCGCGAGGCCATGGGCGACAGAACGGACGGATACCACGTACACGTGGCAGAGGGCGCGGTCGACGAAGAGGACAGCGTCAAAAAATACGGCAAGCGCATCGTGGAACGTTTCCGCGATTTTGGCTTCACCGGCCCGAACTCGATCTTCGTCCACTGCATCCATGTGGATGAAAACGAGCGCGCCATCCTCAAAGAGACAGGCACGGCCGTGGTCCACAACCCCGAGTCCAACATGGGCAACGCGGTGGGGGCGGCCAAAGTGCTGGACTTCATGAAGGAAGGCATCACGCTGGGCCTCGGCACCGACGGCTATCTCTGTGACATGATCCAGTCATGGAGAGTCGGCAACGCGCTCTGCAAACACTCGAACGGGCACCCCAACGTAGGCTGGGGCGAACTGCCAGCCATGCTCTTTGAGAACAACGCGAAGATCGCCGAACGCTGCTTCCCTGTCAAATTGGGCAGACTTAAAGAGGGCTACGCGGCCGACGTGATAGTTCTCGACTATCTGCCGCCTAGCGAAATGAACGCTGGCAACGTCAACGGACATCTGCTATTCGGAGCCTCGGGCCGCAACGTGGTCACGACCATCGCGGCCGGCAGAATTCTCATGAAGGACAGAAAGCTCACTGCCATCGACAGAGAAGAGGTCTTCGCAAAGGCCCGTGAGTGCGCTGAACGGGTCTGGAAAAGGCTGTAGTTTCCTCCGCCTCTGAGAAGCAAATATGCGGTCGGCCGGGCGATTGCATCCCGGCCGACCGTTTCGTATGCTTGAGAAAACATTCTTTCTGCTGGCGCCGCGGCGCTATGCGCCGATCCTTCTCTTTACAAATACGCCGCGCGGTTTCCTGGCGGCAAATCTGCCGTTTTCCAGCATTGCGCGGCCGCGCAGCCAGACATATGCAGGCCAGCCTCTTACCGTCATATCTTCGAACGGCGTATAGTCGACGCTCTGATGCAGTGTTTTGACGGACAGTTTCTTCTCCGCTTCCGGGTCGATGATAACGACATCGGCATCGGCCCCCTCTTCTATTCTCCCCTTATTCTCGAAACCGAGGATCTCAGCCGGCGCCGCGGAGGTCAGCGACACAAACTGCTCAAGGCTGATACGGTTTTTGAGCACCCCCTCGCTGAAAAGCAGCGGCAGCCGCGTCTCGATGCCTGGGATGCCGCTAGGCGATTTGAAGACGTTGCGTTTGCCGTGTCTGATCTTGTCTTTGCGGCTGAACGAACAGTGGTCGGTGCCGACCGTATTGACGTCGCCGTTGCCAAGCGCCTTCCAGAGTGCTGCGCAGTCGTCCTGCCTGCGCAGCGGCGGCGCCATGATATAGTCCAGACCGTTCTCTGCCGCATAGCGGCCGTCCGTCAGCAGCAGATACTGGGGACAGGTCTCGGCGAAGACCGTCTGTCCCGCCCTGCGCGCTCTGACGATGGCCTCGAGCCCCGCTTTAGTCGAGAGATGCACGACGTAAGTCGGCGCCCCGGCTGCCTTTGCGAGCGACAGCACCCTGTTGACAGCCTCGGCCTCAGAGTAATCGGGACGGCTCAGCGGCCAGTACCCGGCCGACGTCAGCTTCGCGGCCTGAAAATCGCACTGCAGGCCGGAGACGATCGCATTGTTTTCACAGTGGTAAAAGAGCAGGCCGCCGCATTCCTTCATGCGCTTCATAAGGGCGAGAATCTCCTCGTCGCCCAGCCTGCCGTCGTAGGTCGTATAGACCTTGCCGGTGGCAAAGCCGTCAGCAACGGTTTTCGGCAGTTCTTCCGAAATCTGTTCGTCCCAGCGCTGGAAAACAATGTGCACGCCGAAATCGCACCAGGAACTGTCCTGAGCCTCTTTCAGCGTGTTATCGAGCGCAGCCGCCAGCGGAGCACCGGCCGCGGAAAAAGCCGGATGTTCGGCGATGGTCGTGGTGCCGCCGTAAAGCGCGGCCTTTGTGGCGGCCTCGAAACCGTCTGACACTTTATTCTTGCCCACGTGGAGCATCACATGCGTGTGAGGGTCCACGCCGCCGGGCACCACGTACTTGCCTGACGCGTCCACGATCTCCGCGCCTGCGCAGTGAATGGATTCGCCAACCGCAGCTATTTTTTCGCCTTCAATAAGCAGATCGCCGCGAAAGGCCTTCGCAGCCGTGCCGATGATGCCGTTTTTTATGAGAACAGTCATGCAGATTCCTCCCGCATATTCATGCAGAAAGTATATCGCCTTTTCGTTAAAAGGTGTGTCAATGCTCAGTGAAAATGTCACTCTAAATGTTCTGTAAAAATGTCACATCACTGGCGCTTGTGGTATCATGACAAATAGTTGAGTTTCTATATCCACTCCGCCAGGGGTGGTCATAAGCAGGCTTGTGTGTGGACGCAACGCCTGCTTTTTTCATGCTGGCGCCAAGATCAGTTCTTATGGGCATATCAACAGCTTTCATGAGGATCGCCTCGCCTTTGTATATGACGTATATCTCGCCGCCTGCCGTTTGCCTGACTTCTACTGTGCCCCTTGGCTTTAGGAACACTGCTGGGTCTGTTGGTACATACAGATTCCCGTCGTATGATACGGCGTTGCCGCCGCCTACTTTGCGTTCTTTCCTTACTGAGAATACCAGATCCAGATTCGTGTGCCTGTCCAGCGTCATATAGGCAGCATCTTTTCTCCGCGGTTCAACGGTGAACTTGTCGTTGAACCTGCACAGGAACGGCCCCAGCATCTCGTTGGCATCAATGATATTTGTAATTCCCATCAGCCCCAATTCAGCAACCAACCTGTCCTGAAATGTATTCCAGAGACGCTCGATGCGTCCCTTTGCCTCAGGAGTCTGCGCCAGTATCTGTTCTATGCCGAGCTCCTTCAGGGCTTTGCCGTAGTTGGACATAGGCTGCGGCAGCCCATTCAGCTCTTCCGTCAGTGTCAGCTCTTTGGGCGCGCGGAATATCGAGTGCCTGTCGCTGTATATGCAAAGCGGAAGTCCGTACCTCGTTATACCCAGCCTCAATGCCTGGGTATAGCCAAAAAGACATTCGTTCTCGGTGAAGAAAGCTCCTGTGACCTCGCCGGTGGCATCGTCTATATATGCGTGCAGAGTGGCGTATCCATAATCTCTGCCGAACCACAAATGTCTGCTTGCGTCAGTCTGCCACATCATGCCAGCCGCCTCCTTTCTCTGACGCAGCTGATGGACCCTGTGCCTGTGCTTGACAGACTTCTTGCTCTTGATCCCTGAGGCCCGGAGTATTCTGCTTACAGTTGGCCTGCTGACTATAATGAGTTCGTTGTCACAGAGCTGCTCTGTGAAATGTGAAAAATTATGGTTAAAATACTTTTCCTGGAACAACTGAAGCACTGTCTGCTTACAATCATCAGAAATAGCGTGAACCGGTTTTCTGCCCGTATTGCCGTGGATAAGACCTTCCGCTCCCTTCAGCCTGAACCTGTTCTTAAGCCTGATGACCTGCCTTGTGCAAAGCCCCAGCAGCTGAGCTGCCTCACAATTGGTCATGGCGCCGACACATGCGAGCCTGACCACCTCCAACCGCCTCAATTCATTCCGCGTCATCGTCACTGTGTCCTTTCTCATAGTGACATTATCTCAGAACACTTATGCCGTGACTTTATCACAGACCAATAACACTTTTCGTTAAAAGGTGTTGTCAAATTTGGAATCGGTGTTATAATATTTCGCGTCGGTCTTCCGGCTCTTCATTATTCCTCGATGGCGCAATCGGCAGCGCGGGTGGCTGTTAACCACTAGGTTCGAGGTTCGAGTCCTCGTCGAGGAGCCAGTAATTTCAACAGCTCGGTCTTTGCAGACTGAGCTGTTTTTTTATGCTCCGGCGCTTGGGCCTCCGCTGGCCGCCTCATGTTATAATGAGTGCGCATCCGGTTTTGCTCGGCTAAAATTTGTTTTTCGGGAGGAACTTTGAATGGATAAAAAAATCCTCGGCTTCATCGGCACCGGCGTGATGGGTTATAGCATGGCCGGACATCTGCTCGACGCCGGCAACGAACTGCACGTCTACAACAGGACCAAAGCAAAGACCGACGGGCTCGTCTCGCGCGGAGCGGTATGGGAAGAGTCTCCTGCCGAGATGGCGCGCAAATGCGACGTAATCTTCTCTATCGTGGGCTTTCCTCAGGATGTGGAAGAGGTCTATATGGGCAAGAAGGGGCTGATCGGCAACTGCCGGGAAGGAGCCCTCGTCGTGGACATGACGACCTCAAGCCCAAAACTCGCCAAGCGCATCTACGAATCCGGCAAAAAATGCGGCACCAAGGTGCTTGACGCGCCTGTGACAGGCGGCGACAAAGGCGCCCGCGAGGCCACGCTCACTATTTTCGCAGGCGGCGATAAAGACGCCTACGAGGCGGCGCTGCCCTATTTCCATACCATGGGGCGCACGGTAAAATACATGGGAGCGGCCGGCTCCGGACAATACGCTAAACTCGCGAACCAGATCGTGATCGCTGGCACCATGACAGGCATGTGCGAGGCGCTCTCGTTCGCCAAAGCCTGCAAACTGAACCTCGGCGACCTGCTCGAAGCCATGTCGGGCGGTTCCGCCAACACCTGGAGCCTCGCGAATTACGGCCCCCGCATTCTCAAAGGAGACTTCGAACCCGGCTTCTTCGTGAAGCATTACATCAAGGACATGAAGCTCGCCGAGGAGGCGGCCGACGAACTGGACATGGATCTGCCGGCTCTTTCGCTGACGCGCGAACTTTACGAGGAATTGGCCGAGGGCGGTTTTGAGGACAAAGGAACCCAGTCGCTCTACTGCCTCTACGATCCGGAAGAAGAATAAATCCCGCAAAAATAACGAAAAGGACCGGACAGCTAATAACGTCCGGTCCTTGTTTTTGCTGCGTCAGCTATCAAATCCGGCTGGGCCTGACAGCAAAACGAGTTTTGGCGGAAGCAGCCGCCTGCATCAGGCCCGAAGCCTGATCTACTGCATTTTGTCCGCAGAACCGGCGGATTTTTTATCCGCTGAAGTGACTTCGATTTTGTAGAGCACTTCGCCTGAGCTCACAAGGTTGAACTGTTCGCGGGCCAGTCTCGCGATGCCTTCCGGCGTGCTGTAATACTCAATCTTCTGCTTGAAATCCTGCGTCTTGCGCTCCTCGCTAACAAGTTCGTCCATGCGTCTGTCCAGAGAGCGCGACAAATCGTCCACCCGCTGGATCTCCTTGAAAAACGAGGTCAGCAGAACGGCTATAAGGAACGTGATCGCCGCGGCAAAGACGATCCACCGCAGCCTGGGAGGCTTCATGCGAGCCCCTCGTCTACATCTTTTCCGGCGCGGAGACTCCGAGCAGTCCGAGCGTGTTGCGAAGCGCCACGCGAGTAGCTTCCACGAGCATCAGGCGCGCGTTCATGACCGGTTCCTCGACGCCCAGGATGCGCTGGTTGTTATAGAATGCGTGAAACGCCTCGGCCAGTTCGTTAGCATAGTAGGCGATGCGGTGAGGAGCGCGCTCCTCGGCTGCCTTAACGACCTCTTCGGGCAGGCGCGAGATGACCTTAGCAAGGTTGAGTTCCGACGGGTCCGTGAGCTTGCTGACGTCGAAATCGGCCATGGTCGGCTTTTTGACGCCCTTCTCCTCAAGGCTCCTGTAGATGCTGCAAATGCGCGCGTGAGCGTACTGTACGTAGAAAACAGGGTTCTCGGAGGTCTCTTTTTTAGCCAGTTCAAGGTCGAAGTCGAGCGTGGTGTCGCAGCGGCGCGTTACGAAGAAGAATCTGGTCGCGTCCTTGCCGACTTCGTCCATGATCTCGCGCAGCGTGATGATGGTGCCGGCGCGCTTGGACATCTGGAAGGGCTTGCCGTCGCGCAGCAGGTTGACCATCTGAATGAGCATGATGTCAAAACCGTCGTCCGGATAGCCGAAGGCCTTGTTGACAGACTTAAGGCGCGGCACGTAGCCGTGATGGTCGGCGCCCCAGACATAGATTAGGTGGTCAAAGCCGCGGTTGTACTTGTTCTTGAGATAAGCCACGTCGGAGGTGAAGTAGGTCGGCACTCCGTTCGTGCGGATGAGGACGCGGTCTTTGTCGTCGCCGAACTTGGTGGAACGGAACCAGAGAGCCCCGTCCTTCTCATAGGCGTAATCCTTGGCCTTGAGCTCCTCCATGGCAGGATTCACGAGGTTGTCATCGTAGAGCGACTGCTCGGAGAACCAGACGTCAAAGTCGACGCCGAAGTCGGAGAGGTCCTTGCGGATGTTCTCGAGGATCATCTTTTTGGACTCGTCGGTGAAAAACTTGAGCGTCTCGTCCAGAGGCTTGTCGGCCAGCGTTTTGCCGTACTGCGCGACAAAGGCCTTCGCGATGTCCGTCATATATTCGCCGTGATAGCCGTCCTCCGGCATGGGAGCCTCGGCCGCGCGGCCGATCTCTTCGAAGTAGCGCGCCTGAGCGGATTTGCCAAGCAGCTCCATCTGAAGTCCAGCGTCGTTGATATAGTATTCGCGTTCCACATAGTAGCCCGCGAAGTCGAGGATCGAGGCCGTGATGTCGCCCACTGCCGCGCCGCGGCCATGGCCCATGTGCAGCGGACCGGTGGGGTTCGCGCTCACGAATTCCACCTGCACTCTGTGCCCCTTGCCGATATCAACGCGGCCGTAGTCGCCGCCCTTTTCAACGGCGGCTTTGATGGTCTGCGTGATCCAGTCCGAAGCCAGTGTGAAGTTCATAAAGCCGGGGCCTGCAACTTCCGCGTTGTCGACCACCTTGTCCTTCGGCAGTTTGTCAATGATGGCCTGGGCCAAATCGCGTGGCTTGACGCCAAAAGGCTTGGCAAGCTGCATGGCAATGTTCGTGGCCCAGTCTCCGTGTCCGGCCTGGCGCGGACGCTCGAGACGCACCTCGAAACCCTCAGGCAGAGTCCAGCCTTTATCCGCAGCCAGCTCCTTGACGGCAGCGTCGAGCAATGTTTTCAGTTCATCGGTCATATTTCCCAATACAAGCACCTCTTCTTCTATGTAGTAAAAATATTTCTATCTTTTTCTAAAGGGAATGTTGATTACCGGCCAGCGCAGGCAGGCGTTCAGCTCTTCCTTGAGCAGCTTCGCATAGTCGCCGCTCACTTCGAGCAGCTTGACGGTCCAGACGCTGTCCGCCACCAGCTGCGCCTTCTTTGGCCAGTGTATGATGGATTCGTTGAGAAGCGCCTTGGTTCCGGCTCCGAGCTTTCTTACAGGCGGTTCCTGGAGCATTCTGTAGCCGCCCGGCATATCCATGCGGACGCGCTGAACGATCGTGAACGGGAAGCGGAACGTGTAATCCGTCTGCTGGTCGATCATTTCGCCGACGCTGGAGGGGATGCCTCCGGGCAGGCGCAGCAGCAGATCGCCGCCGTTGAGGATCGCAGGCGTGCATTTGACGTCAAATTCCATTTTATAACCGGAACCGTCCGGCTTCACGGAGACCGGCGTCAGAGTCATGGCCGGGATGGCGAAGTTGATCCTCGTTCTCAGGAATTCGCTGAGTCCGTTCAGAGACGGCATCGAACCGTCGGAGAAGAGGTCCGTCCAGGCACCGGTGACAGAGGCGGTAAGCCTGCCTGCCGCGCTGCCCTTGTCGTTAAGGCGCAGGACCCAGAGCAGATCAAGCTTGTGGTCGGAAGGACTGCCGGCCTTGACTGTGCGCTTGTGCGGCTTGTCGCCAATCAGACGATAGATGTCAGAACCTGCAATGGAGGGAGAGGTCTTGCCAAACTCCGAGGCCTGCCCCGCTTCGCAGAGCACGCCCTTGCCGCCGTTGGAGACTTCCAGCACCGGCGCCACCCAGATGTTATCGGAGGCGGGGCTGTCCTCGTCCATAGCCGTCAGAGCCTGCCACCAGACCTCTGATTTCCAGCCGAGCTTATTGAGCCACCTGGAGAGAAGCAGCGTCTTTTCCCAGGGAGTCCAGGGACCGCGCGGAGGAATCTGCGAGGCGGGACGCACCCAGCCGTGGGGATAACCTTCCAGCGTGGTGCGCGGGTCGCTCAGCCATTCCATGAGTTTCTGCGCGCCTTTTTTGCCGCCGGCCGCCTCTGCCGGCAGAGGCAGATCAGGCACCGAGGCCGCGATCTCGTTTGCATCCTTGAGATTCTGAACAACGCCCTTCTTTGCGCTGAACGAAAGCCAGGGACGTTTGTAGACCAGGAAGCCCCGACCGAGCCAGCGTTCCTGGTTCATAACGGTCCATTTGTAACTTTTGACGCCGGCTGCCGTCGTCACGACCGGGTCCTTGATTTCCATCGCGGACCAGAACAGGTCCATACCCTCAGGCACGACCGCCGTTACATTCTGTTCCCAGACCGGCAGCGGGCCTGCCATGTAAATCGTCTCGCCGATGCCCTGGCTGCGCCTGTAGGTTTCGCGCACGGAGAGCACCACGGCGCGGCCGACGGCGCCGCTGGGAGTCCTCACAATGAAGACCTTCGCTCCGCCGGACAGTGTCTCCTGCGTCACGGAGAGGTCTCCCTCCTTAAGACCCGTCATGGGGTTGTACCAGGCGGCGTCAGTAATTTTCACGTCTCCGCGGACCGGGATCTTTCTCTCTTTCCACTCGGACGGAATCGTCTCGCCCATCATAACGATCTGATGGCTATCTTCTTCCATGCTGCCGTCCGCAAGCAGGCGGAACGTTCTGTCGCTGAGCCACTGCAACGCGGAAGCTCCCTTGAAGCCGTCGATCGACGGGGCCTCCTTGTCCAGTCTGCGGACCTCATCAGCCGCGTTCCAGGCAGCGCAGGCTCCGGAGGCGGAGATCGCCGCGGTCAGGACCATCGTCAGCACAAACACAAAAAGTTTTATGCGCTTGGTCATAAAATTGCCTCCCCTGCTTATTATCCTTATTTCCCTCTGCCGCAGCAGTTTTTGTACTTCTTGCCGCTGCCGCATGGGCACGGATCGTTGCGCCCGATCTTGGGGCCTTTCACAATGGGCTGCGTCTTCTGCGCGGTTGCCGCCACGCCGGGATTTTCCGTATCTTCGTTGTAGCCCTGGGCGACTGGGATGTCCAAAGCTTCGCGGCTTTCCTTCCATTTTTCCTTATGCTCGCTGTGTTCCTTCGTGACCACCGAGACTCTCAGCGCAAACTCGGTGATGCCCTCGCGGATGCGCGACAGCATCTCCTGGAAAAGCTTGAACGATTCGAACTGATACTCGATGAGCGGATCCTTGTTGCCGATGGCGCGCAGGCCGATGCCGCGGCGCAGTTCATCCATCGCAAGCAGATGTTCCTTCCAGTTGGTGTCAAGCACTTCGAGGAAGATGTAGCGATAGATCTGCTCTGAAATCTCGGTCCCCAGATTCTCGGTCCTCTGGCGGAAACGCTCGCGCACTTCGTCATAGAGCTTTGGCGACGCTTCTTCAAGCTCCTGCTCGGACTGCACCTTCTCTATGCTGCGCGAGACGCCGGGCCAGAAGATAGAGTTGAGCCTCACGCAGACCGGCTGCAGGTTCGGTTCCTCGGCATCCTTATCTGCGAAGATCTTTTCAAGCTCAGCCTTGGCCGTGTCCCCGATGATCTCCTGCGTCCTCGTGATGATGTCTGTCTCGTCGAGGATGGCCGCGCGTTCCTTGTAGACGGCCTCGCGCTGCTGGTTCATGACGTTGTCGTAGTTCAGCAGCTGTTTGCGGATGTCGAAGTGCATCTCCTCGACTTTTTTCTGCGCGTTTTCAATGGCCTTGGAGAGCAGCGGGTGCTCGATGCACTCGCCCTCTTCCATGCCGAGCTTCTCCATGATGCCCTGGACCTTGTCGCCGCCGAAGAGGCGGATCAGATCGTCCTCAAGCGCGATGTAGAAGCGGCTTTCGCCCGGGTCGCCCTGGCGTCCCGAACGTCCGCGCAGCTGGTTGTCAATGCGGCGCGACTCGTGGCGCTCGGTGCCGATGATGCGCAGCCCGCCCGCCGCGATAACCTTTTTATGTTCCTCGGCGCAGGTGTTCTTGAATTCTTCGAGCACCTTCTCGTATTCTTCGTGGTTTTCCTTGGGATCGAGCCCGCGTTTGCTCATCTCTTCGCGCGCCAGGTACTCTGCGTTGCCGCCGAGCACGATGTCGGTGCCGCGGCCGGCCATGTTCGTGGCTACCGTGACGGCGCCGAAGCGGCCGGCCTGAGCGACGATCAGGGCTTCCTTTTCGTGTACCTTGGCGTTCAGCACGTTGTGCGGGATCTTGCGTGCGCGCAGCAGCTTGCTGAACTGTTCTGAGTGTTCGATGGAGGTGGTGCCGATCAGCACCGGCTGCCCCTTCGCGTAGCTCTCGGCCACCTCGTCGGCAGCCGCGTTGTACTTTTCAGATACTGTTTTATAGATGGAATCCGGCTTGTCGGCGCGGATCATCGGCATATGGGTCGGCACCACGATGACGTCAAGGCCGTAGATCTCGTGGAATTCTTCGGACTCAGTGAGCGCCGTGCCGGTCATGCCGGCGAGCTTTTTGTACATGCGGAAGTAGTTCTGGAGCGTGATGGTGGCCAGGGTCTGGTTCTCGCGGCCCACCTGCACGCGTTCCTTGGCTTCGATGGCCTGGTGCAGCCCGTCGGAGTAGCGGCGGCCGAACATCAGACGGCCCGTGAACTCGTCGACGATCACGATCTCGCCGTCCTTTACGACGTAATGGACGTCGCGCTGGAACAGCTGATGGGCCTTCAAAGCCTGGACGATTTTATGCGAGAGGGCGGAATTGGCGAAGTCAGTGAAGAGGTTGGGCATCTTCATGATGCGTTCTGCCTTGGCGATACCAGCTTCCGTGAGCGCAAGGTTGCGTTCCTTCTCGTCTACTTCGAAATCCACGCCTTTGACAAGCTCTCTCGCCACTCCGTCCGCCACGCGGTATGGTTCCGTATCGTCCTCGGAAGGACCGGAGATGATGAGCGGCGTCCTGGCCTCGTCGATGAGGATGGAGTCAACTTCGTCGACGATGCAGTAAGAGTGACCGCGCTGGACCTGCTGATCCTTCTGGATCGCCATGTTGTCGCGCAGATAGTCGAAGCCAAATTCGCTGTTGGTACCGTAGGTGATGTCGCAGCGATAGGCGGCGAAGCGTTCCTCCGGCGTCATGAACGGATTGATGACGCCGACCGTGAGCCCCATGCCGTTGTAGACCGGGCTCATCCATTCGGCGTCGCGTTTGGCCAGATAATCGTTGACCGTTACGACGTGCACGCCGTCGCCGGCGATGGCATTGAGAGCAACCGCAAGCGTGGCGACGAGCGTCTTGCCTTCGCCCGTCTTCATCTCGGCGATCTTGCCCTCGTGCAGCGCCATGGCACCCATCAGCTGTTCCTTGAAATGGCGCAGCCCCAGCGTTCTTACGGAGACTTCACGCACGCGGGCGAAAACCTCCGGCATGATGTCGTCAAGCGTTTCGCCCTTGGCCAGTTTTTCGCGGAAAAATGCAACCGAGCCGGCCAGTTCCTCGTCAGAAAGTTTTTTTACCTGCGGCTCGAACGAATCGACGACGGCCGCCTTTGCTTCATAGCGCGCGACAGCCCTGTCGTTCGGATCAAGTCCGAGAGCTTTCGCGACTTTGTTTATAAATCCCACTGATATTCCACCTTCCATGCTGCGAGGCAAAATAACACTTGCCGGTGTAGAACGCCCCGCCGGATTTGTTGATTATAAACGCTATATAGTATGTTAGTCAAAGCAATATAACTGAATCGCGAATTCATCAGTCCGCGCAGCCGCGGCTGATGATAGAATAGGATGCGCGAAGCCCGACATAAAGGGAAATTCCCGCGGCAAGCCATAAAATAAAATCCGGAGGTAATCACAGTGAAAGAAAAACTCTTTGAAGCTGTAGAAACACTCATGCCAGAAATGACGGACATACTCTCGGATCTCTGCGCCATTCCGGCCGTCAGCCCGCTGGCGGGCGGCGAAGGCGAATACAAAAAAGCTCAGTACCTTGCAAAGAAAATCAAAGAGCTGGGCCTCGGCGAGCCGCAGATCATCGACTGCCCGGACCCACAGGCAGCTGGCGGCGTCAGGCCAAACCTGCTCGTAACGATCCCCGGCCTTACGAAACAGCGCCTCGTGATCGTTGCGCACATGGATGTGGTGCCGGCCGGCGATCTCTCGCTCTGGCACACTGATCCGTTCAAGGCCGTGGTCAGGGACGGCCGCATCTACGGACGTGGCGTCAACGACAACTGCCAGGAGCTGGTTTCCTCGCTCTGCGCTGTCCTGGCGCTCAAAAAACTCGGCGTCACGCCAAAGTATGAGATATGCCTCTGTTTCGTAGCCGACGAGGAGGTCGGCAGCGACCACGGCATCAAATATCTGATCGAGAAAAACATCTTCAAAAAAGACGACCTCATCATTGTGCCGGACGGCGGCGACGAGACGGGCCTCTTCATAGAAGTGGCCGAAAAGAGCATCCTCTGGGCCGAGTTTGAAGTCACGGGCAAGCAGGTGCACGGCAGCACCCCGCAGCTTGGCAACAACGCCTGCCGTGCCGGCAGCGAGCTGGCCATCGCTGTCGACCGGGCGCTGCACGAGGCCTTTCCGGACGAGGACCGGCTCTTCGACCCGCCCGTTTCCACCTTCGAGCCAACCCGCCGCGCAGCCAACGTGCCAAACATCAACACAGTGCCGGGCCGCGACCTCTTCTGCTTCGACTGCCGCGTGCTGCCCTCCATTCCTCTCGAAAAAGTCATTGCGGTCATCGACGCGGAAATTAAAAAGATTGAAAGGAAACGCGGCGTCAAGGTTGAGCGCCGCTTCTACCAGAACGTCCAGGCCCCGGCCCCCACGCCGGCCGGCGCGCCCATCGTCAATATGCTTAAAGCCGCGCTCAGGCAGGTCATTCCTGGCGAGCCAAGAGTTTCCGGCGTAGGCGGCGGCACCTGCGCGGCCTACTTCCGGGCGATCGGCATTCCGGCCGCGGTCTGGGACCAGGAAGTCGACTGCGCCCACATGCCCAACGAATATGCGGAACTGAAGCACATCGAAAACGAAGCCAAGGTCTTCGCGCTCATGATGACGGGAGCATAGAACCGCAGAGTCCTGTCTTTCTTCACGCTTGTTGAAAACAAAGACGATGGAGCAGTGCCATGCCATTTGCGAGAAGCCTGGGCGCGCCAGATACGGGAGCGCTCAGGCTTCTCTAATGGTTCTCTCTATATCAAAATCAGGAATGCTAAAATTGGGATTTAGAGGAGGCTTTGGCTGTGACACTCAGCCGGATCAACAAAAAATTGTATTGTTGGTCGGTTACGCTTTTTAGCTGTCATTGCGAGGGCGAAGTTCGTGGCAATCTAGCCTTTGCCTTGTGTTTTTAGGTTTCTATATTTCTTCCATAAACTCTGTGTAGAACAAGATTGCCACGTCCTCACTTCGTTCGTCCTCGCAATGACAGCAAAGGATTAATGACTCATCTAAATTTCTTATTTAGCAAATACACACAGAACTGCCATGCCATTTCGCCAGGCCTTTAGTTCTGTTTTACTCTTCAGCTTCTGTGAATAGCCAGAACGAGGACAAAACCGCTCTGTCTCCTGTAATTCATGCGGAAACAGAGCGGCAGGAAGCACAATCTGAAGCAATCAGGAGAAAAACTCTAGCCTCTTACGCTGACGCCTGGCAGCAGCTTTTTCACCTCTTTCGGATCGGCTGCTTTGTATTTGAGGAAACTTTCATCAAGACAGCCGACCGGCTTGAAGCACTGCACGAACCAGTGTTCGTCGTCGGACAGAAATTCTCTGATGGCACGCAGGTCTCCAGCAGTCATCAGCGCAGGCACGAACGTCGTGCGAAATTCATACGAGGGAGCTTTCTGTTTTATCAGCTCTATGCTTCTTCTGATATCATCCATCTTGACTTCGGCGCCGACAACTTTTTTGTAAGCGGCGGCATCAAGCGGCGCTTTGACGTCCATCGCTATATGCGAGATTACTCCGTCTGTCAGCAGCTTTTCGACAATTGACGGATTGGAGCCGTTCGTGTCAAGCTTGACAGGCAGTTCCAGTTTTCTTATTTCTTCAATAAACGGGAACAACCCGTTCCAAAGCGTTGGCTCGCCGCCGCTGATGCAGACGCCGTCGAGAAATTTTGCGCGTCTTTTGATATCGTCACAAATGGCGGCGACGGACATGGCCTCTGTTTCGCCGGTCACCAGCGCGCTGTTGTGACACCATGGACAGCGAAAGTTGCACCCGGTCGTGAACACCACGGCCGCAACGTGGGAGTCCCAGTCAAGAAAAGAGGCGGGAAGGTAGCCTCCCGCCCTCAATTCGTCGAGCATTGGATGATCCTAAATTCTGCCTTCGACGGCAGTTCTTGTCCTGTCTTTCAGTTCGCCGCGCTTGCCGGCGT
>Ga0163159_1000684_pt1 | contig 38863 bp, 38 predicted proteins | sample BioMet9_FD_108702 | JGI IMG/M metagenome (GOLD analysis project Ga0163159, IMG submission 108702) | Microbial communities from bioreactor (seeded with sewage sludge) at Lawrence Berkeley National Lab, California, USA - Biofuel... | ecosystem: Engineered > Bioreactor > Anaerobic > Unclassified ... | reverse complement strand
TGTGAGACACTTCATATCGAAATTCCAAATGAGTATAGATAACTGCAAATAACAGTTTGTAGGGGAGTTCTGATACTCCCCTATAAAAATGGCTATTTATCAACTGTTTGTTGTGACATAGCCTTACGCTATTTCCCTTTGTTCCAGCGAAACAGATATATCGCTATCTTTCATATGTAGCCATGCTTAGCTCCCGGATTCCAACCAATATCTGCCATATCAGAATTCATAGAAGTTTTCCCTTAAGCAAAGGATAATATTAAAAATTCATCAGTTAACATAATAAACATACAGCTATGAATAAATGGCACATTAACTGATTCAGTTAATGTGGATGTTTTGAATTGTATATTATATATATGGTCACAATCTGTCCATGGGGCCTTACAAAGAATCTTGAAAAATGACCCTATGGCATGCTGATATGATATAATCAGTCATAACAGGTGAATCGTGTGAAATCATAATGTTTTTAGGAAGGGATGCTTAATATGGAAGATAATCTTTATGGGGAGGTCTTATGTGTCCAACGGATAGGCTATAAACATTTTGCGGTAGGCATTGGGAACAACAGGGTCATACATTATGCTTTTTCAGGATATGGTTCAAAGGGCAGGGTAAAGGAAGCTTCTATTGATGAATTATTAGACGGGAAAACATCTTTTTATGTTTGTGATTTTCCTGAATCTCATGGAAAACCTTCATATATACCGCATATACCACATTTACCTATACCACGTATGGGTGGCATAGTAGTTCCAATTGAATGGTTAGCTTCGTTATCGTCGTTACGACCTAATAATATTTTCTCGCCTGGGTTTTTCACATCACCGGTGGCGGCATTATCGTTTGTGGTATTGCCGTTAGCGCGTATGCTTTATAAAAAGCTGATGGATGACTATCATTTATACTCTAAAGATGAAACAGTGGAAAGAGCAAAAAGTAAATTAGGTGAGGAGAGATATAATTTGATGGTTAACAACTGTGAACATTTTGCGATCTGGTGCAAGACTAATGTTGCGGAATCGTATCAAATAGAATTCATTATAAATAGTATGGTCTATATGCCTTCCGTATGGGTCAGGTGATTAACGAGCTATTTGTAATCCTTCAAATTCTGATGGCCATAGGAAAATCCATAAATGATTTTTGCAGCCCCTCAGGTATCATGCCTGAGGGGTTCTTTTTCTGTCTCGCTTTAGCTCCAGCAGAACAGCGATACCGCTATCTGAAATATCGGGACCTGCTTGGCTCACAAATCCCCCCAAAAGATATCCCCTTAAATAAAGGGAAATATACAAAAATGAATGTAAAAATATATAAATCAACTAACATAATATTGAACGAAAAGGAGGTGAATTCAATGAATGAAAATAACGAAGAAGGTGAAGACTTACTGACCGCAGAACAAGTGGCCAAAGATTTTTTTAAAGGAAGGTTCAAGTATCATTTCATCTTGCGGATGACACGGGAAGGGAGCCTTCCCGCAATCAAAGCCGGCAAACGATACCTGTACAGGAAATCAGACCTGGAGACCTGGGTCAAACTGAATTTCTCGACCCCGGCCAATGCTGAAATCAAGCTCAATGAAAACCAAAATCAGAAAAGAGGAAACCATTATGATTGATATCCACATCACGGACCATGAAGAAGCATTCTTTGCGGCATACACCAAAAAGGGATTCGGGATCTTTACGAAATATAACCTCGGGAAGTTGTTGTGCGACGCTGATCGCTGCCAGTCGTTACACATCGTCCAGTTTAATTCCTATCGGGAGTGCCTGGAGCACATCGCCCAGCAGTATAACAATCTGAGCGGAAACCAACTCAGCGCGGCTGAACTACTCGCCTATTTTGGGGAGGAATTTTATGACAAATACTATTTATTCTGCGATATCCCGGGTTATTATGATGCATACCCGGAATCAATGAACGACACCCGGCCAGTACCACCAAAGCTGTCCAAGGATGAAGCTGGACCCGTGACCACTGACGCATCGTTACAGGATAAATAGCATTCCCTGGTCCGCACTGCTTCACCCGTTCCATCAATTCTATTACCCAAAAATGAAAAAATCTTGTTTTTGGGTAATAGAGATGTTAAGATGACAATGCGGAGGTAACGATATATGAAGCTGATAACAAGGAAATCCTACTTAGATAAATTGATCAACGTGATAGACACCCCTGATATCAAGGTCATCACGGGAATACGTCGCAGTGGCAAATCCAAGCTTTTAGAAGCCTTTAAGGACTATATCTCAAAAGAAAGGGAAAACACGAATGTCATCCACATCAATTATAATCTGCCTGAATATGAAGATTTATTAGATGCCCGCCATCTGTATGATTTCGTCCGTTCTGCATATGAGCCAGGGAAGGAGAACTATGTGCTCATCGATGAAGTCCAGATGTGCTGTGACTTCGAAAAAGCGATAAACGGCATGCATGCCTCTGAGAGATTCAACATCTACATCACGGGTTCGAACGCTTTCCTGCTGAGCTCCGATCTTGCCACGTTATTCACGGGCAGGACCTTCCAGATCCCTGTTTACCCTTTTTCATTTTCTGAATTTGCGCAGTACTATGACTTGAAAGGCGGGGAAAGTGATTTCTCCCGATATTTGCTTGAAGGCGGCATGGCGGGTTCCTACTTATACAAGGACCCGGAGGACCGGTATGATTATATCAAAGACGTATTCAACACGCTGATAATAAGGGACATCAAGCAAAAATATAGGATACGTAATGCCGCATTACTGGACAATGTGGTCGATTTCCTGCTGGATAACATATCCAATCTGTCTTCCGCAAGGAATATTTCGGCAAGGCTGGTCGCCAATAAAGAGACAGTGAGCCATAAGACCATCAAGAATTATATAGGCTATCTATGCAATTCTTTTGCCTTTTATAAAATCCCACGGTATGATATCAAAGGGAAACGATACCTTTCCACGAACGATAAATATTATTTAAGCGACCATGCTTTCCGGTACGCGAAATTAGGGACGAAGAACCTGGATTATGGCAGGATGCTGGAAAACATCGTCGCGATCGAGCTGCTGCGCCGGGGGTATGAGGTATACGTCGGCGTGTTATATAAAAAGGAAATAGATTTCGTGGCGATCAAGAGGAATGAAAAGATATATATACAGGTCGCTGACAATATAACGGACGCCAAGACGTTCGAGAGGGAAGCAGCCCCGCTCCTGCAGATAATGGATGCCTACCCTAAGATGATATTGGCAAGGACAGGGCAGCCTGAATATCAGTATGAAGGCATCAAGGTCAAGGATGCAGCCGACTGGTTGATCCAAGGCTGACAGGCCTTTGCGTATCGGCACATCAGATAGCTGAGATGAAGGGGACGCAGCCATCCAATAGAAGCTGCCATGCCGGGTAATGGGACTCACCAGCCGTTTCCCCGGGATGTTCCAGGGGATTGTCATTCTTCCATTTTTCAATTGCATATTATATAACTGACTTAGCAGAGCCACGAATGACATCGTGACCCCTTGCAAAGGAACATAGTAACATAGGAAACAGCTTGCCCGGATCGATATGGTCCGGGCTTTTTGCTGTCCTGAAACCCTGGCAACACAAAAATCTATATAGTATCTTGAATGGAGGAATGCATCATGAAACAAGGAAGAAGCTTAATGGACTTAGGGGAAGAGTTACAGCGCCAGCGCAGTGCCAGAAAGGATTTCATCGCCGACACGAGGAGCCTGGAGATGGAAACGGAAGACGGTGTATCGAAGGTACGGCTGTTCCTCGATGACAAGGAACAGGAATTCCCTGTCGGGGACACCGCCCATCAGCAGATAGCGTCACGCCTGCAGATCCCCTACCGGTATTACCAGAAGATGCAAAGCGATCTGCCGGCACTCCTGGACGAGAACGTGAACAGCTGGTTCGCCAAGGCCCCGGAACGGCGTATGGTCCGGGTCATGGACGGCAGGATACGTGCCTTTTTGTCCGACCGTTACAGAAGGCTGGACAACCTGGAGCTCTGCAGCGCCGTACTGCCTGTCATCAGGGATATGAAGGGAGCCGAGATCGCCAGCTGCGACGTGACGGAATCCCATATGTATCTCAAGGTCATCAACAGGAAGCTCAAGGCAGAAGTATCCGTAGGGGACGTGGTACAGGCAGGGTTCGTCATTTCCAACAGTGAAGTGGGGCTGGGGAGCCTGAAGGTGGAGCCGCTCATATTCAGGCTGGTCTGCAGGAACGGCCTCATCGTCAAGGATTACACGCAGAAGAAATACCATGTGGGCCGTCAGGTGGAAAGCGGGGAAACCGCCTATGAAATCTATTCAGATGAGACACTGGCCCAGGACGACAAGGCTTTCTTCATGAAGGTGCAGGACACGGTACGCTGCGCCGTGGATGAAGCCAAGTTCATGCTCTCTGTAGGGAAGATGCGTGAAGCCATGCAGATCCCTTTGGAACAGGACCCCGTACAGGCCGTCGAACTGTTAGCAGACCGGTTCCAGTTGAGCCAGAACGAACGGGGAGACGTATTGCGCCAGCTCTTCATGGGCAGGGACTGCAGCCGCTACGGGCTCATCAATGCCGTGACAGCTGCCAGCCAGATCGCCGATTCCTATGAACGGGCGACAGACCTGGAACGCATCGGCGGCGAATTATTGGCTATGCCTGTCCCCAGGTCCCTCCTGCCGGAACCCGTGCCGGGAAGGAAGATGAAGAACGTGACCCCGGGAATCCGTCAGCTCACGGCAGTGCATTAGGCCTGTCCCGCCATCAGCCAACACCATGACATCATCATGATACAGCCCCGGTACGATCTGTGCCGGGGTATTTTTCTGTCTATAGGAAGGAGCCTTTCATCATGGCCGTACATAAAGATTTTTCATTGGATACGTTATCGGAAGAAGAGCTGCTGAGCGAATTCGTCCCGAGCGAGAGCGCAAAGCTCCTGCTCCGTGAGTATGCCAGCCTGTATAACATCCTGCTCCATACATCGGATAAACGGATCGGCAGGATACCGGGGGTCGGGAACGCCAAGCTGAAAAAGATACTCTGCATCCGTGAAGTCATGAACCGGGTACAGCAGGAACGGGTACAGAAGATAACGTCCATCACGGGTCCTAGGGATATCATGGACGTATTCCGGTTCCTGGAGGACCGCCAGCAGGAAGAGTTCTGGGTGCTGCTCTTGAACACGAAGAACGTCATCCTGCATAAACAGATGGTGACACAGGGGACAGTGAACGCGTCACTGGCAGGCCCCAGGGAAGTGTTCCACGCGGCCGTGCAGTATCTGGCGGCCTCCGTCATCGTCGTGCATAACCACCCTTCAGGAGACAGTGACCCAAGCGAAGAGGATAAGATCGTCACCAAGCGCATCGCTGAATCCGGCAGGCTGCTCAGCATCCCCCTGCTGGACCATGTCATCATCGGCAGGAACAAGTCCGTCAGCCTGTTCGAGCAATATCCCCAGTTATGGAATACCTGATCCGTCATCCTTTGGGCAGGCCCATGGGAATGATATGTCCTGGTCCTATTAGATTTTATTGAATTTATTTAAATTAATCTAAGTTAATATAATTTAAAATGCATTATATTAGATTAATTAATACTTATTTAAAGTGGTTTTGATTGAATACCAGTATTGAAATCCATGAAAAGAGGTCGATTGCTTATGCCGGCAACAAGATTCATCTGCCCCAACGGGCAGCAGGTACCGATTGAGGGATGTCTGCAGCACTGCCACCAGAAAGAAAGATGTATGTTCCTTCCCACATTACGGGCCATCGCCAAATCAGTGGACAGGAAAATCAAGGAGCCTACCGTGACGGAGCTCATCTCAGGGATACGGGAAACCTATCTGAAGAAGACGACGGACTATGCCGTGGACCCGCATGGAGCGTTATACGCGCTCCATGGCCAGGCCATCCACACGATGAACGAAGACTGTACCCAGGGAGAGATATTGAGCGAGATACGGCTCAAGGATACGATCACTTCCGGCAAGTTCGATATGTACGGGAAAATCCTGGACGAGGAGGAAGGGGTGCTGGGCGACCTGAAAGTCACCAGCTCGTACAAGCTCATGAAGGCACTGGGCATCTATAAGAAGCAGATGCCTACCGGGGAATATTATAAATCAGGGCTCAGGAAGGGACAGCCCAAGACAAAGGCTGTCTTTTTCTATGACGGCTACCATTATGTGCTGGATTGGGCGATACAGCTGAATTACTACCGGATGCTCCTGGAGAAGGAAGGGTTCGAGGTCAAGAGGATGTTCATCCAGGCCATGTGCCGGGACAACAACCTGCGCATGGCGTCAGAACGGGGCATCACCCAGTCCATCTATATCATCCCTATCCATAAGATAAGCGACCACTGGATGAAACTGTATTTCAACCGTAAGGCGGAGCTTTTGAAAAAAGCCCTGGAAACGGGTACGCTGCCGAGGCTCTGTTCCGCCAAGGAACGCTGGCATGACAGGAAATGCCTGGATTACTGCGACTGCAAAGACAGCTGCCCGCATGGCATGGCTGTCAGGAAAGAACATGAAAGAGGTATCATCTGATATGAGAGGAGAATTGGAAATGCCGAACTATGTATGCAACATATTACGCTTCAACGGGAACGGCTGGAAAAAGATGCTGCCCTTCATCAAGGGCGAAGACACGGGGTTCGATTTCAACACACTGGTCCCGATGCCGGAAGAACTGAATATCGAATCGAGCGGCACGATGAGGCTTTCCTTTGCCTGTGAACTGTACCGGAAGGAAAAGAAGGTGCTGGATATCCTGCGCCAGCGGTCCCGTACCGGAATGACGATGGAGCAGCTGCTGGACCAGATGGAAAAGGGACAGGAAACCAGTCCGGAACTGGGAAAGAGAGCCTATGAGAACTACAAGCGGTACGGCTTCACCGACTGGTATGACTGGTGCGTGCATTACTGGGGCACGAAATGGAATGCCGTCTCCGTCGAGTCGGGAGAGGATTACCTGCAATTCGAGACCGCCTGGTCCGCCCCGATTCCTGTCATCACGGCACTGGCACAACGGTTCCCGGATATCGGCTTCACGCATATCTGGGCCGACGAGGACATAGGCCAGAACTGCGGCCAGGTGCAATACGCCGACGGCAAACCCCAGGAATGGTATATCCCGGATGCCGAAAGCTCCGATGCCTATGACCTGTACGAGGAGTGCTGGGGAGAATCCGATTGTATCGGCGTGGATGGGGACGGGAACAAATATTGCCGCAGCTGTGAGAACTGCGACGGATGCAGATGATGGGAGGAATACAGATGAAGAACTTAGCGGCTAAATTGATCAATGTCATGAAGGAATGCAGCCATGTGATGAAGAACGGGGAGAACGCCTACCATGGCTATAAGTACGCCACCTGTGCAGACGTGTTGGAAAAAGTGAACACGGCCCTGGTGAAATACGGCATCTGTTCTGTGGCCATCCCGGAACTGCTCAGCGTGGACGACGTGCTGACAGTCAAAGGGAACACGGAGAAACTGGCAACGGTACGGATGGATATCATGCTGACGGATAAGGATTCAGGAGAGACGGCCAGCATAACCGGAATAGGGAGCGGCCAGGATTCCGGCGACAAGGCAGTGATGAAGGCCCAGACAGCGGCCATCAAGTATGCCTACCTGTTGAGCTTCGCCATCAGTACGGGAGATGACCCGGAAGCTGATATGGCCACGGATGAGGGGACACCAAGGGAGCGCGTCCAGAATACGCAAAGGCCCCGGAGCACGACAGCGGCGAGACGGCGCACGATGGAACCTGCAGACAAGATGGACGACCACGTATGCAGTGAATGCGGGGCACCCATCACGGAAAAGGTCATGCAGTACTCGGAACAGCGGTATGGCAGACCGCTCTGTATGCGATGCCAGCGGAATGAACAGGGAATAGCTTGATTGCGATGACAGTTATTGTCTAAGTGAAGTGCTATGATTAGGGAAAGATGATATTGGTTCGTGTTCAGAAAGGAAGGTTGCTTATGAAACTATTACAGAAATTGATTTTGGTCTTTGCTTTGGTATTAGGGTTCTCAGTGATGGGGGATATGCAGCAGCCAGTCGATGCGAGCGTATATCTTGCAACCACTGACAATGGCAGCTGGTATATGGACGACACATCAGCAACCGCTATTTCATATGACCATGGGACCAGGGTATTTGCGGTGAACATCTATCTGGTGACTAATAGCGGGAAAACGATGGAACCTACGACAGAATGGTTCTTGTTCCAACCAAGTGATTGGGACTCATACACCTCCCAAGTTTCCAATGACGGGCATCACTTTTATAGGTTCGGCTGGAATGATACGAGCTTTGCGCACGTAATGATTTCCAAAGCATTCAGAGCGGGCTGGTATGCCACATATGGCTATGGCTTCTCGTGATGTTAAAACTGGATAGGCACTTGTGGTTCACGATCAGCAGCATGATGTCTCCTGGACATCATTAGCACCAAAGGAATGGAGGATTGGAAGTAAGAAGCTTTCAATCCTTTGTTTTTTATAAGTAACCAGAACGATGGATTTATTGCAAGAGACATTTGCGCAGTATTTGCATCAAGGCCTTGATATGATATACTATATATGTACCTGGTTGGATACAGAAATCTCAGTCGCTATAGTATTCATGCGACGGAACGGCATTTATGAGACTATTCTCAATAAAAAATGAGAGAAATCCAGTCTCGCTCGCAAACTGCCAAATGGAGCCAGCAATCATGCGGTTTTTGGCGGCAAGGGTTTAAATCTCAAAACCCCGTAAGGGGACGGAAACTTCCTTAACGGAGTATGTTCCTAACCCGCTACGTGTTGTTTAAATCTCAAAACCCCGTAAGGGGACGGAAACGCATATAGCTCGGCAGTTCAACGATTCCGCTGTTGTCGTGTTTAAATCTCAAAACCCCGTAAGGGGACGGAAACTAAAGGCGCGCATGTATCAGCAGCTATCTACCCCAGGTTTAAATCTCAAAACCCCGTAAGGGGACGGAAACTGTTTTCCCCAAAGCTTAGAATACTCTTTCTCTTTAAGTTTAAATCTCAAAACCCCGTAAGGGGACGGAAACGCATTAGAAGCGTCCAGTTTAGTAGAAATATGAAGTTTAAATCTCAAAACCCCGTAAGGGGACGGAAACAAAATATTAATAATTCTTACGATTAATTCTGTCATAAGTTTAAATCTCAAAACCCCGTAAGGGGACGGAAATCACCTTGCAAGTAGTTTTACCCAACCCAAACAAAGCCCCTGGAGAATCTCCAGGGGCTTTTGCCGCGACAGTTGATATTATGATTTAAATAAATGCAAATTAAATTAATTAAATATTGTTTAATTTTATTTACAGTAAATCCCGTTCATGCGTTTCCATATCCACACATGAACGGGATCATTTTATTGCTCGGGTATTTTATGCACGTGCCATCTCACATTCGGTCACGCCCTCAATGAATTCCTTCCAATCGCCTATCCTTGAATATATAAAGGAATATCCGCCCCGGCACTGGTCGACGATGGCTTTTAACTTTTCATCCGTCAGTATCATTCCTTTTCTCTTCGCATAGTCGCTGGCAACCACTTCGATTCGATGATGCAGTATTTTCCTCAACAATGTAGTATCACCTCAATATCTGGATCGTATCATACAGATTGTTTTTTACTTTGCTGTCTTCCACCATCTCTGCCGTACGTTTGAGCTTGTGAGTCACCGCAAGGAAAAATTCCTTCAATACCCTGTCGTAGATTTCCCTGTGGTCCAAATGGAATGCCCAGGATACATCCAGCCCATAGAGACTATCCAGGGATTCCGCCCAAAGTCCAGGCCTTTTAGACAGGTAATGCTTTGCGGGATCCAATACCGCCCGGCTTCGTGTATCTTCAGAAAAATGAATACACGATTCAACATAGTAATCCAGTGCCGTACAATTCAATTTTTTCAGAATATAGGGTTCCATCTCACGTCTCCTTTTATTTTTATTTATATTATTTATAATAAAGTAATATTATATTTCTGTCAAATGAAACAGAGGTCCTGAAATCCAGTCCTTCACTCATCTAGAGTATCCGAGGCAAACGGTAAAGGATGGAAACGTGATTGCCATGGCTATCTGTCGCGTCCTGGTAATTCCCGGGGATTTCCTGAGTGTGCCATGAATTGCGCATATTATCTACCACTATGCCGTCCATGCCCGGATCCCTTTTTTCTGGTGCGGTATCCTGATCCGCCGATTTATCTATTCTATCGTCGAGGCTATATGATGACAGATACTGTCAATGTAGAATGTTATAATGCTAGCAAAGAATGGTTCGTCATATTATATGGAAAGGCTACGGCCATGAGCTGTGGCAAGCGAAAATGAATCGTGAAAATAAATATACAGATAATCATTTAGCATTGTATATAATTATAAAAGGTTGTAATATTTAGGTAAATAATCATTTAAATAAATATATCGACGGGATGCCCCGCATATCCTTGTCATGTATAAAATCAGGTTGAAGGTTTCATGAAAACGGGACAGATGGATTCAATGCTTCATAGTTTCCAAGCTATGATTGTAGATATGGTTAGGAGGAGATTTTATGGCAATGAGCAAGGACTCGCTAAAGAAAAGGTATCAAAGCACGGCAGACACATACAAGAAGAAAGGAGACAGGGAATGGGCGAAAGCCAAGAACGATGAAGGCGGCTACCACTATGAGAAGGCAAGGGACGCCTATGACAGAGCAAAACGGAACCAGGAAAAAGCAGATAAGATGTAGCGGGAACCATCACAACCAATATCAGGTGACGTATGTTTTTATAAGGAAGAAGGCGCTATATGGGCGATAAAACGGATATGTTAAAAAATATAGGCTATCATCTCGGTAAAGGAATTGGCGAACATGGTGAAAAATTCTATAAAAAGAAAGCCAGGGAAGCCGAACGTGCAGGGAGATCAGATTTAGCAGAGGAATATAGAGATAAGGCCGCAGAAGGAAGAAACGTGGCGGATCATTTCCAGGACAAATTACATCCGAGAGAAGATTCAGATGAAGATGAATGGATTGACGATGATTATTCGTATTCCGATGATTCAAAACATGAAGTTCAAAATCCGAGTGAAATCGTTGATGAGTGTTCCGATGAATCTGCTAAAGCGCATTCCAACTATGATGACGACTATGCGCAAAATTATGGAAAAAGACAACGTTATATTCCACTAAAACAAGATGTCTGCATAGGAGTGTTGGGGCATGAGGGGCACGGAAAAACAACACTGACATCCGCTATTACGAAGGCATTGTCTCAATACGGCTCTCACTTTACTAAATTCAGGGACTATGATGATATTGCTGACGCTCCGGCAGACAGAGAACGAGGTATAATGATACGGAAATCCCGCGTCGATTACGAAACGGAGTGTCGTCACTATATACACTTCGACTGCCCGGAACATTCTGACTATGTCAAGAATATGATTACTGGTGCCATTCAGATGGATGGTGCTATCCTCGTCGTAAGCGCAGCTGACGGCCCCATGCCGCAGACGCGTGAACAAATCATCCTGGCTCGCCGGACTGGTGTGCCGGCTATGGTCGTATACCTCAACAAAGCTGACCAGGTCGACGATCCTGAATTGATTGAATTGGTCGAAATGGAAGTCCGTGACCTGCTGAGCACCTATGACTTCCCCGGCGACGATGTACCCGTTATCGTAGGCAGTGCTTTGAAAGCATTGGAAGGCGACCCTGAAGCAGAAAAGAGCATTTTAGATTTGATGGATGCGGTCGACTCCTACATCCCGACACCGGATCGTCCGACGGATAAACCGTTCTTGATGCCTGTCGAAGACGTGTTCACGATTACCGGTCGTGGTACGGTAGCAACGGGCCGTGTAGAACGTGGCACGGTTAAAGTCGGCGATACGGTTGAAATCGTAGGCATGCAGGAAAAACCGAAGAGCACCGTCGTAACAGGCATTGAAATGTTCCGTAAATTGTTGGATTTGGCAGAAGCCAACGACAATATCGGCGCATTGCTCCGTGGTATCGACCGCAAAGAAATCGAACGCGGTCAGGTATTGGCAAAACCGGGCACGATTCATCCCTATACGGAATTCAAAGCTCAGGTCTATGTCCTGACAAAAGAAGAAGGCGGCCGTCATACACCGATCTTCAACGGCTATCGTCCGCAGTTCTACTTCCGCACGACAGACGTAACTGGCGTCATCGATTTACCGGAAGGTACAGAAATGTGCATGCCTGGCGATAACGTCAAAATGGATGTCAAATTGATTACCCCGATTGCTATCGAACCGGGCCTGCGTTTCGCTATCCGTGAAGGCGGCCGTACGGTAGGCGCTGGCATCGTATTTGAAGTGGAAGATAAATAAATTCATGGGAACTTGTAATCTTCCATTTTTCCAGGAGCTTTACATATCAAATGAAACAGGCACCGGAATATTTTCTGGTGCCTTATCTATTTCATGAATATTATATACGCTGGAAAACGCAGGACATATCCCATCGCGTCTCCTGAAATGGATACAAATCTAAAGATGAGTCGTCCAAACAAGCAGCTGATTCCCCCACCCATCTGTGTCATAAATCACGGATGTTATTTGTCACTGTCATAGATGAAGTCATAGATATCTGTCTGTTCGGTGTTCCCGGTATCCTTCAGCACCTTCTGCACGGTCGTTGCGGATACCTGCAGTTCCCTGGCGATTTCCCGGATGCTCTTACCGCCGTGCCGTAAATTACGTATATTATCTGACACGCTCTTGGCTATGCATGGCCGCCCCCGGTCTTTATGCGGTGTCTTGGAGCGTGCCATCTTTTTTTGCAGTCCAGCGTTCTCTTCCCGCAGCCTGTCATTTTCCTTGCGTAAGACGTCATTCTCTTTTCTGAAGGCTTCAAGGGGTATCCCCATGGCATAGGTGATCGTATAGTAGCAAGCAGCTGGCAGTTCGATACGGGTCATGGCCTCTGCCGATTTTTCCAGGATATCCTCGATGATGACATACGTGTCCTTTTCCTTCCAGAATACGGTTATCTTCCCTGAGTCCTTGCTTCTTCCCGCCAGCTCCCCATCTAGCAGCCACACGTCTTTCCGGTCTTTGATTGCCCTCATGAGGCGTGCCCGTTTCCCTTTGTTGAGCTTTGCCGGGTCCAGCCGATTGTTCCGTTCGACGTAATCGTATACAGCATTTGCGTTGTCGCTCATGATACCCTCTCCCAGATGTGTCATTTATTGTATTTAAATTATAACACATATTGGTTGTGACAATAAATCAATTATTTTATGACACGGTTTGAATGTTTTTCATGCATCCGCTGCCATGATCCATTGCAATGGTTTGAATCGAATGAAAAATTCAATTTGACATACAAAAAAAGAGCTTGCCGCAGGGAGTGTCTTATTTCTCCCATGGCAGCTCTTTTTTTCAGCGTCCATGTTTATTTGTCATTCTATTTTCTTACTTCTGTGGTCCACAGAATATTTTATACGCGGTATCATATTCTTTTTCATCATCCGATTCCGGGACAGGCGTAGTCATCCGGGCATCCGGGATCAATATATATGCCGTCCTTTTTACGACCCAGTTCAACGGGGTATACATATTGCTTCCCTTAGTATGATCTAAAAAATTGAACCTATCGCTTGCATAAGATCGTTTCCCATCTGTTTTCTTCAATAATATCCAGAACCAATATGTTTGTCTTTCTGGGTCATACTGCATAGAATCATTACCGATATAAAGGCTGTATGTATCGGTCGACCTGAGCCAAATCCATCGTGTCGAGGAATGCACAGGGTATATTCTGGGTATTCCGTACTTATCCGAGATGAAATCCGCTATCTTCTCATCCGTGGATTCAGGAGGGATGAAGCTTTTCCTCAACGCCTCGAACATTTCCTGCCCTACATAGGAATATTCGTGACGTGCACAAAGCGAGCCGTCCTTAAACGACGCTTCCTCAAGATACTCTATTTTCTTTGTGTTATAGTCTATCTTTCTCCTGTCCATTTTGTAAAGGCCTTCCACGTCAAAGGCTTTTACTGTTTTTATCCAACAGTAGGCTATATTGGTACCGCTGTCATATTGGAGCGTATTCATGTCAATGTAAAAGCTCTGGGTGGAATCAGAATCGATCCAATGCCATCGGTTGTCATCTGACGCAGAAACAGATGCCGTCAACAGTAAAAGTAACGCGAATATACAACAGATTCGTTTGAGCATATGTTTATCCTTTCCAAATCATACATAAATTTATTATGCCGTTTTCAAAGCAATCCCAGTTATTTTTTAGAACACTCCGCTCTTATGCCTGCCATCCGCGCTTCATATATCGCTGCATCCACTCCGTTTTGAATGTTATTTAATTTATTATCTGTAACCATGCAATTCAAAGCCTCACCGTATGTACGTGCCCGATTAATCTCTATATATTTATATAAAGTGTATATCGTATTCGGGTCACAATGCTCGTACGCAACAAAACAATTTTCTGCGGCATTATATATCTTGGGCATCATTGCGCAGCACTCCTCGTACTGGCCCTTCAATTCATCAATCCGTTTATTGATTTGAAGTTTTTCACGAACATAGAAGAATCCAGTGATAGCGATGCATACCAGCAATATTTGGTAAAAGGCGATCTCTCCGCATATGCGAAAAAACAATGACGTAGACTGAAAGCTGTACCCGATTAAACCAATAACTAAAGTAACGAACGACAAAGCAAACGCTATAAAAAAAGTGACAAGCATCCTGATTCCAAAAGAAGGAAGCATATTCGTTTGCCTGCGGATTTCATTGTCAAGTCTGTAGCTTTCCAAGTAGGTATGCTTCTGGTTTAAAAAATATTTTCCTAGCCTAAGCAATTCCTGCATTAGAGTCTTTCTGTCTGATGGCGCATTAACTGGCTTTTTTATAGCTTCAACATCATTACCCATGGTCATCCCCCTATCATCGGAACAAGCACATCAAAATCAACAGCAGTCAACGATGTTGATTTTGAAAGATATAATAAAATATATTAATTTAATATAAAGTATACATCTTGTGCCTGTGTTGCGCAATATGTTAACGGGAATGAATATGGTCCCTTTTGTAAGCAAAAAAATCGGATGCAGGAATATCATTATCCTTTCGATGTCGCAATGCATTAATTTACTATAATTTATATTAAAATAAATTAATTTAATATTATTTAATTTGCAATATATCTATTTTTCCATTAAGCAAAGGGATTCCAACAAAACAGCTCCCTATAGAAACATCCGCCAGAATCAAATCTCCGTTTTTAGCCGATGTTTTTGTTTTGATTGGATTCAACCCTCAACCCATCTTGTATTAAAACGTATCCTGGGCCCAGGATACGTTTTCGGCTCATGGCTTCCATAAGCCGAAGTATTTATAAACCGTAGGCTTCGACAGGCCCGTGTCACGGATACAATCACATTTCCGTCCGTCCGGGCACGAATCACGCCATTTGAAGACGATGTCTTGTGCGCTTTTACGGCCATTCCCACGCCGCCATTCTCCGTTCGGATGCTCCATATCACGTATGAAGTTCATTATTTTCAAATGATCCGATCGTTTCCTACCATTCCTTTTATTGACCGGAATAGGGATACCGGATATCTTCTCGATGTCATTCCTTGGAAAGGTTACATAGTTCTCCGCATATGCCTGCAACGCGGCCACGATATCCTCTTTAGTGAAAGAGTTATCAGGTGTCACGGACAAGCTGTCATACCGTTCCAGAAGCCCGAACGCGTCATCATACAGCTCATCTTCATCGATATCGCACTTGGCGGCATATATCGCAAGACACATGATCCCGAAATAACGATGCCCGACACCGATTTCATACGTTATCCGTCTCAGCCACCAGTCATACAGAGCACGCTTAATATGCCACCGTTTCTTGGGCTCCTTGTTGATGATGCGCCGATTATACCATTCAGGGTACTTGGCCATAGCCTCGTCCAGGGTCATCTTTGATTTGTATATGACTATGTCCACCTTATGGCCATCATCCACAAAACCATTCAGGTAATCGATTGTCACACGGCCATATCCTGTCTCATAAGCCGTCACGGGATAGCCTCTCCCCAATTTACTCCATGACCCGACCATCCGGAATCCCTGGGCGATGCCTTGCTGTTGTACATCCTGGATAGTGGATGTATACTTGTTCCAGATATGCCGTGCCAGCTCATATTTCATTTCTTTCAGCTGCCTCTGTATCTTGGGATAAAGCGGGACTGGGTCATCGAACAGATAATACAGGTGCAGCCCATATCCGCTGTTGACGACATACGTAGCCTTAGGGATGACGGCATGTTCCATTTGGTGGACAACGTTGTTCATCTGCCGCATGCCGACTCCGTCCAGATCGATGGCAAGCGCATACATCCACCTGGCATTACGGGACGACCTGTTGCGGCCGCAATACGTAATCGGCGATATTATGGCAAAGTCGGCACCCATATACCCATCGAGCTCTTCCAAGCCATCGAACACGATGGACTTGTGCGCCCTGCCGTTATCAAAAATCTGTATAGCAATAGCATTGGCTTTCGCATCATCAGGGCAGCTGCGCCGTTCCATTTCACCCTCAGGGAATACAGCCCTATAGAATGCGGACGGTGCCACGTATGTATACCGATCACAGAGCCACTCATGCTTCTCTCGGTTCATTTTACGTTCATCGTCAAGTGTCATATTCAATCTCCCAAGGCCCATAGGGGGCTTATTTTATCAATGAATTTTTTTTACCTTTTCAACCCATTATACTCTCTGCCAACCATAAAAGACAGCGTGCGGGTTCTAATATGTTTTACCGCGGCATGCTGCATCGGTTTTTGCCTCCCGCACCTGACTAATATAATCACAAATGCCCATGATGCTTTTTTCAATGCCTTATATTATTCTGACTTAAATTATTATAATCTATATTAAATTAAATTAATTAAATATTATTTGATTTAATATAGTGGTCCCATTTAAACATGTTCCCTATGTTCAGTATATTATTCCGCACCACCATAATGAAAGGCTCCCCGATAATACCAGGAACTTGCTGTTTCAATGAAATCCCCTTTATTTCAATACCACGTCAAATAATTCCAAATAAAGGGATCGTTGCCATGAGAATCCATTTAACTGAATTGCTTGATTGAATTATATGCTTTCCATAGAATAGAATGCGGCCCATTCATGAGCTTGAATTCTATTCTATTTTCTGGTCCCCCGCTCACAATCTGTCTGCTACGCCTAATCCTCAACCCATCTGACAACTTCTTCGCCATCCTCCGTCTTGTACTCCTGGTAATGTCCTTTCTTCTTGGCATTCTTCGGGGATGCGTCCATATTCCGTTCCGTCCTGACAGGTGTTTCCGTATAATTCTTGATATCAGCTACCGTGTCATATATATTATGGCACGGTGCTTCTTCCTTGTATCCGTCGATATGGCAGTACGCCCATTTCCCGCGGATCATCTTCTGGTACAGTTCCTGCCCGCAGACAGGGCACTTCCACTCCGTCTTGATGTACCGGTCCAGGTCGCTGACTATCTTTGCCTGGCCTTTCTGGTATTCCTTCTTGATGGACAAGACCAACCTTATGGCCGTGACACGGGTCCCCTTCTTCTGGAGCCCATAGTACAAATCATACTTCGTGTTGCGGTTTATCTCCTCGATGGGATGGTCCAGTACCCGCACCCGGAAATTCGTGAACCGGGCATATTGGTTTTTCTCGATTCCCAGATAATGGCGCAAATCCGAGATGGAGATAATCCGCTCTTTCTTCTGCGTATTCTGGTATTGGAGCGCCAGTTCCAGCAGACGGATCGCGTAAGCGCTCCTCAGGTTCCATACCTCTTTCACCGGGATCTTCGTGTACGCGGTCCCCACCAGGTCCAGCACATACGGCTTGATGGCATCGTTGAACCGTATCTTCATGCCGCCATATAAGTCGTTGTCATATGATATCTCCTGGAACACCGGGTATATACGGAATTTTTTCCCGTCCGCAATCTGCACCGTCTTCTGGGCCGCCGATAATGCCAGCTCCCTGAGCTCGGTATAATACCAGTGATTGTCGCCGAACAGCCTGACGATTTCCTCGTTCGGTATGATGATATCCGTGAATTCTACGTCGCCTGTGCCTTCCTGCAGCCTGGGCCTGATCTGCGTCAAGGCAAGGTAGAACAGCTTAGCTTCATTAGTCGTGTAATTCTTCTTGGCCTCAATCAAAGGATTGGCCTGATACGTGTCTTTATCTATGATTTTGTTCATGATACCTCTGTATGTTGGATTAAATTAATTTAAAATACATTAATTTACATTATTTAAAATTAATTTAATGTATTTATCTTGCTGATTATCCCTGTATCTCAGGCGCAGTATACCATAAATGACTACATATTTCAATTTTATGTAGTTATAACTACATCGGTATCGGCTATGTAGTCATTAGGATAGAAAGTGTAGTCATTGGGATAGAAAGTGTAGTCATTGGGATAGAAAATGTAGTCATTAGGGATAGAAAATGTAGTCATTGAGGATAGAAAGTGTAGTCATTAGGGATAGAAAATGTAGTCATTGGTATCCGCTAACCCGCATGGTTGCTGGCTCAAATCGGGCTAAAGATCTTAGAAAGATTTTGAAAGATATAGAAAGAGGTCTATCTCCCCTAAAAATGTGGTGCTTTCTTGTTTTATCCCCATCCTTACCCTGATAATCAAAACCTTTTACATTATCTTCAGAACCGCATACAGACCCAACACGAACCTATTTTGTTGTTCATGGATTCTCTTCCCCCATAAAAACGAAGATTGATCAACTCAGCTATGATTCATCAAAGATATCTGTGAAGTCCTTATTTCTGGTAATACGATATTTCCATTTTTCTGCCTCTATTCGCGACTGTATGATAAAATCCTCATGGCACCACCCCAAAAGCCCTGTATGGGCCAAATACGGCCAATATTTAGCCGTATTTATGAGCACCCTTAAAAAATATCCATGCAAGGCTGATATGCTGCATGGACAAAATCTTGCAATACTCTCGTCTTCTAAGCTCTTCAGGCTATGCGTTCATGAAGATATCCGTGGAATTCATGCTCTTGAGAAGATGCTATTCATTGAATAAAAATGTCTCCGTTGCGACACTTTGTATTTACTAACAAGCATTTTGGGAGATGAACTTAATATGATTTTAGGTATATTTTGGCGAACAAAAAAGTAGAACTGTTGTTAACGGTTCTACTTACTGTAATCATAAAAAGAAAATATTGATTTTAACTACCGCCATATGACCTTCATTATCTGAGGATATATCTCTTCAGCAACATGTGCTCCTCTAATAACTAATTCGATTATTTCATCAACAGGATCATGGATATCAACAATAGCGTCACACGATAATACAATCTGCCGGTGTTTATCCATATTGATATATGTTCTAAACCATCTATACGTTTCGTTTAAATGGTTGATAGTATCATATAAACTAATGCTGATATCTGAAATTGGACAAAAGTCAAAAATGAAAATCTGAACTCTACCAGTATGCTCATCTTTTTCTTTTGGACCACAAATGAGAATTATTGCATCAACATTAATTTTCCCCAATTTCTCTTGCATTGTGATTGTGTCGGTATCTTCATCGAAATCAAAATTCATATCTTGTTCATTAAGCATTCTGACCATGTTTCTCATTAATAATGACATTGAAATACCTCCTAACTCGAATAACATACAAAAAAACCGTATTGCACAAATAAAATATTTTGTTAAAACGTTTTACATTTACTGTAATTATACTAAACGGAATCGTTATTTGCAACCAAGGAAAATCCGAAAATCATATGATTTTCGGAGGGGTATCCACCCTATTGATGATTAATGGTTATCGAATCGGAAAATTGCCAGAGAATGAGATAGTTGGTTAACTTTTTTATGCTGTTCACAGTTTACCGTTGACCTGCCTGTAAATACAGATGAACGGAATTTACTGCGAACTAGATTAGAATGATGGATTATTATAGTCAAAAGCTCCCGGGGAATCTCCAGGAGCTTTATTTATCCTGTTTGGATAAAAGATTCGAGCTATGGAATCGGCCATATGAATGTTCTTTCAAGGAAATCCACATATCCAATCCTAGCACCCAAAAAGAGCACCAGGATGCAGCCGTTCAATTCTTTATAGACATGAAAAACACAGGATTTAAAATTAAATTAATATTATTTAATCTAATCAATGTTATTTTAAAGCATGACAATGATATTAATCTGCTTATTTGCCATTCCATTAGAATTGGAATGTTAGTTGCATGGATCTTCTATTTCTTTTTCCTAATCTTTTTTACGGCTAGAATAATCAGACAAAATACAAGTACTATGAGGAGCAAAATAAGTATATATACCAGGTTTCCCTTTACATCATTCCATGTATCCATCATTTTTTGCTGAGGAGTTTTTATTAGTGAACCGTCTGGATTGTGTGTCTTTTTATATTCTTCCTGACGCTTCTCATATTCTTCCCATTCTCGGTCTACTTGTTCATTATAAGAATCGGGGTCTGACTTATAAGCTAGTTCATCAAGCCAGTTCATCGCTTGGACGCCATTTTGGACAGGGGTGAAATAACCTACCGTTACTAGCATGACGAGAGATAAGAATAATATTTTTACTACTTTCATGAAACCTCCTTGAACAAATTACTGTCTTTTACTTTCATGAATCTGGGAATGAAGGGAAACTTTTTGGTTCGTCACCAATCTATATATTCACACATTATTTAAAATTAAATTAAATTAAAATAATACTATTTACTTTAAAATAATCTAATATATATTATTTTAAAGTACAATAAATACTATATAGCTGCCTGGATATGTTTTGCCTTTGTTACCGCTTTTCTAAATATCCGTATCCCTGGCATCCTTAAGCTGGGAGACGACGAGCATACGGATGGCCTGGGCTATGGTCAGGGACCTGGATTCACAGAATTCCTTGAGCAGGGCGTCTTCTTCTTTGTTCAGGTACGTGATCCGGCTGATGTTCCGTTTCACGTCTTTTTTGGGGGCTCCACGGTGTGAGTCACCGAAATTAACGGAACTGTTCAGGTTAGAGCCCTGGACAAAACTAAGCACATCTTTATCGTTCATGTCGATGGCGGATGCAGACGGTGCGGGCTGTGGGGTATTGCTTAAACCCTTCACTGTTTTTGTCATATGTATTACCTCAATTCTTTACGTATCTCAGATTCCAGGCTCAATAATTCCTGAGCGGATTTTCCTTTTGGGTCGGATTCTACGATGGACATCCCTGTTTCAATGACCCGCTTGAAGTCTATCCGGCTGCCAAGGATCGTGTTCAGCAGGATGAAGTGATGAGGGTTGTCCGTGACGAACCCCTGGATGTCCCGGATGCTCTTCTTGCTCCGATAGTCCGCGTTGTTGATGACGACATGGGTCTTCACAGGCCGGCCTTTTGCTTCCTCTGCTTTTTTCAGGATGGTCTCGAATGACTCAAGGCCGAACCGTTCCACTGCGGACAATCCGACAGGAGACAGGATATAGTCTGCGTACAGCAATGTGATACGGGTAAGGTCATAATCATAGCCTCCGGTATCCACGATGAGCAGGCTCTTTGATTTGTTGTAATATTCGAACAGCTTAGGCAGGAACTTCGCTTGGATAGGTTCCTGGCAGGGAAGCTTGCAGCCGACTTCCTCCAATGTATAGGCATGCAGTGCGGGTTTTCCTGCGCCACCGTTCTCGATGGGCTGGGCCCGCCAGTTATTGAATATGATGGACGAGTTCTGTGCGTCCAGGTCCAGCAGGTCGGCATTCATCATGACGGCCAGGTTCACGGCAATCGTGGATTTCCCGACACCGCCTTTTTGATGGGCTACGGCGAGTATTGGCATGGTAATCACTCCTTTTCCAGTGATATTATACTATAATCCAAATTTTAATACTATAATTAAAATTAAATTACATTAAATTACTTCAAATTAATTTAAATTAAATTGATATATTACCCTTTGATTTATGGACCAGGTTATAAAACGTAGTCCTTTTAAGATGGAGCTTTTCCAGTGCGTCCTGGAGCTTGATCTTTTTGGCGGCCCATTCCGGATACACGCTGTCCCAGTTTTCGGGATAGGTGGCCTTGGGACGTCCCAGGTGCTTACCGCGCAGCTTTGCCGCGGCGATGCCTTCCTTCTGGCGCTGATGGATCGTGTGGAGTTCCTGTTCTGCCATCGTGCCGAGGACTTCAATCAGGATGTTGTTGATCATATCCATGATGGATTTTTCCAGTGTCTTGAATTGGGAGAAATCTATCAGGGTAGTGGGGATATTCAGGATACGGATCTGGACCCCCTTCGACTTGAAGTATTCCAGTTCCTTCTGTATCTCCTTCTTGTTACGTCCCAGGCGGTCCAGGCTCTTGACGTAAATGATATCATCGGCACGGCTGAGCTGCCTCAGCGCCTGATAGTTCGGCCTGTCGAATGTCTTCCCGCTGACCTTATCGACAAGGATGTCAGCAGTGTCGGGGACGTAGCGGCTCAGCTCGTCCATCTGGCGGTCGGTGTTCTGTTCGCTGGTCGATACCCGTATGTATCCAAATATTCGTCTCATCCCATGACCTTCTTTCCTTTTTCTCCAGTATAAACAAAAAATCCATAAAGGTCAAATATTTTACGGAATAATTCATAAAATATATATAAGACCTTTATGGACGTAAAAACAAGGGTTTCAGGCAGTACGGGAAGGTATACCTTTATGTACTGACAAACTGAATCTGTTATTTGACGGTTCCGGTTTAGGCCTTTCAATTGTCCATCGCTTGGTGCAGCTCATGGGCGGGACCGTTGAAATCGAGAGCGAACCACCATTTATTGAACAAATATATTAGAATAATTGCGCCTAAGATGGCGCTAGGAGTTCCAGCTAAATATCCTCCGATTGCAATTCCAACAAATGCCGTTATAATAAAACTTCCTGAATTAGACGAATTTTTTTATTTCCCGTAGTATCATAAATCAAATCATTTATGGCCTTTTTGCTATCATTAAGGAAAAAAATTTTTAAAGTTCTATAAGGACACTTCTTTAATCAACGCACAAATTATAATCATGGATATAAGAATCCCGAGCGGGAACATACTGCTGTAGTTATAAACGCTATTGATGCTGATGTTGTAATACGAATCTGAATATGAAAGCACTAAAAGAAAGGCTCCCCGGATTGAGGGAGCCTTTTCAGACTAATTTCAAGAGGCAGATAGCTCATCATAAAACCGTAATACCTCTTTAGACGTGTGCAGATTATTTTTTTTGATGTCATTGTATAGGTACATGCTGCTGATGGAAGTCAACCGGGACAAGGCCACGTACATCTGACCTGGCGCCCAGAGATTATCCAGCATCAAGTTTGCGGCGGTATAGGTTTGTCCTTGGGACTTATGGATGGTGATTGCCCAGCCCAGCTTAAGCGGTATCTGGGTATACGTGCCGATTCTTGTCCGAATCAGTTTGTCTTTCAATATTTTATACCCGAATACGTCGAACTCACGGTTCATTATCATGACTTTTTTGTGATTGTCGGTCTCGACGCACGCTCCTTGGTCAGACAGGGACAGGACGGTCGCAAAAGTACCGTTTTGGTATCTGTTAGCGTCTGGGTCGTTTGCCAAAATGATGACCCGTGCCCCAGGTTTCAGCGTGACTTCCATTTCGAGCGTAATATCATCTTTTGTTACGTTACCGCACTTTTTCAGCCGAAAAGTCTTTGAATCGCCACTTAGTTGGCGTAGCATGTCATCATTAATCCCCTTGGCAGTATTGTTGGTACTGCAGACCTTGATGGCATTGTCGATTTTTGATTTTACGTGATGCGCATTAATGAAGTCGATGCCGGTATGGTCCTGGTCACCCACGCGAATCTTATTCAGCGCGGCGATGAAATCCGGGTTGCCTTGCCGGATGATACGTGTCAGATAATACGTCCTAAATTGACACGATTTCCATTCGGGCGTTTCGAACGCCCACGCATTTTCGCTGCAGCATGGGTACAGCTTCTTGAACAGTTTTTTGTCTTTAGGAGTCAAGACGGGCGGAAGCTGGCAGAAATCGCCTGAAACTATGACCTGGATATGATGCCCATTGCCAGCTTCGTGTTGAATCAAATCCATAACGAAGGAGAACAAGTCATAGCGGCACATGCTGATTTCGTCGATGACAAGAATTGATGACGTGTTGAGAATCCTTTTACACTCTGCTGAGACTTTGCCATGGAACCGTTCGACGATTCCAATTTTGATCCTGAAAGCACGGTGAAGAGTGCAGCCATCGATGTTTTTAGCCGCGATACCGGTAGGCGCCGCAACGAGGATGTCCTTTTGGTTTTTTTCTGCCCATGTGATGAATTTGTTCACAACAAAACTTTTCCCGGTTCCCGCGCCACCTGTGAGGAAAACGTTGTCTCCTTTTTTCATGGCATCGAGCGCACGTTCCTGTTCTTCGGTCAGTTTCACATCGACTGGCCGGGGGCACCGATTGGTTATTGCTTTTTCTTCATGGGCCGTAGCGGATTCACGTAAAATTTTTTGCACCGTCGTCGTGCTGATGCCTACGATTTTGGAGATGGCCCTGATGCTTTTACCGTCATGGCGCAACACGATTACCTTTTCTGCTTTTTCCGGGGCCGTTTTGGGCTTCCCTTTTTGATGTGTCATTAAAGCTTCTTGAAACGTTCTCGACCAAGAAATCAGCATGCGTGAAATAGTGTTACATTTTATCTCGATATCTCTTTTACCGTATCTGGGGATAAGCCTCATTTCGTCGGAAACAGCGGTCATCTCATTAATCAGGTCATGCAATCTGGGATCGTTCATCGTATCCCTCCTCTCGTTTCTGATGATACTGGAAATACGATGACGTATATACAAGAAAATACGGCTATTATATACAAATATTTATACGGAAAATATATTATTTACGACAATTATTCTTATTTTACGTATTAATAACGACAAATATTAACCACTCATTTATTGTGATGGATGCCGGTGTGTGTCATATATGCGCATTCCGTAGCAACATGTCGAGCCATCGCGGATATTCTTTACCCCATTTCGCTAATAATTTGGCTGGGAAAGAATGGCGATAATCATACGTGAAGTATTCGCTTCGGAATTGAGTATATTCGTTTTCAACGAACTCACGGAACGGTCTTTTACTGATTTTTTCAGGGAAACATACTTGCTTGGTCTCTATTCCGGGACCGGCATATTGGAAATATTGGTTGCTTTCATTTCTACATTCCATTTCAAAATAAGCTTTTTTTGCGGCTGACAACCGTTTCCATTTCGAGTCTGTTTTCGTCAGATGGTTATCGATATAGGAAGGCGTTCGCTGGCCATTAGTCCTGGGCTGCGTCTTGGGCTCATAAATGAACAGCATGACATAATGGAAAACGTAAGCCAGGATGGGGACGGTACAGAACAGCTGATATGCCAGAAACTCGTTTAAGAACTCAATCCATTTCAACATGTCTTCATTGGAAAACTTCTTTAAGTACTGCAGGTTGTCTTTATGGAACCTCAATATGTTCAATCGGGTCCGCAATAACGTGAGATGCCTGAATTTACCGAGCGTATCCGTGAGCGTGAACGGGAATTTGTTCTTTAACGCAATGTTTTTATATCCATATAATTCAAAGATGAAGTTGGCGTTCGTCATTCGTTCCAAAAAGAATTGGTTGAAGACGGCAAGCTCCTGACACGATATATCATATTCAGGCTGTCGGGGATCATCTTTATACGGGAATTCATCCCACATGGATATTCTGGGATCATCATCCAAGGTAATGCCAGCGAACAGGTCCAGAAACTTTCGGATATCGAATGTTTTTGGAAAGGCATCATGGTACGCATAGGGATTGGAGCTCCCTCTTGAGGAAACGAGGCTTATGAGGGCTTCTATATCCAGATAGGAAGAGTGTGTGGAACCTTTAATGCCTAAGAACGGAGGAGAAAAATAGTAAGGGGTTTTCCTGAAGAATTCATAGACTTTATTGGTCAAGGCATTAGGTTGTATCCCATCCGTGTCCGTTCCTTCCTGTCCTTGCCATTCTTTTTTGCGCAGCAGGTAGCCGGATATGAATGAACTGGTCATTTTGATCTTAGGCACGGTATAGCCGCTATCTTTGGTTGGCCATGGCATGCTCTGGGTATAGAAATAGGATAATATCATTAGATGCCGCAGGTCATTGCCGTAATCGGCCCCCAGCGTCTGTGTGAGAAAAGTGTCCTTAAGGATGCCCAAGTTGCCATCGGCGTATATATGGTTTGGGCCTACATATGGCTTTTTCCATATGTAGGGGCTGCCGATATCAATCGCGATATCAGCGATTTCGTTGAAAACGGTGTCGGAAGGTCGGTTCTGGTCTAAGATGCTATCGAGCTGGCCGATGATTTTTTGATGCAACGCTTTTGAAGTGGGGGCGCTCCCACCATATTTTGACCAATCTAATGGAAATAGGACATTAAAGAAATATCGATCCATCTCCTCGAAATCCCACGTACGCAGAAGTGAATTAGAAAAATAGCCGAATTGATTTATCATTAGAATCATCTCCTTTATCCGGGTCCATGATTTAATAATATGATTTATACGGGAAAAAGTCAAAAAATAATATAATCAATAAAAACCGTATAATTCAATATTAAAAAACACGTTAATTACTTGTATATGGAGAATCGGAAATAGCGCATACTGGTGGTAGCTGCTGAACAAGCGGTAATTATGATATGCCCGAAGGAGGGAAACAAAAAATGAAAATAAGAGTCATAAACGATAACGGTCGGCCGATGGAGAAATTGATGGACGAGAATAGCCGATATTTGTTTTGCGGAGGACACCGCTATATCGGCGACGCAATACAAGAGGAATGGAAGCAATGGGTGCCGTCTACACCCGTGTTTTTGTCGGCACCGACAGGCTCGGGGAAGAATTTTTTCATATCACACGTAATGCTACCTTCATTAATGAAATATAATAGGCAGCATGCCGGCCATCCCGAACGGATATTGGTCTTAAGCAATAGGATAGCGCTGAACCGTCAGAACAAGCTGGAACTGATCCGTGTCATCGATGAGAACCGTGGAAGGGATGGAGAATCCTATGAGACGCGTTGCTGGCAATTCACGGAAATCGGCATGGACCAGCAGATGCGATTCGGGCCCGTGGATATCTGCTCGTACCAGAAGCTGTTGAACAGCGATTTTTTGGATTGTCACTATAAGTTTGTCATCATCGATGAATGTCATTTTTTCACCCAAGACGCCAGTTTCAACGCGTATACTGCCAATATACTGGACGCGATCGTGGATCATTTCCAGACAGCAATCAGGGTATACATGTCGGCCACGCTGGATGATGTTTTTGTTCCGATTATTAAAAAAGAAGAATCGTGTCAGGTGGATATCATGTGGCGCATACCGACACCGATATACCATAACACGGTGCCAGAAATGCATGCCTGGGTCACGGACGAAAAGGACGAAAAACAATATAAATATATTGGTACGGATCTGCCGTTCGGGGAATTGGATGGGTCTTTATATATCACGCCCAACATGCCCGGGACACCATATTTTTCTTGTCGTGGCAAGCGCACGGAAAATTTTTCGGGCTTTACCTGCGCTATTTACGATATGCCGGCTGATTATGGCTACATCGATGACGTTGTCAGCGTCGGCGGTCATCCGCTGAAGGACGGGAAATTGGATCCCGTCCTCATGGAAAATATCAGGAATGGCAAAAACAAATGGATAATTTTTGTGGAGTCAAAAGATTCGGGAGAAAGCATGGCGTCGCTGCTTAACCACGAATTCGGGGAAAATACGGCAGCTTTCATCTGCTCCGAGTCAAAGTACGGGACCCGGGGCAGCAAGAAAGTGTTTGATGAAATCGTTAATACCCAAAAATTTTCGTGCAGGGTCCTCATTTCGACCAAAGTGATAGACAATGGTATCAGCATCAAGGATAAGCAGGTCGCAAATATAGCTATTTTCCTGTTCCACCGGGTCTCTTTCTTGCAGATGCTCGGGCGTCTTCGCGTGGAGGCGGGACAAACGATTAGCCTGTTCATACCCCAATATGAAGCTAGCCAAATAAAAACCATGCTGAAAAAAAACCTTCGCGCTCTCGTCGAAAGGATTGTCCTGGACGATTTGGATTACATGGGACGGAAAAAATTATATCGTCGCCTGCTGCAGTCGTACGGCGATCATGCCGGTCTGGATATGTCTACCCAGGATGGAAGCGTCAGTAATCGTATGGCTATCACGTACCTGATTAATCATTCCATGTTCCTCAATCGCGTGCTGCAGAAAATGGGTATTCGAAGCAACGTTGAATTCCATGGGAATACACGCGATATGTACTTTCGGGTCCTGCGAACGATTGAGGATAAGGCATCACTATCTTTTGAGGATGAGCAAGTATATTTTCTTCTTGATGGCACGGAGTGCCCGTTTGCGGACGCGTCATTGTTGGAACAAAAGCTCGATTTCACGGCCGACGAGGAACTGCGTCGGAAAATTATGTATAACTTCCTCGACAGAACCGGCGGCAATTATCAATACAACGGGAATGTGGATTTGGCACGCTGTTTCAGCTTGTTGCGTTACCAAACCGCCGTTAAGAATTTGAACGGGGCACGACGGGAGTCACGTGATTTTCTGGAGAGGACAGGCTTGTTGAATGAGGACTTAGTTGACGAAAGGCTGACAGATGACGAAAAGGCGGAATGGCAGCGGCTTAGCCAGAAACGGGATCGACTCTATGAAACCGTGGAATCGTACCGGGAAGAGTTCAACCGAGGATTTCAAAAATCAAGCTGCAGCCCGGTATTAGAGGCTCAATACTCTTGGATCGGCAGGCGCCCAAAGATTGAATCGGATGCCGGGATTGATATGGCAGAAATCAGCCGGGACGACATCATCGAACTCTTGGGAAACAAGTGCTGTGATGACGACTTATGTGATTTATCGACGGAGGCACACGATAAAATGCTGCGGGAAAAAGGCTTTAAAGAGGCCATGAGTGATCCTTATCTGGAACCGTTGGGACGGTACATTTTTAAAATTGAAGGCGAGAAGATAAAGCAAATAAAAAGAGTCAACGAATTCCTGGAACGGCAGAAAATTGATTTCAAATTCCAAAATGAAAAAATCAGAAGCAAAAACGGCGATGAAGAGAAGGGGAAGGTATTTTGGATCAGCGTAAAAAATTCCCGGATGTGATTTTTTTCACATATGCTAATAATAATTGGGCGAAACTGGCGCAAACGGAAAAATTTTACCACTTTCGCCACTTTCGCCACTTTTTTAGGGATTGTGATAAAAAGCCCAATGAGATTAATGCAATGAATATAATTTATTACACATTATTTAACATTAAAATGAAGCATATTTGGATGCTTATATAAAAGGAGGCTCATAACATGTATCAATTAGATGATACAAAGAGGAAGTTGCTTGAAAAGCTTACGTCTCCAGACTGTACGGGGAAAAGTGCCAATGAACTAAACGAACTCATCAAACCCTTTGCTCCTTCAGGGCCGATGCCTGAGTTTCATTTCGATGAAGCTGTCATGGAAAGGGTGGAATATACTGATGAAGATGAGTATACTGTCTTGCCGTCATATGAAGTCGACATGACCGATTTGGATCCTGGGGCAGGGCGCTGGGAGACAGTGGAGCAATTCCAATGGCGGACCGGTATCATGATTCCTTTCATTACCCATAGTTGTCCCGATGGGGACCGTCAGGACCGGTTCGTAAAATCGATTGGCAAACGGTTCCGGGTAGACGAGTCTGGCCAATTATATTTTGTCTTTGGCCATGAAAAAATTTCTCGGCTTTGTAATTTCCATATCCTTATAGAAAGCATAATGAGGCTCCATTTCAGGGGTGGGTTGACTCAGCATGTCATCTTAGCGGTCGAACCGAATTATGATTTCCGGAAATTGATCGAGGAAAAAAATTTTTCCGATGTCCTGCAGATTTTCATCGATGATCATCCACAACTTTACGTGCCGCCTGAATTCAAAGCCAAGACGAAACAATATTTCCAGGAATATGCTGCCGAGATTTATTCGCTTTTTCAGACATCGAAGGTACAGGACGTGTTCCTATATCATGGCTGGGAACGAATCAATGGGAAAATGCGATACTTGCCAACTGACCCGAGATTCGACGGCTCGGACTTAAATTTCCCGGATTTGACCAGCTATCAGGTGCATCTGCCCAATGTGGATAACTCGGCCATGGCGGAAACCTGGCGGTTCGGCCAACACATCCTCAGCCTGGGAATAGATGAAACCACGCAGGAGAAAAATTCACTTCGTGCTATCCTGCCGATTTTTTTATACATCCATATGGGGCTTGCCGCAAAACTTTTTGAGGATGCGGGATATCCGCTGCAGTTCTTGTTGATGATTACAGGTACTACAGGCAGCCTCAAGACATCAATTTGTAAAGCTATCGCTGAACCATTCAATCCGGGAGGGATGCTGAATTTCCAATCCACCGATCGGGCCATAGAGAATTATCGGCGGCAGTCCATCGATATGACTATGATCGTGGATGATATTTTTTCTCTTTACGATAAAGGGATTAAAAATAAATTCGATAGGATTCTCAGGGCGTTTGGCGATAGTATCGGTCGAGCAAAAGCTATCAACACTCAAACTAGCGGCAATTTCAACGCAACGGAAAGGACCATCGTACGCAGCGGCTGCATCGTCACGGGTGAACATCGGATGAATTCGCAGCAATCTGATAACTTGCGGACCGTGCAGGTTGAAGTGGACCCGCACACTTTCGACAGGAACGTGTTAAGAGAAATCCAGGATGATAACAACGCTTCAAGAATGCGGGGCGGCGTGAGCCGGGTGCAGAATTATTTCGCAAGCTTTGTCCGGCATCTTGAAAACAATTATGAGCGCTATATGGAATTTATCGCGAATTTCAGGTATGTCATGCCTTTCCAGACCCAATTCAGCCGGCAGGAAAATAATTTCAGGCTGCTCCACGCAATGGCATACATGATCATAGATTGGGGAATGGACGCGGGGGCAATCACGCAAGAAGAAGGGATGGATATGTTAAAAGGATGGGACGACGTGCTCGATGAGTTGATGAAGCAGAACGAAATGTACGCGCAATGTACTGAACCGTATCAACAGTTCCTTAGCGTGTTGCGGCAGGGAATCGGGACGGGGAATATCATGATTGCTGATGACAAAGCGGAATATATATCGCCGTCATGTTTGGCAAAGTACGTCGGCTTCCAGAGATTGGCAGGCGGTAGCCGGCAATGGATATTGGACCCTGATTCAGCACTCATATCGGTCAGGAAAATCATGGAACACAACGGACAGATTTTGTCTTCCGATAAGACATCCATCTGCAGGGCATTATACCAGCACGGGATTACCGTTGGGTATGGAGGGAAGTCAGACGCAATCGGCCGCAAAAGGAAAAGATACCTGAAACGGTTCCAGCTCAATGGCGTCTCAACTGATATGATGGTCATTGACTGCGCCGCTATGAACGCAGCTGTCGGTGAATTAATGTAGGGAGGGAAATATTATGTATTTTTTGGCAGTAGGTAAAACTTATAGCAGCATTACAGAAGATGAGCAGCACTTTTATATGGCGCTTCGCAATCGCCCAGACCCAGAATGTGTAGCCTTTGCGGGACAAGACCAGACGATGCTTCATGGGCTGGGACAATCGATATATAATACACTTGCGGCAGTGAATTGCCCACAGCAACGGATGGCGCTTCCTGACAACATGGGTCAGGTCTATTCGGTCTTTCTGCCCAGCATTGCGGTCAGGGAGAACTTTGGATCGACAGAAGAAATTCAGGCGCCAGGTAAAAGGAGCCCCTGGGAGGAGACCTGGATCGTCGTGGGGATAAATGGCTATGTCATCGTCGATAGCCTTGAGCAAATGATTCCCTATATGAGCGTCCAAAGCCCGCTGATTTATGCTATGGCTGTCTGGGGCGGAAATCATATCAATCCTGCCTGGAAGGCCAGAGAGATATACTCTTGGCGCTTCCAGAAACGTTATGATGCCAGACGTGAGATGTTGGTAATCCCTACGAACCAGGACCGTTTCTTTGATAAATCTTTTGAGGCACGGGAAAAAAGGCTTAACGAAAATGTGTATGATACCAAAGCATTCAAGACATGGTGCGATGAACATAGCTGGCTGATGTAGAATGAAAATATGGCAAGACGATACGGCAGGCTTCCATCGCCTGCCGTATTTATTTCATATAACGGCCCATGCTTTGTTGCGGGACACTATATCCTGCAAAAAGTGGCGAAAGTGGCGAAAATGGCTGCATCATCTGACCCCGGGACTATGGGCGGGGGACACCTTGCCGGAAGGAGCCAGCTGATTCCGATAGTATGGGGAGACCGAAGCGTAATCAATGGACGGGATCCTTGACAATTCGTTCAGGCGTTTGTCTGGGATAGGCGTGAAGCCGAAATATATCAGGATACGGTTGGCAAGATTCCTCAGTAGCCATGTTAGGCGTTTGTCCCATGGGAACATATGCCCGTCAGTGAAGCTGACACTGTTGACGATGATATGCGCATCGTACTCGGGAGCTTTATCCGTGTGTATGACGGATACGACGTGGAATTTGGACGCGCCCATGTCACACCAGCGGCTCAATATATCGGCAATCGTCCAGACGGCTTTATCGAATCGCTCGAAGGTATCCGGCGCGACATCGTCCTTTGACAGGGATATGATGAATTGATAATATTCACGGTTAGGCGGGTTGAACTCCCTGAACATGATATTGGTGAACATGAATTCGTTATAAGGATCACGGACGACATTGAAATAATGGATGGATCGTGGGTCGGCTTTCTCTCGGTCGAGAGCATAATCTAGCATGCCCTTTACCGTCCTGCAGCTGCTGGTATCATACTTGAAGATAGTCATGATTTCCTGCTCCCATTGGCAGAGAAAAAACGTACGGTCTGCTGTATGATCTCGCTCAGGGCTGGCTCGAGTTCATATGGTTCGAGAACCTTATCCTGCAGTTCCGCCATCTGCCGGCACAACCCGTTATAACGGGAAATCGAATCTTCGGTATCATATATTTTGCTGAAAAGCTTGTGGATGACGTACTGGCTCTGGTTGACGTGCTGTTCGCTGCTTTTCTGGTCCAATATCTTCTTGTTTTCTTTCGTGACACGTACCGATATCAGGGATTCCTTACTGTTTCTTTTTAAGTATTTGGCTCTTTTACCTGACTTGATCCGGACACATATATTTTCCTTATGCTCAGTTCTATTTTTCATTGAAACATCCTCTCCTTTTTTGTCATACGTTTCGCAATCTTGCTCTACGTTTGCAACATATAAAATCGCGACAGTTAAAATTCCCGATCATCATATAGTTACATATGATATCAAGTATGATTATTGACCGACCCTGATGGGAAAGCGTTTCTAAAGGCTAATCTGATTTAAGCTGAGGGCACTTTGCACCTAAAATGTGTCATGCATTATGGTTTTTATGACACATTTTAGGTGATTCGAACACTGAGAGCAAGCCATAAAACATTACTATCAATATTTTTAATATATCAATTTAAATAATAATAAATTAAATTAATTTATTATTATTTAATTTAAAATACTTTGTTTTAATAGAAGCATAATAACTAAAAAAGTCTCTAGAACTGTCCTCTAGAGACTTTGCTTGTTTTATTTATGGATATATTTATTGATCCATTCATCATGTTGGGATAAACAATATAATAAAGAACAACATCTAAAAATAATTGATGGTCTCATTACTATATAATAAAGGGGGATTACCATATGATGGACATAACCATAAAAGAAAACAAAGATTTTTATTATGCAGCATACACAGAGACTCATTTCGGAATCTTCACTAAATATGAGCTCGGTAATTTGTTTTACAATGCGGACCATGACCCGGACTTGAGCATTGTCTTGTGTGATTCTTATGAAGAGTGCCTGGATTTCATTGTGGAGCAGCATAATGAGTTCGGGGGCATGCTGTTTGATGCCCAGGACATCTATCGGTATCTAGGGCCGAAGGTAAACATGTTCTATTCGTTTGATGATGTAAATACATATCTGGAGGAATCCATGGAATGAATCTGAAGGAACCCCTTCAGATGAATGCAAAGACGATTATACGCAGCTTGGCAATAGTTCCAAGCTGCGTATAATTTTTTTTTTGATTATCGTAAGATGCTGATTTGATTGTCGATGTATTCGATGACATTTTCCTTTGGTATCTTCCATTTACGGTTTATCCGAAAACATTTTACGTTCCCTGAGTTCAAGAGCTTATAGGCAGTGTTCTTACCGATTGATAACATTTTGGCAAATTCATCTACCGTTAGCATGTCTCCATATTTGTCGCACATGATTGAGTCACCTCTTTTTTGATTTATGGTTATTTTTATGTTGAGAAAATAATATTCAATAATTATCTATTTTAGGGGATGCAGGAAATACCATAAAATCTTCATCAATGCAGTATAAAATGATAAGGGGGAAAGCAATATGTTTCAACGGGTGTCCCATCGGAAGAGGAAGGATAGGCTAGCCGATAGCTAACCTATCCCTCATTACTGTTACATAATAAGAATTCGAATTATTTGCAACAAATCCTGACGAATTCATCGATTGCCTCCACAGGGATTTTCCACGACCTCCCAATCTTGAAGGCAGTCAGTTGTTTTGTGTGAATCATATTGTATACAGATTGAACACTACAACCCAAGATACAGGCAGCTTCAGCCGCAAATATCGTTCTTTTAGCAATTAATGCCGCATTATAATTTTCCATTTTTTTCACCTCTTTTCTTTCTGTAATTACTATTATGTTAGTGTGTTTTTTAGTAAAATAGGTTATTTTTGATTCAGGAAACGATAGTGTGATTTATGGTGCTTTAGAGTGATGAACTAGATTTAAGATTCTTTATGGAAAAACAGTAATCAAAAACCATTAAAATAACACTATGAGAATATCCATCATGGATTTACGGTAGTAGCAGGAAATCATAGCATATAAAGAGAATTAAAGAATTATAGAGATTGAATTCAAGCCATTTTAACCTTACGGAAGAATAGTCAAGAAACTGGAGATATGGGGGACTGGACGGTATTGGTAAGTTTTTTTATGTGATATAAATGAAACAAGGATAATTGCTAATAAGCAATTATCCTTAAGGGTCGCAAACTTTTATGGGTTAGTTATATGGGCAAATAAAGGCATGATTCATGTGATTTGATTTTTTCAATCAGATTCCGATATTCTGTGGCCATTTCCATGAAGACGGTATTATAATGATAGGCAAGAACCTATCCATCCAGTTTTGTTCTTTTAAAGGGAATTTCCTCTAAAATTTTGTTAACGCAGCCATTAAAATCATTCTTCAAGTCACTTTCCCAAAAGCGCATGACCATCCAACCCATTTCAGTCAACAAATCATTTATTTCCCTATCACGTTCCTGGTTCCTTTTGAATTTGGCCATCCAATATTCACGATTTGTTTTTACGCTTTTTATGTTTCGTCCATGCCAAAAGTCCCCGTCCACAAAAATGGCGATTTTACATCGAGTGATTGCTATGTCTGGTTTTCCGGGTAAATTCTTGTAATTCTTCCTATATCTGATCCCTTGTTTCCATAAAGCTTTTCTCAATTTCCGTTCTGGTCGAGTATCCTTTGAATGAACACCTGACATGATTTTATGCATAACCTCTGGCGTTCTCATATTAAAATCTCCTGGGTATATACTTAAATTTATATAAAAAGAAAAGGGTGTGAAATAATTGAATGACACTGCATTTATACAAATTGTCAACGAAACTTTGAATGTTCTGGAAAACATAGCGAAAAATACGCCTCAAAAAATTACCGCTTGTAAAAGTGGCGAGTCGTTCGAAATAGTTGTATATGACGCCTTATCCCAGGTATTGCAAACCCGTGAGCTGGATCCTCAATTTGTTCTTGATTATGAAGCGGGTTCTCATCGATTCCCTGACATAATAATAACATTGAACTCATTAAAATATGGTATTGAAGTGAAATCGTCTTCCTCTAAAGCTAAAGGATGGAAAATAAATGGTAATAGTATTATGGGTAGCACAAAAGCCCCGGATGTTATCGAAACTTATATCATCTTTGGCAAAACAAACAAAGCGAATCTTTCTTTTAAATCCAGGAAATACGAAGACTGCATAGCAAACGTGGTCGTCACTCATAGCCCCCGGTATTATATTGATATGGATTTAAGTGAAGAAGATAATTTTTTCCATAAATCGTGTATTGATTACGAATCGCTATCCGAAAGCAAGGACCCCATCGGTATAATAACAAATTATTTTAGACAGATTGGCCAAAAAGCTTGGTGGCTAAGCGAAAGCACGCCAGCTAATATCCGCATGTTCAGTGATTTGCCTCTTCTCGAAAAAAGCAAGCTTACTGGCTATGGATATGCTCATTTTCCTGAATTATTCGATAATGGGAACAAAAAATATAAGCGCCTCTCAATCTGGTTAATCATGGAACAAAGTATTGCCGCGCCATCATTGCGAGATGACTTTACCGCTGGCGGACAGGCTGATTTAATTTGTGAAGATGCCTCATTATATTGCCATATGCCCAGAAAATTCATCACACTAAAAAACGTTAAAAAATATGTTCTGCAGGCGTTGGATGACGCTACCCCGGACGACCTGATTAAAGATTGGGATAGCGCAATTAAACCAACAAACGCGTTATCCTCAAAAGTGAAATGCTGGATCAATGTCGTTTCCCGACATATACGCCAAAAGGATGTTGACGGTAAAGAATTATTGCAAAGTATTTTTCATGAATACAAATAATCTATCATAATTATTTGCCAAAATATTTTTCCCAATTTTTTTCTATTCTTTTTGCGATATTAAAAGCTAATAGAGGTGGTACCGCATTGCCAATGATTTTATATGCGTCACTAGCAGAAACCGCCTTATTCCCATTCTTTGCGGGCAATATAAATTCGTAATCGTCTGGGAAAGTTTGAATGCGTGCGCATTCCCTTACCGTCAGGCGCCTTTCGTTTAAGCCTAACTCAAGCTCCTCTTGATGTTGTCCGCCATTGATGGCAGCTAGTCTTCTGAATTCAATATTCCCATGATGTTCTGAACGAATGGTTGGGCCTATGCCATTCAAATCAACTTCTGTTTGTCCTTGGCAGTGCTTCCCCATAAACTTAGCGCGTGAATATTTTTGTTGTGATGGGTCCTTACTTTTATTTGGCTCACTCAATCCTTGTAAGCATTCATAAACCGTAACGAACGGTTTTAAATTTGCGTAGTCCCTGGAAAGCACGTAATTATTAAGCCGTAGAGTATAATTGTGGGTTTTTTCCGGATAGGGACTATATTCCTGAATTAAATTTCTTAAATCTGCGTTTATGTTGGAAGAATCTTTTATGGTGTCTCCAGATATTTTACTTAAACGAGATAGCGCGGTCAAAGCGTCTTTCGTTAATGCACTTTTTTTAAATCCAAAAAATATTACACGTTCCCTGTTTTGTGGAACTCCATAATCCGCCGCATGTAAAACTTGAGCGGGTATCACTAAATATCCACCATGAGCCGCCTTGGCAAAATCATGTTCAATTATTTCTTTTGCGTCTTCTAAATTTACTAATCCCTTTACATTTTCAGCAATAAAAAGCTTGGGCTGGACGATAGAAATCACTTCCTTCATCCACATATATAATTGGCCTCTGCTTTCTATGCTTGGCTCGTTTTCATCTAATTGTTTTCCTAAATGAGATTTAGTCGAATTGAACCCCATCCGTTTTCCAGCGACAGAAAAATCTTGGCAGGGGAATCCTCCCGTTATTAGATCTATATTCGACGGAAATATATCTAGCGAATTTTCTTTGTGAAGCTTAACTAAATCAACGATACTATCCAAACAATATACCGATGGGGATATACCCTTTTTGGAAAAATATTCTGTCCATGCGCTTTGCGCGTCAGGCCGGATATCGTTGGCAAACACAATCGTAAATCTGGTTTCAGGTAATTTTACCCATCGTTCTTTTGTATCGTGTATTTTCCAATCCGGGTGGATCTTTAAATTAATGGACTGCCTTAAAACCTTAAATCCGCCTTCAAAACCTAAGTCCATGCCTCCGCAACCAGAGAACAATGACAAGACCCTAATATCTTTTTTTAAATGAACCCCCGATATTTGCGTTGTGGGTTTAATAGCGTTAGAAGGTATCAGCCATACATTCCCTTGCTTTTCTGCACCCTTTATTCGATTATTGCTGCATAATTTCTGTGCTCGCCGCACTGAAATATTCCATTTTAATGCGGCTTCTTTTGCCGTAATATATTTATTCATGACGATTCCTCTTTCCCATGCCTTCAATCATTCTATTCATTTAAACGAACACTGTCAACATTATAATGCGGCTAAAAAATTATATAAATAGCACGAAATAAATTCCACAAATCATTTTTATGACCCGCAAAAAAGGATTTTATGGGATATGCTGATAATCATCAAAAAACTTACAGGGCCTGGTAATATTGCCGGGCCCTGTTTTTACGCTAGGCTCTGTCACAACAAATGGTTGATTTTTGACGAGAAATAGCGTATAATAATAGTAAGAAACAGTACCACCGAAGGAGGTAATTGGATATGCCTACTATCAAAGACGCATTAGATATTATC
>Ga0163159_1000671_pt1 | contig 39345 bp, 42 predicted proteins | sample BioMet9_FD_108702 | JGI IMG/M metagenome (GOLD analysis project Ga0163159, IMG submission 108702) | Microbial communities from bioreactor (seeded with sewage sludge) at Lawrence Berkeley National Lab, California, USA - Biofuel... | ecosystem: Engineered > Bioreactor > Anaerobic > Unclassified ... | reverse complement strand
GTCAAAACATCATCAGGACAGTTTGATGGACCGACAATGGATCAGTTCTTAATTATGAAGAATGCCGTTGCAGGAACTCCGTGCAAGACAAAGGTTGCCGGGGTCAAATTCCCTCGTCCGCAGAATGCCTATGCATTCATTCTGGCAGGAGCTGATCTGATCGGATCCAGGGCGGTTCCGGATATCGTGGATCACTTGGACATGATGCGTGAAATCGGAATGGTTCCCAAATACGAAGGATAGTTGATTAATGTCTGTGTGGACGACCGACATTTTGCCTTATCTTTATTATGTGTACAATTGGAATGAAGAATATATGAGAATTTAAAGGGGAGGATTTTCGGCTGCTGAATATCCGGAAATGATAAATACGATGAAGAAATATGTAATTGGAATTGATGCGGGAACCACCGGCACCAAAGCGATGGTCGTTGATTTAAAGGGGAATATTAAAGGAAAAGCCTATCGGGAATACCCGCTGTTGTATCCTCAGTCGGGGTGGGTGGAGTTAAATGCTTCCAATCTTGCAAATCAGGTAGTTGAAGCCGTTGCAGAAGCGGTAAAGGATTCAAAGGTCCCAAGGGATGAGATTGCGTCACTTAGCTTTTCTGTCCAGCGATCCACCATCGCATTGGTCGATGAAAATAGTGACGCGCTGGAAGACCGGTTTATGGTTTGGCTCGATATGCGGGCAGACGAAATAATGGATGAATTTGAGAGTAAGATTGACCCAGATTATTTCGAAAGGCTAACGGGGATGCCTTCATCTCCGATTTTTGGAGCGCAGAAGCTTTATTGGTACCTGCAAAAAAGACCGGATCTCGTGGGAAAAGCAAAATACATGTCGACGGTGGATGGCTATCTGATGAAGTGCTTTGGTGCCGCTGAATTTTGCAATGAGATTACCAGTATGAATGCCTGTGGATTCATCGACGTTCAGACGATGACGCTGTGCACCGAAATGCTTGAAAATCTGGAAATCAGTGAAAGACTTTTCCCAAAATTGATTAAGCCTGGGGAAGTCGTAGGGAAGATTTCAAGAGAAATCGCCGCCAGGACCGGGCTGCCTGAGGATACCTTGATTGTCGGGGGATCCGAGGATCAGCAGGCCGGGGCATTGGGTGCAGGCGTCATATCAGATGGTGATGTTTCGCTTACCATCGGTACCGGTGGGTTTGTGATTGTTGGTTTGGCAAAACCGAATTTTGGTGAGCTGAAGGGTCTGATGGTTCCGAGTACGCCTAACCTGGGAGTTTTTGAAGTCGAAGGCATCCAAAACAGCGGAGCAACCTGCTATCGCTGGGCCAGAGACACATTTTTCTCCATGCAAAAGCAATTCGCGGATGCATTTGGCATGGATTCTTATAATTTGATGAATCAATTGGTGGAACAAAGCAAGCCGGGCGCCAACGGGGTAGTATTTAACGCAGCATTATTCGGAACAGCTTATCCGACATGGAATAACCAGGCAAGCGCAGCCATTGTTGGATTAAAGGCAACCAATACATTGGGAGATATTTTGCGCGCTGTTATGGAGGGAATCACAATGGAAACCCGGTATATGCTTGAATCCATTCAGCAGACAGGTGTGGAAACAAAAAAAACCATTACTGTAACCGGCGGTTCGATGAAATCCCAAGTATGGCGGCAAATCGTTGCGGATATGCTAAATGCGGATATAAAGACATTGAAGGTATCTGACGCTCCTGTCATTGGCGTCGCCGGATTGGCAGCTATTGGTGCCGGACTTTTCCGGGATGTCAAGGATGTGGTTAAAAACATGGTCCATTATGACGAAGAAATCATACATCCAAACCAGGATAATGTCGGCTTTTATGACCAATTATTCAAAATTTATAAAGATGTGTACCGGGTTTTGGATGATAATAAGATTTATACAGCGTTGAATCAAATCAGCAAATGAGATATAAGGATGCACTGATTTGAGTGAAATGACGGCATAAAAGAAAGGAAATTAACGTGAAAAAAGCAATTGTTTTCCCCGCCAAATACGTGCAGGGAGAAGGCGTATTGGCAGATATAGGTGACATCATTCAATCCTTCGGTTTAGGAAAGCCGATGCTGATTTGGGGGAATCATGCCCGGGCTGTAACCAATGAGATCGTCTTATCGGCATTGGATACAAGGAGTTTGGATCATAGCGAATGGGTGTTTGTTGGAGAATGCACGGAGAATGAATCCCGGAATATAGAAGATAGCGTGATAGAAAATAGGTGCGACATCATCATCGGTTTAGGTGGCGGTAAATGTTTGGATATTTCGAAAGCCGTCGCGGCTCATCTTGGCCTTCGAATTGTCGTTTGTCCGACCATTTGCGCCAGCGATGCCCCCACATCCGCGTGTACTGTTTGGTATGATGAAAATGGTGCATGCACAGGTTTTGATTTGTGGCCGTCTAACCCGGATGTTATCCTGGTGGATACGGGCATTACCATCCATTCCCCGAAAAGGATGTTGATGGCAGGCATCGGGGATGCAATGGCCACTTATTTTGAAGCGGAAGCATCTAACCGGTCCCATGCCATTACCTGTTCCGGAGGTGCACCGACAATGAGCGTGATGGCTTTGGCAGAATTATGCTATAAGACATTAATCAAAGATACAGATGCAGCGTTATCTGCGGTTGAAGCAGGCGTCGTCACACCGGCCTATGAACGGCTTATTGAAGCCTGTATCCTGCTTTCAGGTATTGGCTGGGAAAGTGGAGGATTGGCAACGGCTCACACCCTGGGCAATAATTTGTCCACATTTTCAGAAACTCACTCAGCCATGCATGGCGAAAAAGTTACATTTGGATTGGTTACCCAATTGATGCTGGATCAGGATATGCCAATGGATGAAGTCAATCAGGTCATGGATTTTATGGTTGAACATCGGCTGCCGGTCACTTTGGAGGCCTTGAAGATGGGTGATGTTACCGATGAGCGGTTGATGGATTTTTGTGAAGCCAATACACAGCCGGGATCTTTTACCAATAATCACAGCTTTCCTGTTGGGGCGAAGGATTTGTTTAACGCGATGAAAGCCGCCGATGTTTATGGAAAAAAACGTATTGCTGCCCATAAAAAGGTCAGTTGATGCTGTTTGGAAATTTTGTACAGGGTGCGTGATAACCACGAACCCTTTTAAAATATTTTTTGGGGGATCGGAATAATGGAAAAAACAGATTATGCATGTATAGCGCGGTGCCAGCTGCCTTTTTATCAGCGGCTTCTGAAAGAAATGAATATATCTTCTAAGAAGAAGCTGGAAATCACTAATCAATTGATTGATCTTGCCTGTCATCACGATTTGTTTTTAAATTCGGGGAATACGTGCACGCAGATGTACGATGTATTTTCTAAAGCTGTTGATGCAGAGGATTTTTTTTATGAAGAAAAAAGACGGGAAAATCAAACGGCTAAACAATTATTACCGTTAATCAAGGAAATCATCGACCAGTCGGAGGATCCTTTATATACAGCCTTATTGGCTGCAGCCAATGGCAATATCATTGATGTTGCCTTGTGCGCTTCTTTCAGCCTGAAAGAAGCGGTCAAAAAGGCGATGGTCCAGAAATTTGCTGTATCCTTTTACGAAGAATTTCTGGAAAGATTGGAAATTGCACAAAGCCTGGCTGTTTTGGCCGACAACGCCGGGGAGATCGTCATTGATGCCTTGTCAATTGATTATCTTCAGCAATGGCGAAACAGTAGGAATTTGAAAAACCTGCACGTTTCATTTATTGTGAAAGGCGGTCCTATGTTTAATGATGCCATGGGCGAGGACGCGCTTGAAGCAGGGTGTGATTTGCGTGGTGACATTGTGGAATCGGGATCTTCGTATATCGGATTGGATATGAATCATGTGTCTGAAACGGCCCTTGAAGTCCTTAGAAATTCAGATATCATTCTTGCAAAGGGCGTGGCCAATCACGAAAATGTTTATGGATCCGAATCATTTAATGAACGTGTTTTTGACCTTTTTCGGGTGAAATGTGATCCACTGGCCTTGGAATTTGACGTCAAAAGAGACAGTTCCATCTTTATGAAACACGTTGCATATTAGTGTGAATTATGGATATTGCATAGAAAAGCCTTGACATTAAAACATATGCGGCCTATAATATTTTCATGACTAGTCATAACCGCTTATGATTACGATGATAGATTTTTATCGACGATGTTCCGCATACACGAATTTTATAAGGGAAATAGTTCAGCGCAAATGCGCTAAATTTTTTATTACATGTAGTACTATCCAGTAATAACAGAGAAGGATTAATCATAATAAAGGAGAGCAAAATGTTAAACACAAAAGTCAGGAATATCGGCCTTGAAACAGCAAGGGGTGAAGAAGGTTATGTGGAACGGATCCTGGATTTCCCCATGGAAGCCGCAGAAATGGCACAGATCCAGGGAATGGCCAAATACATCGGCGTGACAAAGGAATTTAAAAAGGTCATTGACACCTTTAAAGTACCAGCAGGGGAAACGCCGGCAGGGTTCAAGGTGGAATACGAGCTGGATGGCCAGGTGCTTCGCGCCAACTTGAAGCGGGATATTTCTTATGACAAGAACGGACAAAAGCGTCCGACCAACCTGCTTTTTTCCGCAGACAGCGCCAACCCCTATGAAGTAGCCCCCATCAAGGACTTCATCGCCAACCTGACCTGCAATCCGGGGATCATTTACGATCTGTTCATCAATAACCCCAAGGCCAACATCGGCCACAAATTCAATACCCGTGACGAAGTCATGGGGGAAATCGGCCGGATCCTGGGACCTGGCTCGGATATCAGCGTCGAACTCAACGATCCCTTCGGGAAGAGCGATGCAGAAATCCTGGAAGAAGCCGAAAAATTCCGGGAAATGCTGACCGAATACCGGGTCGTCATCAAGGTCCCCATGACGGGGCCCGTCAATGCACTGAACGTGGAGGAGCTCCTGACCGGGGACAAACGTTTCTCCAAGCGCTATAACGAAGTGGCGACCAAAGACGCCTTTCGGGGACATAATCTGGCCCTGATGCTCCACGAACACGGGTTCCGGGTCAACTTCACCCTTATGTTCGAACCCTGGCAGTCCGCCCTGGCCCTTCAGGCACGGCCCTATTTCATCAACAGCTTCATCCGTCACCGTCTGATGCAGTCCGAAGCCATGGACAAGGACCTGACGCTGTACCGGACCACCGGGGACGCGGCTTATCTCAAACATCTGCGTGAATTCATGATTGCCAAGGATTATTATTCATCAAAGGATGACGGCGTGGACCTGCTGGAAGTCAAGGCGAAGGCGGAAAACCTGCTCAAGCACCGCAACTTCTTGAACGAAGAAGGATCCGATGGCCTGGACAGCGTCCGTCAGAACCTGCGGCTGCTGCGCCAGTCCAACCTGGAAGACACCCGGCTGATCATCTGCAGCATGGAAGGGGACAACAACTATTCCGACATCGACCGGCTGCTCTCCTCCGATGAATACGGGGATATGGCGGGACGGGTGGTCCTCACCGCGGAACCCAATTACCTGGCGCAGTTCACCAGTGCCAATCAGGTGGTCTCCTACCAGAGACGGTTCATGAACGCGGCCAACGGTGAAAAGTAACGATGTCTGGACGGTTTGGAATAAACATACAGGAGGAACACAATGGATAAACGAATAAACAGACTGGAACTGGAAGCCGCCCGGTGCCGCCTCAACGTCGTACGGATGCTGCGGGCCAGCGGCCATGGCCATGTGGGAGGGGCCCTGTCCGCCATCGACATCGTCACCGCCTTGTATTTTGACACCATGCGGGTGGATCCGGAAAATCCCCAATGGCAGGACCGGGACCGCTTCCTGCTTTCAGCCGGGCACAAATGCCTGGCCCAGTACGCCGTGCTGGCGGAAAAGGGATTCTTTGACAAGGCCGTCCTGGATACCTACGGGCATCTTAAATCCCCCATCCCCGGCCATCCGGACATGCACAAGCTGCCGGGGATCGAAGCCAACACCGGGGCCCTGGGCCACGGCCTGGCCATCGCCAACGGCATGGCCGCATCCGCCAAACTGCACAAGCAGGATTACAGGGTCTACGTCATCATGGGTGACGGGGAACTGCCGGAAGGATCCAATTGGGAAGCCGCCGCCCAGGCCGCCAAATTCGGACTGGACAATTTGGTCCTCTTTGTGGACAACAACGGCCTGCAGATCAGCGGCAAGGTCACCGACGTCATGGACATGCGTCCCATCGACAAGAAATTCGAAGCCTTCGGCTGGGCGGTCACCCGGATCGACGGCAATGACATGGGTGAAATCGTGGGGGCCCTGGACCGGATCCCCCTGGCGGAAGGCAGGCCCAACATGATCCTGTGCAGCACCGTCAAGGCCAAGGGGCTCGTCATGGGGGAAGGGGATGCGTCCTTCCATTTCTGGAAACCGGACATGAAGGATCTGGACGAAGTGGAAACCATTCTGGAAAAACAGGTTGCATACCTGCAGGAAGTCAGTGAGGTGACAGCATGAAGATCGGGGAAAAATACGATCCAAGAAAAACCTTTGGGAAGGCCGTGACGGGGCTGGCCGGGAACAACGAAAAGGTCGTCGTCTTTTCGGCAGACAGCGGCAAAAGCTCAGGCTTCGGTGATTTCATCGAGCAATACCCGGAACGCTACTTCGAATGCGGCATCATGGAACAGGCCGCCATGGGCATGGCTTCCGGCATGGCCACCGCGGGCAACATCCCGGTATTCTGCGCCATCGCCCCCTTCGTCACCTGCCGGCCCTACGAAATGTTCCGCAACGACCTGGGGTACATGAAGCAGAATGTTAAGGTGGTGGGGCGCAACAGCGGCATCACCTACGCGGACCTGGGCGTCACCCATCAGAGCCTGGAAGACTTCGCCATCATCCGGATGATCCCGGGGGTCGTCGTACTGGCACCCCAGGACCCGGCGGAAATCGTGGAAGCCGTCAAGGCCATGATCGATTACGAAGGACCTGTCTACATGCGCATCGGCAATCCCCAAATCCCTGTGCTCTTTGAGGAAGGGCCCTTTGAAATCGGCAAGGGCCGGGAAATCCATGACGGTAAGGACGTCACCATCATCTCCACCGGTTCCATGACCGGCGCCGCCATGGAAGCCGCAGGGAGTCTGAGGAAGAAGGGCTACGATGTCGGGCTGATCGGCATGCCTACCGTCTGTCCATTGGATGAGAAGATGGTAAGGGAGGCCGCAGCCAAAACCGGGAAGATCCTCACCGTGGAAGAGCATTATGTGGATGGAGGACTGGGGACCATGGTCGCCGAGTGCGTCAGTGACATGGAAAATGTCCGGGTAAGGCGCATGGGGATTCCCAAGCTTTATGCCACCACGGGCAGTTACGAAGAGATCCTCGATTTTTACAACCTGAATGCCGACGGCATCATCCATCAGGTTATGGAATTTCTGCACTAAAGGAGGAAGCTGGATGATGAATGAAAAGAAGACGCGGATCCTGGCGGCCCGGATGCGGAAATGGATCGTCGAAGAAGTCTACACGGCCCAGAGCGGCCATCCTGGCGGATCCCTTTCCTGTACGGATTTTCTGGCCACGGTTTATGAAAATTATATGCACATCGATCCGGAGGAACCCGGGAAGAAAGATCGGGACCGTCTGGTTTTGTCCAAAGGACATTGCGCCCCGGCCTTGTACGCCGTCCTCGCACTCAAGGGATTCTTTCCCACAGAGGATCTGAAGACCCTGCGTCAGACAGACAGCTATCTCCAGGGCCATCCTAATATGAATACCGTTCCGGGAGTGGATATGTCCACCGGGTCCCTGGGGCAGGGAATCTCTGCCGCGGTTGGCATGGCTCTGGCCTGCCGGGATCAAGGATATGAAAATCGGATCTACGCCGTATTGGGCGACGGCGAATGCGATGAAGGACAGGTCTGGGAGGCTTCCATGTGCGCCGCCCATTATGGTTTGAACAATCTTTGTGCCTTTTTGGATTACAATGGCCTGCAGATTGATGGGAAGACCTCAGATGTCATGAATACCAAGAGCCTGGCGTCCAAATTCAAATCCTTTGGCTGGCACGTCATCGAATGCGACGGCAATAACATTGGCGAATTAATTACGGCTTTGCAAGAAGCTCAAAACTGGACGAACGGACCTTCCATCATCATCGGCCATACCATCAAGGGAAAAGGCGTGTCCTTCATGGAAGGGGATTATACCTGGCATGGTAAGGCTCCTGATCAGGAACAGTACGAGCAGGCCATGGACGAATTGGATTTGGCGTTGAAAGCATTGGAGGTGGAATGATATGGATGAGCCAAAGAAAACAGCAACCCGTGCCGCTTACGGGGAGGCCCTGGCCGAGCTGGGGAAGGACCATGATTTCTACGTCCTGGACGCTGACCTGACCAAGTCGACGATGACCATAAAATTCAAGGAAGCCTTTCCCAAACGTCACTTCAATATGGGAATCGCGGAAGGCAACATGATGGCAGTGGCGGCGGGCATCGCTTCCACTGGCGTACCGTGCTTCGCCAGTACCTTCGCCGTCTTCGCAGCCTGCCGGGGATGCGAGCAGATCCGCAATTCCATCTGTTATCCCAATCTGAATGTGAAGATTGGGGCGACCCACGCGGGGATTTCTGTCGGGGAGGACGGAGCTTCACATCAGGCGGTGGAAGATGTGGCAGTGATGCGGGCTATACCCAACATGCACGTACTCCAGCCTTGTGACGCTGTATCGACCCATTGGGCCGTCAAAGCAGCCTTGGAAACCGATGGCCCATTTTATTTGCGGCTTGGGCGTCTGGCTGTTGAACCCGTTTATAAGGCAGGGCAGGTTTTTGAACTGGGCAAGGGCGTTGTGCTGAAGGAAGGGTTCGACCTGACCCTCATCACTTCCGGCCTCATGGTTCAGGAAACCCTGAAGGCTGCTGGAATTCTCAAAGAATCCGGGATCCATGCCCGGGTCATCGACCTGCATACCATCAAACCCATTGATGAAGACATCATCGTCAAAGCGGCGCGGGAAACAAAGGGGATTGTGACGGTGGAGGAAAGCAATGTGCTGGGAGGCCTCGGCAGCGCTGTGGCGGAAGTGCTCAGCCAGAAACAGCCGGCGCGTCTGAAGATTATCGGGATTGAAGACCGTTTTGGCTGTTCCGGCAAGCCAGCGGAGCTTTTGAACCATTATGGGCTCTCTGCTGATAAGATTGCAGAAAAAGTCATTCAATATTATAAAGAACTCAATTAACGAAGGAGGATGCGGATATGAGAATCGCAATCGGATGTGATCCCAATGCGGCAGCGTACAAGAAGGTGTTAATTCCTTTTATTGAAGCGTTGGGCCACAGTTGTGAAGATTTCGGCAGTGAGGATCCCATTTACGCCAACACGGCCATCAAGGTCGCGGAAGCAGTGGCGGCGCGTCAGTACGACCGGGGGATCCTGATTTGCGGAACGGGGATCGGTGTGTGCATTTCGGCCAATAAGGTCAAGGGAGCTTACGCGGCGCTGGTGACGGATATTTATCAGGCACAGAGGGCCCAGCTCAGCAACAATGCCAATATCATGACCATGGGGGCCCAGGTGACGGGGATTGAGTCGGCCAAGTGCCTGGTAAAGGAATACCTGGGCGTGACCTTTGATCCGGCGTCCCGTTCCATGCCGAAGGTGGCCAGGATTACGGAATACGAGAATGAATAATATTGGGTCTATCGAATTCTTGGCAATTTTTATTAATTTGAGGATGATTGATTTGACGTTTGTGGATGTCCAATTAGGCATCGCAGATGTCTTGCAGGAAAAATTCAATTGTGTTAAAGTGGCTCATATGAGCCACTTCAAACTATCGACAAAGCCAGGAAAATCTGCATGGGTTTCCTGGCTTTTTTCTATATCCTGCGGATGATCGATGAAGCCATCGACTTTGATTTCATATACGATCTGTTGGAAGATAAATACTGTCTGGATAACGGCAGGCCCAGTATCGACCCGGTCGTACTCATCAAGCTGCCAATTATCCAATACCTCTGCTCCTATTCCACCACCAGCCGGGAAGGCTACCGTGAATACAAGAGCGATCCCCATATCTGTCGGGACTGTCCTTACCTTTAGTCTATTATACAAAAAAATGGAGATTTTTATTGTTGTACGTGATTTTTAAGGCGCTATTAGGGGCTACTGGACCCCGACATCATCATAATATAAAATCATTTGGCGAAAATAATAATGGGTAGTACAATGAACTATAAAGGAGGCGATAAGGATGGCATTTTCAATCAGACTTACACCAGAAGAGAAAAGTTTGGCAAGCAGTTACGCCAAACTTCATTCAATGTCTCTGGGAGAAGCATTTAAGAGGGCTTTGTTTGAAAAAATAGAAGATGAATATGATCTTCAAGTTGCAGATGAAGCTTATCAGGAATACCTTGATGATGGAAAGAAAAGCAAATCGATTAATGAATTGTGGGATGAACTGAAAATATGACATATCATATCCGGACAACCAGTCGATTTGATAAGGAATTTAAGAAGCTCGACCATTATACTAAGCGGATTTTAAAAGCGTGGATTACTAAGAATCTGGAGAGTTGCCAAAATCCCCGGCAGCACGGTAAGGCATTATCAGCCAATAGAAAAGGTCAATGGCGATATCGGATTGGGGATTATCGGTTAATTTGTGTCATTGAAGATGATGAGTTAATTATTTTGGCACTTTCCATTGGACATCAAAAAGAAGTATACAAAAAGGAAAATCAATAGTTGACATTAAAGTGGCTCATATGAGCCACTTTGAAAAATCGAACAATAGTATTTAATAATATATCATCATAGAGATTCTCATACCTTCAGATACAAAAGGCCGCATACAGCGGCACCGTCTTCTTCCCATCCTCAAAACCGAAATTACGGCTTGAAAGCTTGACTGCATAAGCCGGCTTGAAACGGCTGATGTATTGATTCAGGCTTTTGGACCGGATATTATCCGCACTTTTCACCTCAATTGGAATGATATCCTGGCCATACTGGATGATAAAATCCACCTCAGCGCCCCTTTGCGATACCCAATAATAGTCGCAATAGCCATTGACCGTCAGATGGAAATCAACGTAATTTTCAACCAGGCCTCCCTTGAAATCATCTAAATCCGGTGAGGAAAATAATATATCACCGGCGACGATCCCTTTTTTGGCACAGAGCAATCCCAAATCCGACACATAAATCTTGAAGGCATCGATATCGCGGTAATTATCCAGCGGTTTGACAATGTGCTCCACCTTGTAAATGCGGTGGACGATGCCAGACAGGATCAGCCATTCAATGGCATTCTCAAATTCGGCAGCACGGCCGCCCTTTTTTAAGAGCTTGTACTGGAAACGCGTATTTTTTTTAGAAAGCTGGACAGTGATATTGTCATAGGTCAACCGTGTTTTCTGGGTTTCCCTGGCCGTATTATATTTGCTCATATCGTTCAAATAGCATTGAAGCATTACGGATTGGGTATTGCGGATCAGCAGATAGTCCCGGGTTTCAACGAATTGCTTCACACATTCCGGCATCCCGCCCACCACGAGGTATTCGCGATAATGGGTCATGGCAGCATCGTGCAGGATTTTGGGAAGGGGTGTATTTGTGTCAAAGCAGTCCCGGATACGTCCGACCAGGGTTTCTTCGCCCAATGCCAGTAAAAATTCTTCCATATCCATGGGATAAAGGGTCTTGATGTCGACTTTGCCCACAGGAAAGGAGAAAGTTTCACGGTTGACCGCGACACCCAGCAGACTTCCAGCGGCGATGACATGGATATCCGGGGCTTCTTCACAGAAATATTTTAAAGAGGTCAGAGCCCGTTCACACAGCTGGATTTCGTCAAAGATAACCAGTGTCTTTTCTCGGACGATGGTTTGCCGGGATAAGTGGGATAAAAGGGGCAGCAGGTAAGCCGGTTGGATATTCTCAGAGAAAGCCTCTGAAAGATGGGGATCCGTTTCGAAATTAAAGTAGGCGACATTGTCATAGTGTTCACGTCCGAAGGCAAGCAAGGAATAGGTTTTTCCAACCTGGCGGGCTCCCTGAAGGATGAGTGGCTTGCGATAAGGGCTTTTCTGCCATTGGGTCAAATACGATTCGATTTTACGGTACATGGGCATTTCCTCCAATTTATCACCATTATACACGTAAAACAATGTGAAATCAATAAGAATAATTACATTATTTAACACATAAAAATAAGGAATATTAACGGAAATATTGATTCAAGCTTTTAGATCGGACATTATCTGCGCTTTTTACCTCGATTGAAATGATATCCTGACCACGCTGGATGATGAAATCCACCTCAGCGTCCCTTTCTGATACCCAATAATAGTCGCAATAGCCATTGACCGTCAGATGGAAATCAACGTAATTTTCAACCAGGCCTCCCTTGAAATCATCTAAATCCGGTGAGGAAAATAAAATATCATCGGCGACGATTCCTTTTTTGGAACAGAGCAATCCCAAATCCGACACATAAATCTTGAAGACATCAATATCGCGATAATTGTCCAATGGTTTGTCAATGTGCTCCACTTTGTAAATGCGGTGGACAATGCCAGTTATTCGGGCGGCGCCCGTTACAAGACCCACATCCAAAACAAAGGATGGGAATCGCAGTGGAAGGCCGATGACGTGATGTCAAGGACCCAGGGGCAATCCCTTCGTCTGGAAGCCATCCAGATCGAATTAACTGGGGAAATGGCAAACCATTATGACGTTTATTACCGGGTCCACGCGCAGAACTACGGCTGGCTGGACTGGGCGAAGAACGGCAGCATCGCCGGAACCACAGGACATGGCTTCCATCTGGAAGGCATTCAAATCTGCCTGGTTGCGAAAAATGGGCCGGCTCCCGGAGCAACAGATACCCCAGTCATCCAGACTTTTGACAGCTATGAAGCAGGCGTCATGTATGCCGTGAACAGAAACCGGAGGGAAAATGGATTGGCCTATGTGACAGGGCTTCCCAAACTGCACTAGGCAGTGGCCATCCGGTCGGATGAATTGCTGCAAGCCTTCAGCCATACCCGCTCGGATGGATCCTCCTGCTTTACTGTTGGAAAACAGGTTGGGCTGGAACAATCCTTGTGCGGTGAAAACGTTGCTGCCGGGTATCCCAGCGCGGAAGCGGTTGTCGATGGCTGGATGCATTCCGCCGGGCACCGCGCCAATATCCTCAATGCCTCAGCCAAGTACATGGGACTTTCCATGTCATATGCCCATTCAGGATACGGTTATTATTGAGCGCAGCTGTTTGCCTATTGATCAGTTGACGTTCATCAGTGCTAAAGGCTGGATATCTCTGCATTGGTGGGGGTAGGTGGAGCATCCTTCTCAACCGTAAAACCCTTCAAAAAAGGCAATTTAAAGGGCCATCTGATCCAGGCGGACAAGATCTATCGTAACCGCGAAAACCTGCGGTATTGCAAAGAAAAACAGATTGCCATCACCGGTCCGGCCATCGAGGAATGACCAAGTTGACAAAAAGCAGGCTTACTGCAATCTGTGTGAACGCAACACCATCGATGGATGCTTCGGCACAGCCAAACGATCTTATGGTATGGATTGAATCAAAGCAAGGCTGGAAGAAACCTCCGTAACGGTCATCTGTTTATCCGTCATCGTATTGAACCTGCACAAAAGGCTGGCCGTCTTTTTGTGGCGATTTTTCGGCTGGCCGATTTAAGTGGCTCTTTTGACCCTACCTATATTTTATAGGGGAAAAATATGTTGAATAGCTTGACAAACTTTTATAATGGCTGTACAATGTAGCCACGAGTGAAGTTTGCGAAGTTTCTGCTTCACATTTATTCGGGAAAGAGGAAATCTTATCCCGCTACAGGCTCGATTGAGCAAAAAGCTGGTACATTAAAAGGTGCCAGTTTTTTATTTTAAAATTTTGCTTGCACTAGTAAAAAAACGTGTATAATGTTCTCACAAGTAAAGTGGCGGTTAATGACGATTAACTGGATTGGCTTCACACCATAAACCGGAAAAAAAGAAGTCTGTTTCCGGGATGCGGCTCTTAAGGGCGAAAAGCTGGCACTTCAACAAGTGCCAATTTTTTCAGGCTTTAGCCAGTATTGATGATTTTATCTTCCCCCATGAGAAACTTGATCAAAACAACGAATGGATCTCATTAGCGGGTCTGATTCCGTGGGAAGCCATCATGGGCAGTCCCCACGAACAGACCATTGTTAAAATCAAACCTCGCGATTACTGCAAATAAGTACTGAAAGCTTTTCAATTCATCAGCAAGAACCGCAGGAAGGGCAGTAAGAAAATCCCAAAAGGCATCCGCAGGCAGCTGGGTTACCTCCGGCGGGACATCACCATCATCGCAGATTACCTTGAAGAAGGCACGAACCTTGGACCACGGCAGCAGCAATGTCTGGAGACAATGCTGGAACCCGACGCGCAACAACGCCCATGTATGATGCCAAAAGCCAGACCATCCTGGATCGAATCGTCAGCCTCAGTCAGTATTGGGTCCGTCCCATCATTCGGGATAAGGTCATCGCTAAAACCAAATTCGGATCGAAGCTTCATCTCAGTGTAACGGACGGGTATTCACGCATCAAGCGCTTTGATTTGACGCATGCAATGAAGCGGATGAATGAAAGAACGCTGTTGAAAGCTATTACTGACGGACCGGCCATTATCCGGAACGCATTCTGGAGGACAAGATTTTTCGTAACCGAGAAAACCCGCGGTATTGACTGGAAAAACTTTTGATTGCAAAACTCTTGAAATAGCTGTATAATATAGCTATTAGTGGAGTGGTGGTTAACGACGGTTAATCAGTTCGGCTTCACACTAGATATGACCGGGAGGATAGGAAATATGTTCCCGGGATGCGGCTCAGCTGAGCGAGAAGCTGGTACTTTTACGAGTGCCAGTTTTTTTTGACCGCTTAATTCCAACCGCTTGGCGAGGATTTTTGGTTCATTTATTGAATTTTCGAATAAATTTGGGATCATTGGAAAATTTGACGGCGGATTCAAAAAGGACCCGCTGGATTTGACAAAACCTGTTGTCAATGGAAAGGTGAAGTATAAATGAATTGCCATCCACGCTGTGGAGCATCGGGAAAATGCCCTTTGTTGGAAAGAAAAGTGGCTCATATGAGCCACTTCCGATTCAGAAAATCAAATAATCCCTGTGGGCTTTAACAAATTGATTTCCCCAGTGAATATACTTGCAGAAGGAATGCAGAGTCGTTCATGCTCCCTTTTTCGGTCATGTCAGGGATATAAACTTCCCCAATGCTTTCCCAATTCAGATAGGAGCACATCGCTTTGTACTGTGCGGATGCAGCGCTGTATACGCCATCCGCGCCAGAATCGATCAGCAACGCCGTTTTGGTAAAATGAAATCCAATCTTTGCTCTGGCATACATCCGGTCAATTACGGCCTTAAGCTGAGAGGTAATGTCGAACCAGTAAATGGGGGAGGCAAATACAAGCAGATCCGTGTGGTCGATAATCGTTAAAATATCAGCCATATCATCCTTTTGGACACACTCTCCATCGTGCGTAAAGCAGTACTGGCATCCCAGACAGCCAGAAATATTTTTGCCGGCAAGGTTGATAAGGGAAACATCGTGGCCCGCTTCCACAGCCCCATTTTCAAAAGCCTTTGCCATAATTTCCGTATTTCCGCCAATCCTCGGGCTTCCGTTCAATATTGTGATTTTCATGAACAACCTTCCTTTTTAAATTCAAATTTTGTTTTTGCTTAATTATATCATAATCATGAAACTTTAGGGAAGATTGTCTGAGAAAGATAGTATTCCATATGGGGGGTATATGACGTAAATTTTATACTCAATGTATAAGATTAATTTTATGGATTTAGTAAGCTTTATAGTCGAGGTATAAAAGGAGAAATGCATTTTTACGTACCGTAAAATTATATACAAAAAGTATAAGATCAACGTTATGGATGCAGTAAGCTTTATACTCAAGGTATAAAAGAAGGAACGAATTTTTGCGTACCATAAAATTTTATACTCAATGTGTAAGATCAACGTTATGGATGTAGTAAGCTTTATAGTTAATGTATAAAAGAAGAAACGCATTTTTGCGTACCGTAAAATTTTATATCCAATGTGTAAGATCAACGTTATGGATGTAGTAAGCTTTATAGTTGATGTATAAAAGAAGGAACGAATTTTTACGTGCCGTAAAATTTTATACTCAATGTATAAGATCAACTTTATGCGTGAAGTAAGCTTTATACTCGAGGTATAAGAGAAGAAACGCATTTTTATGTACCGTAAAATTTTATACTCAATGTATAAGATTAACGTTATAGATGTAGTAAGCTTTATAGTTGATGTATAAAAGAAGAAACGCATTTTTGCGTACCGTAAAATTTTATACATAATGTACAAGATCAGCTTATGGATGTAGTAAGCTTTATAGTCGATGTATAAAAGAAGAAACGCATTTTTGCGTACCGTAAAATTTCATATCCAATGTATAAGATCAACGTTATGGATGTAGTAAGCTTTATAGTTGATGTATAAATGAAGAAACACATTTTTGCGTACCGTAAAAATTTATACTCAATGTATAAAGAGCTTTTTATATGACGCAAAAATGTTTTGCTCATACAAAAAAGTGATTTTATACACGGAGTTGGGCGTATAATCGCTGTATAACATAAAAAATGTCACCTTAGTCAGTACAAAACCAAGATAATTCAATCAGAATCCATTGTTTTGAAGGGAAAAACAATCAAATTCAATGGAAAAAAGCACTTTATACTCATATTATAAAAACAAAAAACATTGCCAAAAAGTGCGAAAAGTATTGCCAAAACATCAATTGAAAAAAATGGCGGTTTTGGCAATAAAAAAAGGCTGATAAATGGCTAAATCAAGCCATCTATGCAAAAAAATCCGAGGAGTTTAGGAGAGATTTTTCGTAGGAAAAATTCTCGACTAAACGGTTTTGACTTTATGGTTTTAAAATTTGAAAATGTATGATGGTCAATTTATTTGAAGAATTGGAATATGAATCGATACTGAATTATATTATTGGGATTGGAGAGGCATTTATTAATATAGTATTTTATCTTTATAAAAATGAATGGATTGATTTATAAGAACATATATTATAAGATGATTGTCTTTAGTTGTATTTTTTCGAGGCTAAAAGAATTTAAGAAGTAAAGTGGCTCATATGAGCCACTTTAAGAAAATGAAAAGATGTCATTCATATTGTATGGATGGCATAAAGTGGAAGATTTGTCATCCATTCCTGTTTGCGATAATCGGACATGGATGTACGGATCGCCTCCTTAGGATGGTACTTTTCGCAATAATTGTGAAGACTCTTTGCCCGGAGATTTTCCTCTGCTTCCACTTCGATTGGGACGATGTTGCGTTCTTTTTGAATCATAAAGTCAATTTCACTGGCTGAGTTGATGGAATAGTAATAGGGTGTATAAGGGGTATCACTTATCAACTGTTGAAGGACATATTGTTCGGTCAAGGCTCCCTTGAATTCGACGAATAACGGAATTAATTGTAGTTAAAGCCTGAACAATTCAACATTAATTTCAAGTTAAAATGGAAATTATTAACATTTATTTTAAGTTAAATCAATACCATTGGGTTGGTAAGTGGCTCCTATGAATTACCTTAAGAAAAAATAAAAATTGAAAAAAATGTAATTTTTGAGGTTTTGTCATCAGGATGTCGTAAATAATCCTTTATAATCTTTTCGAAATCAAAGAAAGGGGCATTACAATGTCAAAATTACATATTATTGGAATCGATCATGGCAACGGTCAGATTAAAACAAAGCAAGCAGTATTTCCTTCCGGCGTCATTTGTCACGGAGAAACGGATCCCGGACAGGACAACATTCTGGAATTTGATGGGCAGTATTATTCTTTGGCCGTTTCACATGACGATTATCTGAGGGATAAAACTCAAAATGAACGGTATTACATTCTGACGCTTTTTGCCTTGGCGATAGAAATGCAGGCATCGCCTCGGCAGACTAATCCTGTCATGCTTGCTGTCGGACTTCCTCCGGGACATTTGAACAAGAGAACGTCCATTAAATTCAGTGACTACCTGAAACAGCGTAATCCGATCGTTTTTAAGTATAAGGGAATCCAATATTGAATCCCTCTTGAGGATGTGATGGTTTTCCCCCAGGGTATTGGCGCCATGGCTTATACGGACTGCGGTATCCTTAAGCCAAATGTCAACAAATTTGTGACCATGGATATTGGCGCAGGTACGGTCGAATATCTTGGTATCGTCCAAGGGAAAATGGATCCAAAACAATGCCGTTCCCTTCCGGAAGGGACAATGACAATCGCCAATGATATCAGCCAATTCATATCCAATCAATTTGATCTGGATGTTAGAGAAAGTGATATTAACGCAGTGATGATGGGAAGGGAAAGTTTACTGTACGACGAGATTAAAGATGCGATTCAGGATATGTATCGTAGGAAGGCCATTTCTTTTATTGACAAGGCACGGGAATTTGGAATGGATCCCCGCATTTGGCGCGTTTTTCTAACAGGTGGCGGAGCGCGATTCGTCAAACAGTACTTTACAAAAGACAATGGCGTTCAAAAATTATATGTAGAAGAAAATATCAAAGCTAACGTCCTTGGTTATGTAATGTTGGCCGAAATGAAAATAAAAAAGATGTAAGTCAATATGCAAAAGGATAAAGACAAAACAAGCTTTAAGATTGTATTTGACTTGACGGATGAGCGGGATAGGGAGATAAATGAATGGCTTTCCCAATTTCAGAGGAAAAAAAACCTGGTGACAAAAAAATGCATTGAAGCATTTATGAATAGCCCTGAAGTGGATGAACTTAAATACGTCAAGCTGACGTACAAAAAGAAAAACAAGGGTGAGGCTGAGAAGCATACTTCTGAAAAAAAAGTATTGCCTCAAATTAAAAAAACGCAGGGGAACAAAGTCAAACCTGAAGTTGATAATCCGATTGTTGAGGATGAACATGTTCTTTCCGGAGAAGAAGCCGACATGTATTTGAAAATGTCCAATTCCTTTTTAGAATAAGCGGGAAAAGCAGATGCCTGTTCATTGGATATCATTGGAAAAATTATCGCTTGCTAAGTGGCTCATATGAGCCACTTCTGAATATTTTATTGGATCCTGATAGAATAAAATAATTATATATTGATTTTATTATTTCACTTAAATAGATTGAACAAACGTGAAAATTGACTAGAAAAACTTTTGATTGCAAGAATCTTGAAATAGCTGTATAATATAATTATTAGTGGAGTGGGTGGTTAACGACGGTTAATCAGTTCGGCTTCACACTAGAACCGGGAGTATAGGAAATATGTTCCCGAGATGCGGCTCAGCTGAGCAAGAAAACTGGTACTTAAATGAGTACCAGTTTTTTTTTGAGGGTGCGCCCGGCATGGGCGATGACTAGGTGGTGAAAGTCCACTACGCGCTTGAAAGCAGGAAGTAATCCTATGTCAAGAAAAAGTACAAAATAAAATGAGAAATTTCAGTATTTCATCATCCGGCCAAAGGGACATTAGCTTTCATGAATTTTTTGTACTTATTTTCATAGTTATTTGGTGATTGATAATCACAATGCCCGTGTATTCGCGTCGTATTATAGAAGGCTTCTATGTATTCAAAGACAAGCAGATGAGCATGATTCATATCGTGGATTTTAAATCAATTGAGTTATTTAACGTATGGAATGATTCGATACAGGCGTTATCCAAAGGATAAGCCTTCTTGGAATAACTAAGCTGCATTAGTGAGTATTAATTAATATATCTAAAATAACTATAAAGTCAATTGAAGAAAACAACTAATTGATGTATAATTCACACTATTGTCAGGTGAGAAATTGTTAGGGTAATATAGACATTATTAGTGGGAAAGATCTAAAAATAGAAATGGGTAAATAATTGACAAAGGAAAAGAATAATAATAATGAAAGAAAATAATCATTCTGATAGACAGAAATCGGCTCGTATCGCGTTGCTTGTCCTGATGGACATCATTGTGCTGTTTCTGTCTTATTTTTTTGCTTGGTGGATCGTGTACAGTTTGCATATTCCCTTTGACGCCATTGTCAGATACGGTTGGTACATGGCTGCTGCTATTATTATCAAAATTGCCGTCTTCGCTTTATTGCGGATGTACCAGACTTTATGGCGGTACGCCAGTGTAGAGGAACTTTGGCTGGTTATTGCCTCAGCATGTATGGCAAATTTTGCATCCATTATCTTTTTCATTGTAATGGGCCTTCGATTTCCAACGCCTGTTTTGGTGATGAATATCATTTTTGATGTTTTCTTTGTCGGTGGTATCCGTATCGCTTACCGAACTCTCCGTAGTATGCATAACGCCAGCGAAAAAGGCGGTGGCAATGCCCTTATTGTAGGAGCCGGAGAAGCGGGAATCAAGATGCTGCGTGAACTTCAAAACAGCTCGGGTTACCGACCGTTCGGCTTCATTGACGATGATCCTTACAAACAACATCGGTTGATCAGCGGTGTCAGAGTTATGGGTGGACGTAAAGACATACCGGATATTGTAACATCAAACCCCGTGACAGAAATCATTATTGCTATGCCCACCGCATTGAAGGCGGATCGGGTGGCTATTGCACGCATCTGCGAGAAAACCGGGGTGCCGGTCAAGGTGCTTCCCACTATTAAAGACATTCTGAATTACGATATTTCCCAGCTTAAATTGCGGGATTTGCAGATTGAAGACCTTCTTGACAGGGATGAAGTGGTGCTGGATAAGGATGCCATTAGTCAGACCATCGCAGGCAGGCGGGTGTTGGTTACTGGAGGTGCCGGTTCCATTGGCAGCGAGCTTTGTCGTCAAATCGTGCGCTTTCACCCCAAAGAATTGTTTATTCTTGATATTAACGAGAATGATTTGTATTATCTCGAACTTGAACTGAATAAATACATTAAAACGACATTGAAGCCCCAGGGAATTGATATCACTTTAACAACAAAAATTGCCAGTATCCGTGAGGCTGATGTGCTCAAGAATCTCTTCTCCATTTATAAACCGGAGATTGTCTTCCACGCCGCTGCCCACAAACATGTTCCGCTTATGGAACGTACGCCGGCAGAGGCCGTTCGCAATAACGTCTTTGGCACAAAAAACGTATTGGATGCTTGTGTATCAGCGGGAGTGCGACGCTTTGTGCAAATTTCCACAGACAAAGCTGTTAACCCGACCAATGTGATGGGAGCGACCAAGCGTATCTGCGAAATTATGGTCCAGGCTTACAATCGTGCCTACGATACAGAGTTTGTGGCTGTACGCTTCGGCAACGTATTAGGTTCCAACGGGTCTGTCATCCCGATTTTTAAAAAGCAGATTGAAGGCGGGGGACCGGTGACCGTTACCCACAAGGACATCACCCGTTTCTTTATGACCATTCCAGAGGCAACCCAATTGGTGCTTCAGGCCGCCAGTATGGCCCGGGGCGGGGAAATCTTTGTGTTGGATATGGGCAAGCCGGAAAAAATCACCGATTTGGCCGAAAAGATGATCAGTCTGGCTGGATATGAGCCCTATACGGAAATCCCCATTGAGTTTGTGGGCCTGCGTCCAGGGGAAAAGCTCTATGAAGAACTTTCCTACAACCTGGATGATTTTGACCACACAACCTTTGACAGTATTTTCATTGAAAAGCCGGTACGTCTGGAATTGGTGGCAGTGGAAGCAGAATTGAAGCCCCTATGGGAGGCCGCCGAGATGGATGACAGCCATGGAATCCTCCGGGGTATCAAGAATATGGTGCCGGAGTTCAGACACGAATTGTAAGGTAAAAATTATTATAAACAGTATTGATGGTCCCATCGTAAGGTGGGATTTTTTTAAAAGGAAGCTGAAAATGACACAAGTATTCAATGCAATCATAACGGCAGCATACTACACCTATCACGATGTAATTCGGTACGTTATCCAGTATTTGCCAATCGCAGTAATTTTTGGGGGACTGTTTTGTGTGGCCTATGCTATTATAAAAAAAATAACATGGCTGGATGGTGGTTTGCGGGGATCCGAGCTGTTTCGGATGTTTATATTGGCGGTGTACGGTGTTGCCGTGGCATTTATTACCATACTGAATCGGGCACCAGGCAGTGAGGATGCAGTGGACCTTCAGTTTTTGGTGGGAATTGGCTTAACTACCAGTTATCTTGCCGAACTCATTGAAAATGTTTTGCTCTTTATGCCTTTAGGTGTGATGCTTCCCACCGTACTGCCTCGACGAGGGGGTAAGGGGATTTTTCGGTTTATTTGTGTTGGGGGCCTTGGCTTCATTGGCAGCTTGGCAATTGAGGTGACTCAATTAATTACCAGTCGGGGGATGTTTCAAGTTGACGATTTAGTGATGAATACCCTGGGAGCTTTGGCAGGATGTATGCTGTACACTCTGGTGCGCGGCGAATAATAGTAGAAAAGAAGAAAGTGATGGAGCCGCTTTTTAGCGGCAGTTGATAATAATTGCTTACAACACCGCCTTTTAGGCGTGCAAGCAAAAAAGACCTTTCAGTGCTAAATTCAAACCACCACTTGAAGTGGTGGTCATGACTTTTTCAAAAAGAAATGGCAAAACCATATAATTTGATAAAGATAATAGATTTTCTTGACATCTCTTTGATGTCTTTCTTTTATAATAAATAAATAATATTTTGGATTGTCAGACAATAACACAGGATTAATGCTGATGGCAGCCATAATGATTACTTAGAGGTTAAGGGCGCAGTCAAGGAAAAAATACCTGCCTGACTGCCAATGTCAAGAAAGATTTTGTATGATTTGGCGGACCTTTCTGAATATTATGAATCAAATGGATCATTAAGGGATGTTGTGAGAATGGAAAAAAGAGATATGGAGAAAAACATAGAAAAAAGCGAAAAAGAAAAGAAATGGATGAAAGACACAAACTGGAATATGCTCACGGTAACCATTATCGTGTTATTTCTTCTCCTTTTGATTGCCTTTCTTGGAATATCAAAAGTAAAAGCAGCAGGCAATGTTTGTCAAATTGGAAACCAAACATATACCACGTTGAGTGACGCTGTGACCGCAGTTCCTACAAATAATGCGCAGACAACGATTGAGATGTTGACCGCTTATACATTGCCAGCGGCCATCACCGTACCCACAGGGAAAAATATCATCATCAAACCGGCATCAACCGTAAGCGGCAACACAATATTGGCTCGATCCTCTGGGAATAACAATTATTTCATTGTCAACAGCGGTGGGACATTGACACTGAGGGACATAACCTTAAACGATGCCGCAGGTGGGTTGACAAGCGCGTCTGCACCGGCCATTCAGGACAGCGGTACTGTCAGCCTAACGGGCAGTACCATTATTGAGAATATGATTCGATCCGGAAATAACAATGGAATGGGTGTCTCGCTGAGTGGCGGTGTACTAAACATGGAAGACAATAGCGCCATTAATGGTTGCACTGGCTATCAGGGGGCTGCCGTTTACTTGACTAACGCCAGTACCTTTACCATGGAAGGAAGCAGTGCCATTACTGGCTGTACCGGCATTAATGCTGGCGTTATCGATATTAGTGGTGGATCTACCGCGACCATTCAGGGCAATGCCAGTGTGATCAATAACACGGGAGGCAGTTATGGTACGTCCTCTGCTATCTTTCTCAGATACAGCGGACCTGCATCTGTTTTGAACATTAGAGGTAGTTCGAAGTTGAGTGGAAACACCAGCAACGGAGGATCGAATGAAGCCTGTACCATTGCCTCCCATCATGATGCTGGTACAATCAACATTGGAGAAAGTGCTGTCATCAGCAGTAATGTTAATACCAATGGAACCGGTGCTGCTGTGCTTGTGGCTTCTGGTGTAACATTAAACCTGACTGGCGGTACTTTGACAGGAAACACTAGCGGAGCCAAAGGTGGTGGAGGGATTTATGTTTTTAAAGATCGTAGACTTAGTACTTTCCCTGTCATGAACATCTCGGGGAATTCGAAAGTTTATGGCAATATGGCCGGGAGTTCAAATCGGAATGTTTACCTGGATGCAAATACAAATAATATCAATGTAATTGGGTCCTTGGCCAGTGATGCCAATATCGGCGTCACCGCGACCGACCGTCTGGCTGAAACCAATCAGTTCGGGGTCACCATATCAGCATCCGCGTCCAGTGTGGATGGATTGTATCATTTTACCAATGATACCAATGCCAGTCTGTACGGCGTGGCGGGGATTTCTAATGAGGTAGTCTGGGGGAAAGGAACCTGCCAGATCATTAGGAATGGCGTGTGGATTGCCACCTATGACACTCTGGCCGCTGCATGTGCAACAGCTCAGAGCGGCGATACCATTGAGGTTTTTAAGAGCCATGTCAGTCCGGCAGCCGTATTGGCATCCGGCAAGACTGGCGTCACCATAAAAACAGCGCCTACTGGGACGCCGACGGTCAGTAATTCACGTACCTTCCTGCCGGCATCCGGCGAAAGTACAACGGCCACCGTCTCCAGAGGAACGTCAGACACCACCAGTACCCTGCTTACGGTAAGCGGCGAAGCCACCGTGTCAAATTTGATTTTGGATGGGAAGTCTGTGGCGAGTAATAACCCTTTAATTTCGGTGTCACAAGGAGGTACCTTGACCTTGGAACCAACGTTCATTGTCAGGAATGGAGTGGGGACAACAGCAAGTGGAAGTGTTGGAACGATTGGGGGCATTGATGTATCCGGAACCCTGAACAGTGGTGCTACGATTACGGGCTGTCAGGGCAAGCTTGCAGGGGCCATTGCTTGTGAATCGACTGGGAAGGTCAACCTGACTGATGGAACTAACATCACGGGAAATAGCGCTACATTGGTAAATGCTGCTGCATATACTCCTGGAGCGGTGTTCATCAAGCCCCAGGCAGGCCTGACCGTCAAGGGCAGTGTTATCGTACAAAATAACACCAACGCTTCAGGAGGTGCGGCCAATGTCGGCCTCAATGACGCCAACGGTACCATTGGTGTCATTGACAGCCTGGGTCAGAACTCATATATCGGCGTTACTGTCCAGACATCAAACGCGAAGGACCATGTCTCTGGTCATGACTTTGCTGTGGGATACTCTGCCGATGGTCAGACACCAAGTTCAGCAACAGCCACTGCCGCTGTTGGTTATTTCCACGATGATATCTCACCGAACCTGGCCATTACAGCCAATGGTACCACCGCTGGAGATGTGACCCATGAATCGAAAATTTACTTTGATGACGGCCACATCATCGTCACTAAAACGGCGACCGGGACATACGCTGACAAAAGCAAAACCTTTACAATGAGCGTTTCTTACACTGCCGCCGGAGGGACGGTGGTGACCAGGACCTGCAATATTGCTGATGGCGGGAGCCAGACGTTTTCCATTCCCGTTGGCGCTGCCTATACCGTTACAGAAACAGCAGCGGCCGGATACACCGGCTCCGTAACCGCCACGGTGCCGGCAGGCAGTACAGAAACATCGGTTAAGAATGGTGATGGCATTACTGTTACAGGCACCAAGGCAGTGGGAAATACCACCCTTGCATACACCAACAGCAAAATTGATATCCCAGTCACTGGCGTAGCCACCGGCTCCGACAGTGGCGCCTGGATGTTGATAAGCATTGGTTTTGGAAGCACATTATTAGCAATGGGAACGAAATGGAAGCATCGTCCGGATAAAAAAATATATCGAAATGATAAAAACCAATAAACGTGTTGGATTGGTTAGATAACAGAAACCTGATTTGCAAGTGGAGTGAATTGGGTTTTTCTTTTCTTTAAAATGTAATCGTCCGATATAATTTTTATAGAGTGAAATCACTAGTTTCGTATGAATAAATAAAAGTTTTTGTAAAGAATTGGCGAAAATCGCGAAATTTGATAAAGATAATATATTTACTTGAGAGATCATTGATATCTATCTTTTATAATGATTCTAGCAATGTTTTGGCGAGTCAGAACGAAGCATTGTATTTAAAACTTTAACTAAGGTGGTGAAGAACATGTCGACCATGGGGGAAAGGCTGAAAGAAGCCCGCTTGAAAAGGAATTATTCACAAGTTCGATTGGCCAGCTCAGTTGGTGTTTCCAGAGGAGTTATCACAAACATTGAAGGCGGATTGATTGAAAACCCAAAGCAAGTTTACCTGGAAGCCATCTGCAATGAACTTAACATCAATAGTGCGTGGCTGATCAGCGGCGAAGGGGACTCTGGCCTGGAAAAAGAAGGTGTGATGACAAAGAATGCAATCAAAGGGATGCTCAATGATTTCAACGAATCCGAATTGTACTATATTCTAGAGGTAATCAAAGCTTATAAAAATTCGCGCAATGTCTCAAGACAGCATAATCAGCCGTTTATGACATGAAATCTGCTGTTTGTGACAAAAAAGAACATAGGTGGAAATTTTATCGTATAATAAGACAAATAGAACATTAAGTTTTGGTTTAACTTTTTTTAGATTCGTGTCATAATTAAAATGTATCGATTATGAACAGGAGGGAATAATGAGTTCAACCAAACAACTTATTGTATATCAGCATGATCTTGATGGCTTCAAGGTCCAGTTGATAGAGGAAGAAAAAAGTCAGGCGACCATTGATAAATACGTGCTTGACGTCCGGCGCTTCTTGGAATATATAGAACTTAGGGGGGAGGACCTGAGCAAGGAAAACTGTATTGCATACAAAGAACAGCTGATGGAAAGATACAAATCAACCAGCGTGAATACCATGATTGCAGGGATAAACCATTTTCTTAAATATAAGGGTGAATTTGGATTATGTCTTAAGCCCCTGCGGGTTCAGCACCGAATTTTTGCTGAGGAAGGCAGTCTTCTCAGCAAACAGGAATACGGGAGATTGGTTCAGACAGCTTTTCAAAAAGGGTATGAAAAAATTGCGTTAATCATGGAAACCATCTGTTCAACGGGAATCCGGGTAAGTGAGTTGAAGGATATTACCGCAGAGGCTGTACGGGATGGACAGACCGAGGTTTATAACAAAGGGAAGATCCGAACCGTCTTTCTTCCGGACAAATTGAGGAAGGCGCTGAAGACTTATATGGGCAAAAAACAGATAACAGAAGGACCAGTCTTCGTTACGCGTAATAATAAACCAGTGGCACGGGGGAATATATGGACGATGATGAAACGCATGGCCAGGTTGTCTGGCATATCCATGAAAAAGGTATTTCCACACAATCTGAGACACTTGTTCGCACGGACCTTTTATGAAACAGAGAAAGATATCATCAAATTAGCAGACTTGCTGGGGCACAGCAATATAGAAACGACGCGTATTTATACGAAAACAACGGGATGGGAGTGTAAAAAAATATTAAATAATCTCGATTTGCTTTTCTTATGACATAATAAAAATTATGTATTTATTTTACTTTGGATGATGATGTTTTAATACATTTGTTCATCAAATTCCACCATTCCTTAAAAAATACAGCGATTTTCTTAAAATGAACTTCGTTTTTTCTGAGATTCTTTTATGGTTCTCTCGTATTAAACACTTTAATTCTCTATTTTACTATACCATAAAGTCTTTATAAAGGCAATAGTAAATACTATCAAAAAATAAAGTAAATTTTTATTATATCATATAAATAATTCATCTGGAAACTTAACAATTCTTTAGAATTGTTTTTTTTTTGATACAAATAATTCAACATCAAAATATAACAATTTTGTTTATTCATCCATACAATCTTGACAGTCCTTTGTGTAAACGCAAAGGACTGCTTTTTATTTACCTTACTAAAAGGACATAATTTTTATTATATCTTTATATTTTGCACAGAAATATTTCGTGATTCGCAAAAGAAATGAAAATATTTGATTAAAAAGGAGAAAGGATTGAATGAAAACAGTCAAAAACAGGAAATTCAAGGAAATACCACCTTAAGTCAGGACGTCAAGCGGCTGGTCATCAAGATAATTTGCGTCGTGGTGGCGGGCGGCCTGATCTTCACCTTCGTGTTTGGTGTGTATCGCTATGCGGATCCGGGGATGAAACCGGCCATCCGGGATGGCGATCTGCTGGTGGTCTACCGGGTGGATAAGCGCTACAGCGCCATGGATGTCACCCTGTTTGAATATCAGGGCCGGCTTCTGGCAGGAAGGGTGGTGGCTGTGGCTGGGGATACGGTGGACATCGGGCCCCAAGGCCTTATGGTCAACGGTGCTTATCAGCAGGAGGACAGCATTTATGAAGAAACCACCCAATTCACTGGCGGCGTCACCTTTCCGCTGACCGTGGGAGACGGACAGATCTTCGTATTGGGAGATAACCGGACCCATGCCACGGACAGCCGGATTATGGGATGCATCAATGTTGCAGATACCAAGGGCAAGATCATCGGCCTGATCCGGCGCCGGAGTGTGTAAAGAAATCAGGATGTTCGTTAGAAAAATAATTTAAAGAAGAAAGAGGTAAGAAAGATGCAAAGAACAAGAAGCGGTTTAAAGATGCTGCTTCTGACAGCATGTCTGTCAGTGGCCCTGTTGATTGGGCTGGGAGGGAGTGTGTTTGCAGATGAGACAAGATATTCAGCAGCGGATACGACTCTTGAAAAAGATTTTAAGATGGATACGAATCTGACAACACCGGCTGAAAAATTCACATTCACGTTTGTGCCCGTGAAAGTCAATGAAGATGCAGCAAGTTCAACGAATATGCCAGTACAATATACGAAAACCCTTACGTATACATCGGTAGACCCAACGACAACAACCATAACCGGTGACACAAAAATAGTGTACGAGCAATTAAAGGGGACGGAAGGAGCAACACGAAGTGAAACAGATGGAAAACTTCTTCCTTCACTTGGGGTAACAGAAGGTACACAGTTTACCCACGCAGGGGTTTATGTTTACACCGTGACAGAAACAAGTACATCGGATTCAGCTCCGGATAACGGAACTGTTACATCCAGTAAAGCAAAATATACAATGCGGGTATATGTTGATAACTCAACAGTTACTGGATCAGTAAATGGATTGATTATATCCGGAGTTACTATCCAAAATGATTTGGATGATAATGGTACAGCTGTAGAAAATACGCCAAAGGTTGATCCCACAACGAGTGAGACTAAAAAGCAGTCAGCTTTTGTTTTTACCAATACCTTTACCAAATCACAGACATTGGATATTCAAAAAACAGTGACTGGCAACAATGGGGATAAGTCCAGGGAATTCCCATTCACTACGACTTTAACCCTGCCGTCGACTAACAGTGCAACTACTAGCTATACAGCAGAAATTTGGAAGGATGGAGCAAAAGTAACTGGTTCAACCGATGTGATTTTTAATTCTACGTCATCCCCTGCATATACAAACACTTACCAATTGAAGGACGGCGAATACTTGCATTTTTCTGCATTGCCGGTTGGAACGACTTATACGGTCACAGAAAATTTGACAGGTAATACAGCTTTTTCAAATTATAAGGCAACCGCAACTGTCCAATATGATAACAAAACAGCTATAGCCGCGACTGGTACAGATGCCACACCAGCTACAGGAGCAAGCATTACAGTCAATCAAACAGGAGATGGAACAACTGCTGCCAAAACAGCTGTTGGTGAAACAGCAGCTAACAAGACGATTGTAACCAATGAATATCAGACTGTTACAGTCACCGGCCTGTTCATCGACAACCTGCCCTATATTCTGATGATTGCCGTGCCGCTTATGGCCTTCGGGTTCTACATGGCAAGCAAGAAGAAGAAAGGCGCCCGTTCATAAATGAGGGATTGCCAGGAAGTGCGGGGCAAGCGGATTGTGAGGATACTGGACGGCACCATCAATAAATCGGTTGCCGTCGTCCTCATCTTCATGCTGCTCTTCGGGGTTTACGCCCTCTGGGATTCCCACATGGTTTACCAGGAAGCGGACGCCAGCCAGTATAAGGCCTACAAGCCGACCACTGACACCTCCCCGTCCTTCGATGAGCTGAGGGCCATCAATCCTGATGTCTTTGCCTGGCTGACCATTTACGGCACCCATATTGATTATCCCGTGGTTCAGGGGGCGGATGATACAAAATACCTGAATACCAACGCTAAAGGGGATTATGCCATATCCGGCGCCATTTTCCTGGATGGCAAGAACCATCGGGATTTTTCGGATTTCAACAGCGTCATTTATGGCCATCACATGGAAAAGAACGAGATGTTCGGTCAGATAAGTGATTTTGAGGAACAGGCCTTTTTTGACGCTCACCCTTATGGCAATTTGTTCGTAAACGGACGGAACTATGGCGTCCAGATCTTCGCTTTTGATACGGTGGATGCCTACAATACCAATGTTTACGATGTGGGGCTGACCGAACCATCAGCCAAGGAAGCCTATCTTAACAGCATCCTGAGCGGTGCCAAAATCAAGCGTGAGGTTGGCGTGACCACGGCGGACCATTTGCTTCTGATGAGCACCTGCAGTGAAGATGTCACCAATGGACGGTATATTTTGGTCGCCCGGATAACGGATCAGACCTACCCCGATACCTTTGGAGGAAGCAGCGACAATACCGGAAATGGAGCAGACGCCATAAGGGGGTGGCTGATGCGGATTCCCTGGCAGGGATGGGCCTTTATCTGGCTGATCCTGCTGTTCATCCTTCTTTGGATCATCAAAAGATACCGTGAAAAAAGAAAAAAGAAACAGACGAATAGGCAGGAGAAATAACAAGAAAGGAGAGGAATACATGAAGGACAGAATCTGGAACAGGTTCACAGTCAGCATCATCGTGTGGGTTCTTCTCCTTTTGACCGGATTGTCAGGGATGTCAAGAATCGAGGCGGTGGATTATGTCTGCCGGATCGGGACAACTCCGTACGCCACGTTGGCAGAGGCAGTTACAGCAGCTAATGCGTCAACGTCTGATGTGACCATCGAAATGCTGGTGCAGTCATATAACATGACAGCCAGCATTCCCATCGGGAACACAGGTGGACATACCATCACCCTGACAACGGCGAGTTCCGTTGGAACTAACTGTGTCATCAACCGTCAGTTTAACGGAGGGAATCTCTTTACATTAAGTAAAGGTGGTCTGAAGCTGACAAATATTACATTGGACGGGCGATGGCAAGTGGCGTCTGGAAGCACGAGTTATTATGGAGCGAACGGTTCGATTATCTACGCCAGCGGAGGCAGTACATTAACCATGGATTCCGGTTCGACCATTTGTAATGCTCGCAATGACTTAACATATTATGATCATGGCGGCGCTGTATTACTGACCGGGACAGGGACTTCGTTTTACATGAAAGACGGTGCTTCCGGAACAGGATGTATGTCCGGATTCTACGGTGGATTTCTGTATCAGGAAAGCAATACCACTTTTGTTGCAACCGGAGGAAGCCTTACAAATAACAGTATTTATATAGCAGGAGGATCTGGCGGAGCAATTATGCAGGCTCCAGCCGGATCCAATATTGTAACAGAACTTGGTGGTGATTTTCAAGGGACGGGAAACAGCTGCGGAGCCAATGGAACTTTCGTTCACGGAGGTGGGATCAGCAATTGCGTCATTCGGATCAAGGATCAGGCGGTCATTGAGGGTAATCGGAAATCCTCGGCACAAGGCAGTTATGATGGAAGTGCGGTTTTTCAGTATTCCAGTACCATTGAAATCCAGGGTCAGCCAGTTGTCAAAGGGAATTTTCAGAATGATGGGACGACAGAAAAAAATATTTTCGCACCAACTAATAGTAACTTGAAAATCACAGGAGATTTGACGGGTGACGCCGTTGTCGGGATTTGGAATACGTCAAATTACACCCAAGGAACTCAGTTCGGTATTACTACAGCGACGCAAGCATCTTCGGTAAGCGGTTTGTACCATCTTTATAATGATCGAAATACCGGTCTGTACGGTATGGCCGGAACAAACAATGCTGTTATCTGGGGAACAGGAACCTGCCAGATCATACGGACTGTTAACGGTACGCCGACCTTAGTCGGTATTTACGCCACCCTTGCTGATGCATGTACGGCAGCTCAAACGGGGGATGCCATTGAAGTTTTTAAGAGCCATGTCAGCACGGCAGCCGTATTGGCATCCGGCAAGACAGGCGTCACCATAAAAACAGCGCCTACTGAGACGCCGACGGTCAGCAATTCGCGGACATTTCTTCCGGCATCCGGCGAAAATACAACGGCCACCGTCTCTAGGGGAACGTCAGATACCACCAGTACACTGCTTACGGTAAGCGGCGAAGCCACCGTGTCCAATTTGATTTTGGATGGCAAGTCTGTGGCGAGTGATAATCCTTTAATTTCGGTGTCACAAGGAGGTGCCCTGACCTTAAGGAATAGCGTGACGGTTAAGAACGGAACTGGGACAACTGCCAATGGAAGTGTTGGAACGATTGGGGGTATCGATGTATCCGGAACCCTGAACAGCGGTGCCACGATTACGAGCTGTCAGGGCAAGCTTGCAGGGGCCATTGTCTGTGAATCGACTGGAAAGGTCAACCTGACTGATGGAACCAACATCACGGGAAATAGTGCTACATTGCCAAATCCCGCATATACTCCTGGAGCGGTGGTCATCATGTCTCAAACAGGCCTTACCGTCACCGGTAAGGTCATCGTGAAGGATAACACCAACGCTTCGGGAAATGCGGCCAACGTGGGCCTCGTCAATCCCACCGGGACCATTGGCGTCATCGGCGGTCTGAGTCCAGGATCATATATCGGCGTCAATGTGTTAGAGATATCAACAGATAAAGAACATGTCTCCGGGCACGATTTCGCCTTAGGTTACGCTTCGGATGGTCAGACACCAAGTTCGGCAACAGCTACTGCCGCTGTCGGATATTTTCATGACGATATTTCACCAAACCTGGCCATTGCAGCCAACGGTACCACAGCTGGAGATGTGACCCATGAATCGAAAATATACTTTGATGACGGCCACATCATCGTCACTAAAACGGCGACCGGGACATACGCTGACAAAACCAAAACCTTTACCATAAGCGCGTCATACACCACTGCCGGAGGGACAGTGGTGACCAGGACCTGCGACATTGCCGATGGCGGGAGCCAGACGTTTTCCATTCCCGTTGGTACGGCCTATACCGTTACAGAAACTGCAGCGGCCGGATACACCGGCTCCGTAACCGCCACGGCGCCGGCAGGCGGCACAGAAACACCGGTTAAGAATGGTGATGGCATTACTGTTACAGGCACCAAGGCAGTGGGAAATACCACTTTGGCATATACCAACAATAAAATTGATATCCCAGTCACTGGCGTAGCCACCGGCTCCGACAGCAGCGCCTGGGTGCTGATTGGCATCGGCAGCGCAAGTATTTTGTCGGCATTGGGAATAAAGTGGAAATACCGCCAGCATAAAAAAAGCGTTTCAAAATAATGAAAGAAAACTCACTGGGCAAAAGGTACAAAGAAGAGGTGAGAAACGATGAGAAATATACTGATGATCGAAGGCGACAAAAAAATGGTCCGCATCGTCTCCAGATATTTAAAGGACCATAACTACAACATTACCACTGTGGATAATGGCGTAGACGGTGCGGAGAAAGCTGTCCACGCCAATCGGGATTATGAACTGATCCTGCTGGGGAGGAGTCTGCCGTACAAAAATGGTGAGGAAGTGCTCCAGGAGATTCGCAGCGTCAGCAATATCCCTGTCATCATTTTGGACAAGGATGAGGACATTAAAACTAAGGTTCGCTTCCTGGAACAGGGAGCGGATGACTACATGACTTTTCCTTTCGACCTGGAGGAGTTGGGAGCCCGTATCGGCGCAGCCCTGCGCAGATGCAGCAATATCGACAATATCGAACGGGAGCTGACGTATAAGAATATAACCATTTATCCGGAAAGCCGGTCGGTATTCCTGGGAGACCAGAAGGTCAACCTTCCCAAGAAGGAATATGCCATCCTTGAACTCATGGTACGCAATAATGTAAAAATATTTTCCAAAGCCAACCTGTATGAGAGTGTGTGGAATAGTGAATATTTTGATGAGGAACATGTCATCAATACCCATATCGGCAACCTTCGACGGACCCTAAAAAAATTCGGAAAGAAGGACTACATCGAAACCGTGTGGGGAATCGGCTATCGCCTGTGTTGAGGCTAGAAATCTGTTAAAAAAATAGACGGAAAGGAAGGAGATCATGCTGAACGTTCTAGTGTGCGACGATAAAGCCCAAGACCAGGGATATATTAAAAATCGTATGGCCATGGCCGCCGCCCGGACGGGAAAAAAAATCAGCATTGAAACTTTCGATACCACGGACCAACTTCTTTTCCGTATTGCGGATTCCCAGAGACCGGTAGATATCATCCTGTTGGATATCCACTTCCCGGAGAGCAATGGCATAACTGTGGCCCGAAAACTGAGGGAGGAGCCCATCGCATACACTGGGGAGATTATCTTCATCACCATCTCCGCCGGTTATATATTGTCCGCCTTTGATGTATCAGCCTTTCATTACATCATCAAGAAAGTGACTGATGAACAGAAAATTGACGAGATTCTGGAGCACGCGCTGGTCAGAGCTGAGCAAAACAGCAGAGAGCATGTTTTGTTCAAGGGAATTGGGGAATACCGGAATATTCCTGTGGGTGATATCGCTTATTTTGAAGTCACACAGCGGATTGTTACCGTCCATTATGGCGATGATGAAAGGTTCGAGTTTTATTCTTCCTTGGAAAAGCTGGAAACGGCCATGATACCCAAGGGATTCCTGCGCATCCACCGATCCCTTTTGGTCAATGTAAAGCGGATTCAGAAGGGAAGTATCAGCCAGGTGGAAATGGACGATGGTCGGATACTGCATGTGGGGCGTAAATACAGGAAGGATTTGCAAATGGTCCTTAATCAAAAGTTGATTATTTGAAGGGAATTGATTCTTCCTTTTTAGATAGCAGCAGAAAGAGATAGCAAAACAGGAAAAGGTGAATGAATATGAAGAAAAGCATTATTACGTATGCATCCCCCAAGGATCCGATATCAGAAGCGTTCCGGAACATGCGGACCAATATTTTGTATTCGGATATCGATGAGAAAATGCAGGTGCTTACAGTGACGAGTGCCGATAAGGCAGAAGGAAAGAGCACCATACTATCGAATTATGCGGTGGCACTGGCACAGTCGGGCAGGAGGGTTATCCTTATCGATGGTGATTTGAGACGCCCTCGTCTCCAAGAGATTTTCGGAACAAGGAACCAGCCAGGATTGACGAACGTCCTGATCGGTGAATACGAATTATCCAAGGTTATCCGGACGACAAAGGTGGCCAATCTCCACCTGATTACAGCGGGCCGCATCCCCCCCAATCCGGCGGAAATCATTGGAAGCAGGCAGATGGCTGCTACGATAAACACTTTGAAATCGGCCTATGATTGCGTGCTCATCGATGCCCCGCCTTTGGGCATGTTTACGGACGCCGCTGCCCTGGTGGGAATAACCGATGGATTTATCGTCGTCGCCGCATTGGGCGTAACGGAGAAAGAGGAACTGAAGCTTGTTCTGGATAATTTGGCTAATGTAGGAGGGAAAGTCATCGGCGTCGTAGCCAATAATGAGCCCATGACCAAACGCAAAAGCTATTATTATAACGATTATTATGATTACAGGAAGGAATCGGCTGGAATCAGCAAAAAGCCATTTTCAGACCGTTTGGTCAAAATGCTGACAAGAAAGAAACATTCGCATAAAAGGTGATTAATAGAGTGAGTAGAAAAAGAAAACACCATTCCGATTCGAGGAAGATGGTGGATTTGAACCAAACCATGTGGAGCAGGATGAAGCATTGGAAGGGGATGCGTAATATCCTGATTATTTTTGTCGTGTTCTTACTGACAGCTGGATTGGGAGGGTACCTGTACATCCACCGGATAATGAACCAGACAAACCAGGTGGATGTTGATAAAAATAACCTGGCAGCGTCCGACAACCACGACAGCATCATTAATATTGCTTTGTTTGGCATTGACAGTGCCAGCGGAGAAGGGCGGTCTGATGCCATTATGATTGTGACTCTGGATAAAAATCGGGGAAAGGTCAAGCTGACCTCCATCATGCGGGATTCTTATGTGGCCATTGATGGCCACGGCATGGACAAGATTAATCACGCCTACGCCTTTGGAGGGCCAGAGCTGGCCATCAAAACGCTTAATCAGAACTTCGGCCTGAATATCACGGATTTCGCTTCAGTTGATTTTGATTCCATGCCCAAGATCATTGATCAGCTTGGTGGGGTAGAGATTACCCTGACTCAGGAGGAAGTGAACACGGGAAGTATCTCCGGGGTTACAGTGGCCGGGAGCCAGACCTTAAATGGCGAACAGGCTCTGGCTTATAGCCGGATCCGTTACGCCACAGGCAATGACTACACCCGGACGGAGAGGCAGCGGACGGTGCTGATGGCTTTGGCATCCAAGGTGGTTAAGCAGCCCATCACAAGTTATCCGCAGCTTCTTAGTCAGCTGGCGTCTTATACAACCACAAGTTTGTCGGCAGACGCCATTATCAATCTGGCAACGGTCTACGGCAATGATGCCAAGCATGGAATCCAGGAAGAACGCTTCCCGCTGGATGCCGATGCCCAGGGCCAGATGATCGACGGCGTTTATTACTTGGTCTACGATCTTCCCACAGAAAAGCAGAAGATTGACGATTTTATTTATTACGATCAGATGCCCTCGTCGTGACCGTGATGAACCGATGGCGCGTTTGTACAGTTGGTGTGTGAGGGGCACACAACAGAAAAGTCAATATAAATAGAGACAGATCCTATATAAGGTGAACAATGAAAAAATTGCTGATGATCGCAGATGATGAAAAGATGGTTCGCATCGTCTCCCAATACTTAATGAAACACGATTACAATGTGACGGCTTTGAATGGGATCGATATGGCCGGTCCGGATATCAAGAATATCGAAATCATCCTGATGGAAAGAAAAGGGCCGGATCAAAACGACGAAGAGGTCCTCGGGAGGATTCGTGCGGTCAGCAATGTCCCGGTCATCATGCTGGACAGGAAGAATGACGTCAAGACCCGGGTCTGGTTCCTGGAAAACGGCGCAGACGACTATTTGAGCGCCCCTTTCACGATGGAAGAGGTGGACGCTCGCATCAAGGTCATCCTGCGGCGGGTTAAGGAAATTAATCGCGCCAAGAGGCAGATGGTGTATGAGATCCGGAAGCACTATCATCTGCCATGAAATGCGCAAGGGTCCAAAAGAGTCTGTAGAATCGCTGTTCCCCAGACGAAGGAAGATCAGTAGTTGCTCCCCAGTGTATGTTTAAATATAGAGTTAATTGCGAAGGCTAAGGTGATCTGGAGTTTGGGGGACAGGGGTTGTGCGGATAATCGGAAAAGAAGAAGCAGGTAAAACCTGAAAGCAAATGGAGTCGCCAATGATTAAAAAAAGAAAACAGGTGGCGGTATTCACCGCCTTTATCCTGTTAATTACTATCTCCCGGGTTTATGGAACTGCTGAATTGCCGGAGGGTCATTCCTTTCAGGGATGGGTGACGGTGCAGGAGGCCGGCTGTGAAACGGACGGGCTGCGCACCAATACCTGTTTGTACTGCGGCATGGTCGTACAAGACGTGATTCCGGCATTGGGTCACGACTGGCAGTTGGGCATTAAACAGGATCCCACGTGTACGGAGGATGGGTATCAATTGTACAGCTGCACCCGGTGCGGAAAAGAAAAAGTGGAAAGTCTTCCAGCATTGGGTCATGACTTTGTGGCGTCAGTCATCCAGCCGACATGTACGGCAGACGGAAAAAAGGTCGAAACCTGTACCCGCTGCGGAAAAGAACAGATTGTGGAAACCCTGCCGGCCCTCGGACATCATCTGACGGTTTCGGAGATCCTTCCAACCGAGAAAAAAGAAGGGACGCGCATCACCACCTGCACCCGGTGTGATTATAAGTTGGTTGAAACTTTGCCTGCTTTGGGTGAACAAAAGATCACAGCGTCCACTTCGTCTGACGACAATGTGACTGTAAATGGAAATGAAGATGTGCAAATGGACACGACAACGCCTTTACACGCTGCTTCTATTCTGAGTCCACAGTTTGAGGAAACGGAACAAGCAGTGACAACAGAACAAAAAACGACGTCCCAGGACGCAGCTGCAGCAGTTGCTGACATTGGTGGATCAAACATTCAGGTCGCAGGCAGTCAAAGTAATATTAAAAAAACAGAAGCCTGGAAGCCGGACACCATCGATATCGCGCTTGGCGGGAGCTGCATAGCCGTGACGGCTGCGGGAATAGCCGCACTATGGCCGTATATGAACGTCTTTAAATGGTACAGACGGAAAAAAATCAGTGCTTTGAAAAAGCTCTATGGAGGATGACGAGATGCAGCTGCATTGGATTTTGTTTTTTATCCTGATCGGCCTTATTGTGACTTTTACCGTCCTCCTGATGATATGTCATTCCAAGGTTAAAAATTATGAAGGCTTTTGTGGTTTTAATCATGGAGACAAGGACCCGCATCAAAACGACCATATCACCTAATTTTTATTCACACTCCGACAAAAGAGAAATAGATGCGGCAGATGCCCAATACGGATAAAGCAGAGGAAATGAATATGACATTTGAATTATATCCACATAATCAGAAAGCATACAAAGCAGCCCGGGCCATGATGGGAGAATGCGGCAAAGCCGCCGTTATCCATCCCACCGGTACGGGTAAATCCTTCATCGGTTTTAAGCTGGCATCAGACCATCCAAAGGATCGGATCTGCTGGCTTGGGCCCAGCGAGGCCATCTTCAAAACCCAAATTGAGAACCTCCAGGCTGCCAGAGGGGAAGAACTTGAGAATATAACATTTTTGACATACGCCCGGCTGATGGGGTTAACGGTAGAAGAGCTTAATGGAATCAGGCCAAAATATATCATCCTCGATGAATTCCACCGCTGCGGCGCCGAACAATGGGGGAAGGGCGTGGACGCCCTCTTAAAAACCTACTCCGACGTGCCCATCCTCGGCCTCTCCGCCACCAACATCCGCTACCTGGACAACCAGCGGGACATGGCCGATGAACTCTTTGACAACCACATCGCGTCGGAAATGACCCTGGGAGAAGCCATCTCCCGGGGCATTCTGGCCGCACCCAAATACATCACCACTGTTTATAAATATAAGAAGGAACTGAACAAATACGAAAAGCGCATCCGCAAAGCCAAAAGCCCCGCCACCCGGGACGCCGCCGAAGACCTGCTGGAAAAGCTGCGCCGGGCCCTGGAAAAGGCCGATGG